>Ga0325410_1005535_pt1 | contig 13943 bp, 9 predicted proteins | sample PopdelMetagenome_16_FD_206182 | JGI IMG/M metagenome (GOLD analysis project Ga0325410, IMG submission 206182) | Populus deltoides microbial communities from Bellville, Georgia, United States - Xylem-PdIQD-R3 | ecosystem: Host-associated > Plants > Phyllosphere > Stem > Wood/Secondary xylem... | reverse complement strand
TACTTTCTTTTTATTTAGGTTAATACTAAGCACTCATAATAAACAGATCATTGAGAATTTTATCCTTTTTTTGTGTTTGATCTTAATTATTTTAACATAGTATCAAAGTTGGTTTTATGGAACGAGGCTTAATCTTGAACACAATTTTTTGGAGTGATATTTTGTCTTCCTCTTCTGCAAAATTTGGTATTTCGTCAGTTTCTGCAATTATTTTGGTATTTCATCTTCCCTTTAGCTTCTGCAATTTGGTATTTACGTTCTTTTTCTGCAAATTTGTTTTGTGTTTTGGAGTAATTGTATAATTTCAAGAAGATATTTGTTTAGTTTGTGTAATCTCTGTTCAGTTTCTGCAATTTGGTAATTTATTTTCCACTGCTTTTGCATTCTGGTTCTCCATGATAGTTGATTGTGACTATTAAAAGAGATGATTTGCTTCAGTCTGTGAGTGTGATGTTGGATGGGAAGAACTATTCGTATTGGAGCTATGTAATGAAAAATTTCCTTAAGGGTAAGAAGATGTGGGGATATGTCAGTGGAACTTATGTGGTACCTAAGAATATTGAAGATGGAGATACTGCTTTGATAGATGCATTGGAAGCAAACAATGCAAAATTCATTACTTGGATCAATAATTTTGTTGAGTATTCTATAGGTATGCAGTTGTCGAAGTATGAGACAACAAAGGAGGTATGGGATCATCTGCAACAATTATTCACACAATCAAATTTTGCAAAATAGTATCATTTAGAGAATGACATACGAGCTCTTCACTAGAAGAATATGAGTATTCATGAGTTCTATTCTGCCATGACAGATCTTTGGGATCAATTGGCTCTTACATAATCGGCAAAATTAAAAGCATGTGGTGCTTATATTGAAAGTAGAGAGCAGTAACGATTGGTATAATTTCTAACAGCACTTCATAGTGATTTCGAAGGACTTAGAGGTTCAATACTACATTGCTCTCCACTACCTTCTTTTGAGACTTGGTTGTCAGTGAGTTATTGACTGAAGAAATACGTCTTCAGTCGTATTCTGAAAAGGATATTCTTTTTGCTTCGAATCCTTCTATACTAGCAGTACCCTCTAAGCAATTCTCCAATCACTACCATAAGCCTTACACAAGGGTTGACTTCAACGAGTGCAGTTTTTGTAAGCAGAAAGGTCATTAGAAGACTCAGTGTCCTAAGTTGAGACATTAAAATCAAGCTTGAAAGCCCGACAGCCAGTCACAATCTAATTCTAATAGACCACCTTAATTTTATAAACCACCACACCACAATTCGCAGCAGTAGCTTCTTCAAGCTCTATTATCGATCCTAGTACTTTGGTTGAGCAATTTCATAAGTTTCTCTTCTTGCACCCACAAGCAATGTTCGCTTCTTCTTCCATAAGTCAGTTGCCTCATAGTTCCTTAGGTATGTCACATTCTGAATGGGTTTTGGATTCTGGTGCTTCACATCATATGTCTCTAGATTCTTCATCTTTTACCTTTGTTTCCCCTTTACCCTCCATTCTTGTTATGATTGCTAATGGCACTCCCACGCCTTTAGCAAGTGTTGGTTTTGTTGTCACACCTCACTTGTCTCTTCTTGATGTCTATCTTATTCCAAACCTCAAATTGAATCTTGCTTCTATTGGTCAAATATGTGATTTTGGTGATTATTTAGTCATTTTTTCCTCTCTTTTTTTGTTGTGTATAGGATCTATAGTCTCAGAAGCTAATTTGGACAGGCCGTAGGGAGAATGGACTATACATTTTGGATGAGTTAAAAGTGTCAGTTCTCGCTGCTACTTCTACTACTATTGATTTGTCTTCTTTTCATTTGAGTCTTTCATCTTCTAGTTTTTATTTATAGCATTCTCGTCTAGGACATGTTTTGTCTTCTCATTTGAGATTTTTGACATCCACAAGAGCTTTAGAAAATTTGAAAACTTGTGACATTTCTGATTGTAGTGAATGTAAACTAGTAAAATTTTCTGCTTTACCTTTTAATTAAAGTATTTATGTTTCTTCTTCACCGTTTAACTTGATTCATTCTGATATATGGGGACCTTCTCCTGTTACCATAAAAGGAGGGTCTCAATATTATGTCTCTTTTATTGATGATCATACTTGTTATTGTTGGATTTATTTAATGAAACATCTTTCTGAATTCTTTGAGATATATGCAGCTTTTCGAGTTCTTATCAAACCTCAACATTCTGCTGTGATCAAATATTTTAGGTGTGATTTGGGTGGGGAATACACTTCTAATAAATTTTATCAATTGCTTACCTTAGATGGAACCATCCACCAAACTTCATTTATGAATACTCTTGAGCAAAATGGTGTTGCTAAAAAAAAATATAGGCACATTGTCGAAACTACTCGTTCTTTCTTATTGTCTGCTTTTGTTCCTAGTGAGTTTTGGGGAGAAGTTATATGGGTACGTCCTTGATTATTCTTCATTTAGAGTTTTTGGTTGTACTTGTTTCGTTCTTTGTTCTCATATAGAACACAGTAAGATATCCTCTTGATCCGCTATTTGTGTCTTTCTCAATTATGGTGAAGGTAAAAAGGGGGTATCGTTGTTTTAATTCAATAATTCAAAAACTTTATATGTTTCATCATGTTGTCGTTCTTGAGCATATACCTTTCTTTTCTATTCCATCCACTACTCATAGTCTGACTAAACCTGAAGATTCTGATAATAATAACTCTACAAGTACTGATACTTTACTCTCTAACACACCTGAAGCTTCATTCTCCTTTATAGCCCCTCAAGCTTCATCTGAGAATGTAAATCCACCTCTACGTCAGTCCATCCGCATTCATAATTCCACAAAACTACCAGATTTTACTTATTCTTGTTATTCTTCATCATTTAGTTCATTTTTAGCTTATATTAATTGTTTATTGGAGCCCTCTTCCTATAAAGAGGCAATTCTTGATCCGCTTTGGCAGCAAACTATGGATGAGGAACTTTCTACTTTGCAAAGGACAGATAATTGGGATCTGGTTCCTCTACCTTCTAGTAAGAGTGTTGTTGGTTGTCGTTGGGTGTATAAAATAAAGACTAATTCTGATAGGTCTATTAAGCGATACAAAGCTAAACTGGTTGCAAAAGGATACTCTCAACAATATAGTATGGATTATGAGGAAACATTTGCCCTTGTTGCAAAAATGATTACTATTCGTACTCTTATTGTTGTAGCTTCGATTTGTTAGTGGCATATTTCTCAGCTTGATGTTAAAAATGCCTTCTTGAATGGAGATCTTCAAGAAGAAGTTTATATGGCACCCCCTCTTGGTATTTCACATAACTCTGGATATGTTTGTAAGCTTAAGAAAGCATTATATGGTCTCAAACAAACACCCCGTGCTTGGTTTGAGAAATTCTCTATTGTGATCTTGTCTCTTGGCTTTGTTTCTAGTAGTTATGATTCTACCTTTTTTATTAAGTGCGCTAATGTAAGCCATATCATTATGTCTTTATATGTTGATGACATGATTATTACTGGTGATGACATTGATGGTATTTTAGTTTTGAAGACAGAGTTGGCTAGACGATTTAAAATGAAAGATTTGGATTATCTTCGATATTTCCTAGGTATTGAGGTAGCATACTCACTTAGAGGTTACTTTCTTTCTCATTCAAAATATGTTGTAGATATTCTTAAGCAAGCTAGACTTACTAATAACAAGACTTTAGATACTCCTATTGAGGTTAACGCAAGGTACTCTTCTTCTGATGGTTTACCTCTAATAGATCCTACTTTATACCGTATTATTATTGGGAGCTTGGTATATCTCATCAGTTGTCGTCCAGATATTGCATATGTTGTTCATGTTGTTAGTCAATTTGTTGCTTCTTCTACTATTTTTCATTGGGCAACTGTTCTTCGTATTTTGCAATATCTTTGGGGTATAATTTTTTAGAGTCTTTTACTTTCATTCACCTCTTCCTTGGAGCTACGTGCATACTTCAATGCTGATCATGGTAGTGATCCCACAGATTGCAAGTCTATTACCGGGTTCTGTAACTTTTTAGGTGATTCTCTTATTTCTTGGAAGAGCAAGAAATAATCTATTGTTTCTCAATCATCCACCAAAGCAGAATATCATGCCATGACATCTACTACCAAAGAGATTGTTTAGTTATGTTGGTTACTTGTTGATATAGGAGTTTTCTTTTCTCATCACACTCCTATGTATTGTAATAACCAGAGTTCTGTTCAGATTGTTCACAACTTGGTTTTTCATGAGCGAACTAAGCACATTGAGATTGATTGTCATCTTACTCGTCATCATCTCAAGCATGGCACTATTGCTTTGCCTTCTGTTCCTTCTTCCTTGCATATTGCAGATTTCTTTACCAAAGTGCGTTCCATCTCTCGTTTTTGTTTTCTAGTTGGCAAACTCTCGATGCTTATAGCTGTCGCATTGTGAGTTTGAAGGGAGATGTTAGATAATATTTATGTTAACTTATTTATTAAGAGTAGAATAATATTTTCAATTTAACCTATATATACGTTCTTTATATTTAGGTTAATACTAAGCACTCATAATAAACAGATCATTAAGAATTCTAGCCTCCTTTTTGTATTTGATCTTAATTATTGTAACAATCAACATATCAAAATGATTTGAAAATACTAAAAAATTAATTTGAAGAAAAAAAAAATTAATTTTTTAAAAATACAAAAACAAATAGGCTTTCAGCTACATCAAAGATACTTTATTACATAAGCTACTTTGTTTTAGCACAATCATCTCTTGAGTTGGTCACTTATTCTAATGCAAGTTGGGTTAATGATCCCACTAATCATCACTCAACTAATGGATATTGTTTCTTCCTCGAGGGTTCAATCATTTCATAGAAAAAAGAAAAATATATTTACATCTCGCCCTGCTATAGAAGTAGAACATCATGCTTTTACAGATATATGCTTTGAGTAATTGTGGTTGTGATGGCTTTGTTAAGATAATCAAATTGTTGTTTTATCAAAGAACTAATTATCAGGATTTATGATCAATGCTCAAAATTAAGAATACACATGTTTCGAAAAATTGACTACACCCATAAAACAACTAATTTTACTCACAAGAAACAAAATAAAAAATTAGACCAATAAAAGAGAATACTCTCTCAACTCAACTTACAAACTATTTACAAAAGACATGATATTTTATCATATTGCAACAGAATGATTGGTTGTATAATAGAGAGATTTATTTATTCGCAATTGATGTACTATTTCTAATATATTGCAAATGGATAAATTACACTTGCATAGATGTGCTTGTAAAATTTTATAAGTCTACAAACCCGCACGTGTTTATTTCTTTGTCTTTCCAACAATTCCCAACTAAACTCGCACGACAACGCCTATCCCTTAAGTGAAGACAACAAATAATTTATTATGATCTTAAAAACCCCTATCCCTTGATGGTTATTTCATCTATTTGCTCTTATACATGAATGATATGTTGATTGCATCGAAGAGCAAGGTTGGGATTGATAGACTGAAAGCTCAACTGAGAATTGAGTTTGAAATGAAGGACCTTGGAGAAGCTAAGAAGATTCTTGGCATTGAGATTCAGAGGGATAAAAGAAAAGGCATAATCTATTTGACACAGACCCAATACTTAAAAACAATTCTACAGGGATTTGGGGTAGATGGTAAGACCAAGCCTGTAAGCACACCTTTAGCTCCTCATTTTAAACTAATTGCTTCAATGTCTCCACACATAGAGGAAGAGTACAAGCATATGGCTCAAATTCTATATGCAAAAGTAGTTGGTGCATTAATGTATGCAATAGTTTGTACGAGATTAGATATTTCACATGCTGTCGTATGGTGAGCAGGTATATGCATGATCTGGGAAAGGGTCACTAGCAGGCAATGAAGTGGATTCTACAGTACATTCATGGCACAATTGATATTGGTTTAAAGTTTCAGAGGGACAATTGACTCGGATAAAATTTAGTTAGTTATATGGACTCAGAATATATTGGTGACTTAAACAAGCGTCGTTCCACAATAGGCTATGTGTTTACACTTGCTAAAGGGCTTGTAAGTTAGAGATCAATGTTACAATCAACAGTAGCTTTTTCAACAATTGAGGTAGAGTACATGGCAGTAACGGAAGCTTTCAAGAAAGCTATTTAGTTACATGGGTTGATTGAAAACTTGGGAGTTGTTCAAGAGCACGTGGATGTCCATTATAATAGTTAAAGTGCAATTTGTCTGGCAAAGAACTAGGTTTATCATTCTCACACCAAGCACATTGATGTTTGGTTTTATTTTGTTCGAGAAATTATGGATGAAGGGGATATTCTGCTATAGAAGATTGGTACTGCAGATAATTCAGCTGACAAAATGTGTCTCAAGGATCAAGTTCCAACATTGTTTGGACTTGGTCAACATCTCTTGGTGTTGAGCACCTTTAGGGTGCAATGCTATATGGCGCATTAGAGGCAGCATTGATTGATCACGAGAATTGGATGGAAAAATCTCGCCAAGGTGGAGATTTGTAGCAAATTTATGTCAATATTTTTCAACCACCATCACATATGATAGATACACTAAAGTTAGCCCCAATATTGATTATGATAGTTAGCAGTTGTTTGGTATTTGTTGGTTAATGTCAAGGCTCTCATTTCTTCTATAAATGGAAAGACAGAGCAAGAGAAGATAGGAAGACAGTGCAATAGTGAGAGTAAGAAAGAGCAGATTTGAGATAAACACCGATATAAAAGTGAAACACTAGGTTTTTGGGATTATACTAGGGTTAAGTGGAGTGTTTGTATTATTCCTCTAATTATATATAATCTGCTGCCTCTATGGACATACTCAATTTGAGGAACCACATAAATTTGTTTGTTTGTATTTTATTTGTGTTTGTTTTTAGTCTAATATGCACAACAGTCATTGCCATTGGAGGCTTACTGGATCAAATTACTTACCTCAACTTGTTCCTTCTTAGCAACATCAGATCAATCCTTAGCAGCAGCACCAGTTTTTAGCCATAACGGTTTTTGGCTTGTGATCATCTGCTTTAACTATATTTTTTTTAATATATTGATGTTAAAAATAAATTTTAAAAAAAATATTATAAGAAATAACTAATACCACAATACCAAATAATTTTTTAATCATCTAAAAGTTTGAAGATTAAAAACATAATTATACTATTATAATCCAGAATGTTTTACACCATTTAGCTCTCTAGAAATATTGACCGCATTTGTCAAGTCAGCTATCCAGCTTGAAGCGCTGTCCATCTTCCATTAAAATTTCTTTCAAGTTCAGCAAAAGCATTTCCAGAGCTCCCTCTGTTCATCTACATCAGATGGGTCTACAAGATAATAAAAAAACTGGTAAAACAATCTGCCCACATGTTCTCTTGCATTCTAGTATCTTCACCGGTTCATCCACACACCACGGAGAAGATGCATAGTTTTTTGAGAAATATCACTACTGAAATTCTTGACTCTTCAATTGTTCTCAACAGTGTAGATTCAATTTCTTCACCCCTTTCAAAATCATTATCTATGAAAGTCTTGATTTGTTTACGACGTAAGGCATTATAGAGATGACTGGTAAAATTTTCAAGGACATCCTTGCCTCTAAAACTGAGGAATACATCATACTTTTTAGAGATGATTATTTTTGGTTTGATTTGATTTTTATCAGAAAAAATAATCAAACTGGTTTTTTTAGAAAAAACCAAAACCAGTTCAAACCGACTAGTTTTGGTTCGGTTATTTTAGAACAAAAATCAGTTTTTTCGGTTTGGCTTGTTTTTTTGTTTGGCTCGGTTTTTTCGATTTAACTCTGTTTTTTCTGCTTTGGCTCGGTTTTTTTGTTTGGGTTCGGTTCGGTTAGGTTTCTGTTTTTTTGGTTTCAGGCTTATAAAACTAAAACCGAACCGAACCAATTGATTTTTTTTAAATTCTAATCAGTTTAATCAGTTTTTTTCATGATTCGGTTTTTTCAAAAATAAATTTAGTTTTTTAAGTTTAATCAGTTTTTCGGTTTTTTTCTCTCCCCCAGTACTTCCATTGTTGAGCAGTTGTAGAAGAAGATGTCATATCCGACGTTCACGAGCTTGTGCAGAAAATCACTTGTAATTTGAATACCATCTTAAATTTGAATACCATAGAGTGGAAAGAAGAAAAGATTTTGGACTTGAAAGAGTGGATACAGGAAAGAGGGGCTCGGCAGCAACTTTCTTGTTTGAAGTTTTAGTCAGCCAAGTAACCATATAAGTTTCAAGTTAAAAAAAAAAAAAAAAAACTTCCACTTAAAATTATATTATAAAATAATATCTTAAATAGCGTAATTTTTTAGCTCGAGATAGATGTATTCCAGTGCTGCTACGCAAAAACAGCCCACCAAAAGAATGGCAGGTTTTACTTTAAAGGTAGCTCAGAGAAGGAGGCAGAGGGAGCCATTGTATTTTGTGATATGACGGCCACCAACAATATCTAACAAAACAACGAATCTACCATCACAAAATAATATTAAGAATATTATTTTATTTTTTTTAATTTTTTTTTTGGATTCGAGGAAACCTCACCATCCAAAAAGCGTATTTTTTGGGTCCAGGTGAGGGAATAAAACCCTAACTGTCTCAGGCTCTTACAAAAGATACATGCCCTAACTCCAATTATTAACTATGCTTATATAAAAATGAAAAAAAAAAATTAAGCTCATTTTTAGGAGTTATAATAAATATATGTGGCTTTTGTATTTTCTAACGATTAATTATTGATTCACGAGAATAGTACAAAATAATAAACAAATGATTAAATAATACACATGAAAATATATGCTACGAAAACTAAGTATATATCAAAGCAAGCTAGCATCTACCATCACAAAATCAATTACCTAACCTTGGCTCGACTCTCTTATCATATTTCTGCTTACAAATTTGACAATGGATAGATATCATGCAAAAGTTTTTCTAGCATCAAACAAACATTTTGCATATATATATATATATATATAAATGATTTTGATTTATGGGATTTAAAATTTAGAGTTTTTTGTTTTTTTTCTGGTTACAAACTCCTTTTATTTATTTATTTCATAAGCATAGCCCATGTTATGGCATTGCACATTTGCTTTCATATAATGGAGAACTATAATTCTTTTTCTAATTTAATAAAAAAATTATCTGAGTATTATAAGGTTGAACTATACTATATTTCTCTGATAACATACAAATTGTCCTGTTTATATTCACCAAACACATCTATCACTGAGGTAAAGTGGTGTAGCTTAGCTATGATGGGGCTAAAAGGTAAGACAATTCCTATATAATTATTGGTCAAATAGTTTACTGGCGAAGGAGACATATCTTAAGAAAAAATTTAAATAATTTGTATAAAATTTAATTTTGTTAATATATTTAATTATTTTCAGATTATTCAAAAAAATATTATCATTTGTTAACATATATATCTACTCAAAAATACTTTCCAAAATCTGAAAACAAATGTCAAATGTCATTGGTCTCTCTCTTAACTAAAACTTTCACGCTATTAATATCTCAGCAAATTGTTTAATTTAATATAATCTAGAGCCAAATTTAATATATAATATAATTATAAAATTATATTATTAATTGATTTTCTTAATTTAAAGCATCAAATATTAACTCAAGATAATAAAAAATAACGATGAATTGTCGTATATCCAAGTTTCTTTCAAATCTCAAAAGCAACCAAGAATATTTTCTTTAACCAGCTAATCCCTGTTAAAAACTCACACGTGTGATTGTGAATGGAGTCAAGATGAGAATATCAAATACCCATAAAAATAATGCAAACCTGAATTTTTTTTTAAAAAAAGAGATGTAACCATTGAAAGATGAGCTAAAAAAACTTCTAATTAGATGCCTTGTCCCAACTTTTCTGTTTCCTTTTCAAGAGAATGTTTTGTATTTTAAAATTTTGAAAAAAATTAATTTTTTTCTATTTTCTTTTGAAATTATTTTTTTTATCTTCAGATTATTTTGACATGCTGATATCAAAAATAAATTTTTAAAAAATATTATTTCAATACATTTTTAAACAAAAAGTATTTAAAAAGTACAATATTAAAATAAAAAACTAAAAAATGCTTTCAAGAAAATAAAAAGGCTTTCAAAATATAATTATTTAATCTCTATAATTTTAAATCTATAAATAACATAATCTTATTTTATTAATTTCATATCTTTTTAAAAAATAAAAATAAAAATTTAAGTACATATGCAAAATATATATATATATATATATATATATATATATAGGAAAAGAAGGTATATTTCATTAGCAAATGACTTAATTAACCTTTGTCAGTTCTAGTAAAAAATAATTAGCTTTGCTAAACTAGGAAGACTAAACTTTAACAATCGTATCAATAACAACACGAATAATAATTATTTTTAGGGTGTTTTAGGCTTTTGCTTTTACAGTGGTGTGGGGAGGATGTGGGTGGCGGGTGAGCTTGGGTGCTCTAGTTTTTTGTTGACTGTATTTTCTGGACATCGGTTTTTGGAGAAGACAGGTCACGATTCTAATTTTTTTTTTTGTTTTTTTTGTTATCCTCTTTCTTCTCCTGGACCATTGTCGTGGGGAAAAGGTTATCACTGGTCAGTGTGTGGCTGCGGGAGAAGGCTATGGATGACGCTGGTGTTTCCATAGAAATCTAAAATAGAAAGCAAATTAATACAAAAATCTTGGCTATTAGGTTTTTTATTTGGGCAAATAATCAATTCTTTTGTGGTTTGGAGGCTCTGTGGTTATTAAATGAAAAAAATAATAAACCTATAAATAATTAAATATGTTTTATTGTTTTTTTATGAGCACGTTAAGTTTTATTACACATTCAAACTATATTTTTTCAAAAATCGATATATAAATAAAGTCTTGATCAAATTATAAGATATTAGGATAATTTTTGTGATAATTACGATTTAATAGTATAAAATAATACAAGATAATTAATTTTTAAAATGATATAAAAGACTAACATAAAAATTAAAAAATATTTTTTTTATTGATTATTGATGGACAATTTAAAAAAAAATGCATATCAGATTTGTATAGTTCTTTTTATATAAAACTTAATTAATAATTATATCATAAAAAGTTCAAATCTTATTTTAAAAGCAAGGTATAATTGGACGAGTTTCTAAACTTTAATATAATAATACTAATTAAAAACAATATTAGAAAAAAAATACTTTTACGCCAACATTGTTTTTAAAATTAGAAAAAAAAAGAGAACAAAATTTGTATTTTCAAACACATTTCTCTCTGTCCATGATGAACAGAAACTTGGGTTCGGGTTAAAAGGGGCATGAATCTCAGCATCGTCAGTGTCACAATCAGGATCAAGGGATGGAAAAAACTCTCCATGATTTCTCCTCTCCCTCTCCAAATCAACGCAGGATCAAAAATACTGTACAATTCAATGACCCAAGAAAGGAGGCATTCAAGCCCAGATTCCTGGCTGTGTGTTTACAGCGTCACCTCCTGTGATTTGATTGTTTTGATCTTGAAAGTTAACAGGGGATGCTGATTTCTCAATCAATGCCGAATACACTTTGTGATGGACATATTTCAAGAAATAAATTGGTTTTAGGACGGGAAAATAAAATTTCAAAAATAAATTGTTTTCAGGTCAAGATTATATATGGAATTTCAAGAAATAAATTGTTTTAGAGCGGGGAAATACAATTCCAAAAATAAATTGCTTTTGAGTTTTTATATTTTTTTTTAAATTCAAAAACTCAAAATTAAATAAAATAATTAAGTTTTTAGATCAAAATAAAAATTGTTATAAATTTATAATTAATCATATATTTTTTCTTTGTATTGTCACTTATCTTTTAATTTGATAGTTTTATCATGATTGTAAATCTAATTTCATCGCTACAAAAGATTTAATAGGAAGAAAAAAAATTAAAAAAAAAAGGGACAAAGTGCTTCATTGTTCATTAAAAACACAAATGTTTTAGTATATTTGATACAGTTAATCAGCAGTAGTCGGGCAATCCAAGGATTAACAACAAGCGATTAATTTTATATTTTTGAAAATTTTAAAGTTTTTAATTTCAAATTAATTTTTTTAATATTTCTTGATTGTTTGGATATACTAGTGTCAAAATAAATAAAAATATTTATTATTTTAATGTATTTTTTAAATAAAATATATTTTAAAAACTAACATTTAATACACTCCTAAACAAGATTAAAAGATAAGCTGCCTTATATATAAGCAAATTGGTTCAAAGTTCATATATAATTAATGAATGCAATAAGATAAAGAACGATAACAAAAATAATGAATGATGATGATAAATCAAGCATCCATACATGTAATTCATCAATAGTAACTTTCATGGATAAATAGAGAAATTGTTTTAGAATCATGAAAAATGCAACACACTTTAGTAAATAAAAAGGTTGAAATCTTTATTAATAATATATTAAAGTTTTCTCTAAAAGATATGCCTTGAGTCCAAAGATAAGCTGGTTTTCTCTTAATTTCATTTATTAAAATTTAAATTTTATCAAATTTTGCATAAGAAAAAGAAAAGTTAATTAATTTGATTGGTACATGAAATGAACACTATTACTGATAAAAATAAATAAAAAGATAACCCTTTATTCTTAGAGGTATAACTTAATTGAACAAGCCTTGAATTTCCTTTCTAGAAATCAATAGTTAAAATCTCATAAACCTCAGGGCTACTGGAGATTAACATAGTCGTTAATTTCAGGACCCGTAGAATTAATCGAGGTAGATACAAGCTGACAGATACCCATATTAATTAAAAAAAATAAAAGAATAACCCAATTTACACCATTATATCCTTGTCAAAATAATTATTAAATTATTTCTACCGTGAAACCTAAGTGTCATTAATTATGCCGTCTATTTTTTATTCGGCGCATAACTTTGCCAAGATAATACTGGTCATTGAACCTTGCTCTCTTGGCTTGGAACATTGCTTCCAATCCATCATTGGCATGCAGTAGACGAACCCCACACTCAACCACTTGGCAACGATCTAATGGTAAGAGATTGTCGTTCATATCTTTCGGTTGGAATTCAACTGACACCTCATTGTATTCACTGAACATATACTCTTTTTTGGCAACCAAACAGGGATCAAATCCCACAAATATGTACTCTGAGTCCATTCGCTCTTCATCATACCAACCATGGAGATAGTAATAAAGATCATGGCTATCACCGTGCTTATTGTGGAAGTGATATTTGCATTTAACTTGCAAACTATGGCTGAAAGAACGAAATGCAATGACAGCACAAAGAGAGAAACCCAAGAACTCGCTACTAGCCCAATATGAAGATAGCTGGAATGTTACTGTAGATCCCCAACTTTGATGGCAAAACCACTCCGGAGTCAAATCTTTATGGAGACAGAAACTAGATGCCCTTATTGGATCATCGAGGCCCTTCGTCTGTTAACACAATTCAAATAGCATCTTTTAAAATAAGACATGGCAAATATTGAAGGAAAGAAAAAAAAACATGTTAGAGGTTTGAGAAACAGATCACATGACAGAGTGATTCGAGCCTTACTTCGAAATAAAGTTGAAAATCCAATAAGAAGTACGCCAATAATTCATAAGTCCTCCGCATGACAAAATAATCCTCCAATCTATTGGCTTGGAGCCTTGCTCTCTTGGCTTGGAACCTTGCTTCCAATCCATCTCGATCTAGAGGATGAAAACGAGAGTAGCCTGGCATGATCAAATCAAAGCGATGTATCCCATCTTTATACAGTAGATGAACCCCACAATCATGTACTTGACAAAGATCTAATGGTAACAGATTGCCGTTCATATTTTCCGGTTGAAATTCAACTGAGACCTCACTGTATTTACCAAAAATGTCTTTTTCTTTGGCAACAAAACAAGGATCAAATC
>Ga0325410_1005532_pt1 | contig 13947 bp, 6 predicted proteins | sample PopdelMetagenome_16_FD_206182 | JGI IMG/M metagenome (GOLD analysis project Ga0325410, IMG submission 206182) | Populus deltoides microbial communities from Bellville, Georgia, United States - Xylem-PdIQD-R3 | ecosystem: Host-associated > Plants > Phyllosphere > Stem > Wood/Secondary xylem... | reverse complement strand
CCCTCTTTTCTTTCTTTATGGTGGCTGCAGATTTTACTCTTGGTGAGAAGAGGAGTATTTATGCTCTATAATTATTCTTATTTGCATTTAGGCCCCATTTTCTTTAAATATATTAGTTTTTCCCCCACTTCTTTTTAGTTTAGTTTATTTTCTTTAATTAAATCCAGCTTTAATTTTCCCAGGATTTACAAGAACGCTATGCGGAACAAAAGACAATGAAGTTTTTTATAATTTATATAAAAATCACAAAAAATAATTCAAAAGACTGCTACGGCGGTAAAGTCAAAATTTATCAATCCTAACCAATTTTGCTTGAAATGAGGAAAAATCATCTTTGATATCCATAAAGTGAATATATCCTTTGCAATCCCAATTTGAGAAATTCAAATTACCGTTATGACGGTAAAGTCAAAATTTATCAATCCTAACCAGTTTTGCTTGAAATGAAGAAGGCCATCTTTGATATCCATAAAGTGAATATATCATTTGCAATCCCAATTTGAACCTAATAAGAGTCCTTCTTTCAAAAAAAACCCTGACCTGGATCATACCCCGCATTGGGGGTAAGTGAGAAATGTTTTTGATGGCTGAAAAAGTGGAGACCACAACAAAATTGGTAGCAAGAGATTATTAGACCCTAAGTCCTGGAAAGAGCTAAAATAAAGTCCTAAACTAGGAAAAATCTAAGGAAAACTAAAAAGCTACAAGGCAACTAAAAGCAGACATGACCCATAATTAGAGACCAGCCAGGTTTTGATACCAGGTCAATGCTGAAAGTTTCAACCTAAAAAAAAAGCCTTTCAGGTAATTGGTTGTCCATAAAGATAGAACTTGGGTTTAGCATTACTACCCATGTTTGGTCCTCTAGGTAAAAATTAGAATAGGTAGCATGATCAGATGTTTTTTTTTTCTTTTATAAGGATGACAAAATAAGAAAAAGAAGTAACAATGTTAAGGATGGTTAGGAAACCTCCTCCTAAAGTTCAAGTTTAAATATGGGCATTGAATCATATACTGACCAATTGATAACATTAAGAATTCTCATTCTCGTTTGGTAAAAAGGAAGCCTTTTTAGAATAAGGGATTTTCCTATCTAGTTTTTGGAAAGACAAAACTTGCCAATGAAAATATAGTGATCATACGGCATGTTGTTCTATAAAGATGGTAAATGTTGGTTGATGGTGATCCCAGGTTTAAAGTCCTTTAAACACCATTTGAGCCCGTAAATTCCTTTCTTTGATAAACATACAACTCAACCTTTATTACACACCTAAAAAGATCTTTCTAATCAAGCACGTAGGATGAACTGATAAATGGCACACTTAAGAAATTAGTTATGAAAGTGATGATAAAAAGAAAAAAAAACGTTTTTGTCTTTTGTTCATGTCGAGAGAATCTAAGCACAAAACTTCAAACGGTTTTTAACCCTTCTCAAAGTAGGTCATCTCCTACATCGAGTGCCATGATATAACACTTTTGACATGACATTAATGAATCTTGGATTTTTGAAAAGACAAAGTAAATCTTGCAAAAAGCTTTGTTAGGGAAATCGCCCTAAACCCCCCAAAGTGTGTGTCAGAAATGTTAAAAGCACACAACATTGTCATAGGATGGAGAGTTTCCAAGTTGTTCCCAATTTAGGATGATATTCATTGTAACCACAAAAAAGGCTTTACAAGGCAAACTCGAAGCTCAAACAACACAATACTTGGGGGTATGGTCAAGCTTAATAAACAACGAGAGCTGTAATTGTTGCAGGTAGCTCAGGATGGGCACTGCACTTACATTTAATTATAGTGCTAATATACGGTAAACTCAGACGAGATGGTGAATCAGAAGAAAAAAAAATTGAGAAGGCTTTGGATTGCAAAAGCACCCTGTGACGATGGAGCATAAAAAATAAGGGCTATATTTCAAACTAGGTAAGGATATATGCATGTCATGTAACCCTAAAGCATTGCATAAATGTTTTTGAATCTTTTTAGAAAAAAATCCTCAGTGAAATCCAACAAGATTTTGATGAATCGAAAAGGGGCAGGTCGCCCATCAAAATAGACCGGTTTTTGAAAAGGGCAAGTCGCCCATGAAAGTAGACCATCTTCTGAAAAGAGGCAGGTCGCCCATGAAAATAGACCACCTTTTGAAAAAGGACAGGTCGCATAAGAAAATAAACTAGTGATTTTAAAATGGGTAGATCACCCGAGATAATGAGACTAATTTTAGGGAAGCATGAATGCTAGCTGAAATTTTTTGGAATTTAAATAGGCAGGTTGCCCGTGAAAAAAGACCAATATTTATATTTCAAAATGGATGGGTCACCCAAGGTAATGAGATCAATTTTAGAAAAGCATGAATGCTTGCTGAAATTCTTTTAGAATTTAAAGGGGCAGGTCGCTCGTGATAATAGATCAGTGTTTGGATTTCAAAATGGGGTAGGTCACCCAATATAATGAGACCAATTTCAGGGAAAGTATGAATGCTTGCTGAAATTCTTTTGGAATTTAAAGGGACAGGTCGCCTGTGAAAATAGACTAGTGTTTGGATTTCAAAATGAGTAGGTCACCTGAGATAATGAGATCAATTTTAGGAAAGCATGAACGTTTGCTGAAATTCTTTAGGAATTTAAAAGGGCAGGTCACCCATGAAATAAACCAGTGTTTGAATTTCAAATTAGGCAGGTGACCTGAGATAATGAGACCAATTTCAAGGAAGTTGAATGCTTGCTGAAATTCTTTTGGAATGTAAAGGGGCATGTAACAACCTGACTTTTTGAAAGCCAAAATCGGTGGATTTTTCTTAGGTTCTTGATACTTCTCACAATGACATTCCATTAATTAGTAATTAGGTTCCCTTCCTTATCATGGCATCATACGGATGTAGCTTTCGTAAATCAACATTCTCATAAGATGGATAATCAATACACATGCCCACAATATTATATTTCCATATTTATACATTTATGTTACTTCATATTGACATACTCATAAGTTTGCATTCTTTTCCTAGTCTCATTATCAACATGAGTTTATACCCGAGTGCCGAACATCAATTTTACATAACTAGTATTTTCTTTCATACGATTCTCATGTGATTTCACAACACAACATTCTCATAAAAGAATACCACATAATATATTCATAATATCATATCTACATCTTCACACATTCAAATCCGTGTTCCATTACAATTTTCATTACATGTCCCTACAAAAGTGCCAAATGGCAAATATTCAACGTAACACCTAAGACAAACTATTACAAAGCATCTTTCAAAATATGAACCCCTAGAACGGGCTTTTCTACGAACCTTGATTGTGTGATGTCCTTGTTACAAAATAATATGGATACGAGAATTGTAAATAATCTAACATAATAATAAACAACTAGAAGTACATTGTCTTTACTTTTTGTTATTAACTTAAAATGGATAGATTCCTTATTTTATTTCTTATATGCATTGTACATCTCTTATTATTTTGTTAAGTGTATTTTTCTCACTCACTTACCCCAATCTCTCCATAGGAGTTGTGGGCCCGAAGTTTAACATCGGTCGAGGTTAATTACTTCACCTTAACCTCGTCATCCACTTTAGATAAGAATTGAACTTCATGATATTTTTTTATTTGCTTTCTATGAGGATATCTTGGTCTCACGATCAAGGTCACAGAGACTCGGGTTAACCCGGGTTGACTTGGCTCCCTTTTTGTGTTATTTTTCTTAATTAGAATTCTTATAAATTTCATCTTTCAACATTGGATCTGATAAAAACAATTGAAAACTGAATTTCATAATTTATTTTGATTTGATCTCCATGGAGTTATCTTAGTCTTATTACCAAAGTCACAAATTTGGCAGGTTAATCCGGGTTAACTCATTTAATTTTTTCTATGAGGTTATCTCAGTTTGATGACCAGAGTCATGAGTTTAGTGGATTGACTCAGGTTATTTTTTTATGAATTTTTAATTGATTTCTTTTTTTAATCTCGTCATTTAATATTGGGTTGATTGAGAATTGAAATTCATAATTTGTATTGATTTGTTTTCCATAAGGTTATCTCGGTCTTGTAACCCGGGTCACGGATTTGACAGGTTAACTAAGGTTACTTTCTTAAGTCTTTTTTTAATCTCATCCTTCAACATGTTGTTAATTGGAATTTAGGCTTTATAATTTATTTTGATTTATTTTTTATAGGGTTATTGTAGTTTCATAACCTGGGTCACAGATTTGACATGTTAATCCAAGTCGATTTAAGTCAATCTAATATGTTGTTATTTTAATATTAAAAAAATATCACATTGAGATTTTTTTAGTCAAACTATGTTATTACCAGTTGTATGAGTTGTTTTTTGACCTATAAAGTCAATCAGGTTACATCAAGTCAACTTTCACATTATTTAAATTCTTTCCTGCTCGAAAAAAATATTAGTAATATCTAAATATTTTTTTAATGTGCAAGAAAAATTTGAACCGACTCGCAGCGTAGCGCGAGACAATGATCTAGTTAATTTCTAAAGCAAGAGAAGAATGCGTGGCATTATGAATGTGTTTTCTACTATCATGGAAAAAATAATTTTAATTGAAATTTGAAATTTGAAATTTGATATATAAGCTTAATAAAAAAATTGTTAACACTATTTTTAGACTAAAATAGGAAACTATTTTTTTTTAAGGAACAAAAAATAAATGTATATCAAGATATTTTATCTTGTACATGGGGGCTTTTTTAATTTTTTTAATTTAATTATATGGTTATTAAAATGGTTTTTCATAAGTAAAGTAATGGTTTAAACTTTTTTAGAAAAATATAATTTTTTGTTCTAGATTCTCCTTTTTCTTAATATGTTTTTTACTAAAAAAAAATATATTTTTTAGCCAAGTGGTTTGTTGTATAAAAACTAAAGGGAATCAAAATAATATTTGAAATAAGAAGAAAAGGTATCAAAACCTGTCATCCCTTATTAATACTTTCTTTTTCTTTTTTTCTATAGAACATATCCTTTTTTTATCGAAAAAGATAAATACATGAATACTAAAATTAAAGTTTTTGATAGTTGAAATTAGACCATAAGAGAACCATCTTTTCTTAATTTTTTTAGTATTTTTTTCTCTAATCTCTTAACTTTTAAAAACTGAAATGTAAAAAAATGAAATTCAAAATGAAAATATATTACTTTAAAAGAAGAAGAATGAAATATGAAAAAATTAAAATTGAAGGATAAAATAGAACTACTATGTCTTTTATTAAAAAGGGATTTACTTTTTTCTTTATGGTCCTCAATATCCTAATTTGTTTTTTCAACAAAATGCTATAACTTTATTTCATAAATTAGTTATTAATTTAACGTTCAACACATGAGATAATTGGAAATGAAGAAGAGGGTTGAAAGCATAATTTTTAAACCCGACTTAGTGGTAGACTCGATCTAATGATCGGGTTACAGGTCAGATGGGTTGACCCAGGTTAACTCGAGTCAACCCAAAAAAAATCCCAATAAAATAAGCCTTCTCCTCGGTCTCTTCACTTTCAGGGTTACCCATTAGAAACCATCCCCAAGATCCATAAGTCATAGATGGAGCCAGAAGGAAGAGATGATCCGCCCGATCAAGGTCGGCCCTTGAATTCCTAAACCTGTACAAGTTCCTTTATTGAATGGAAAAGGTGGAATTTTGATGAAGGACAAGGCCACTATGAGTGGAGATTATTTGGAAAAGAAAGAGAGGTAAGCCAAAACGGTCCTTGGCTCGCCTGGGTTTTCATGTTTTTAACTGTAAATGGAGATTAGTATACTTGTCAACACATGAAAACCCAGGCGAGCCAAGGACGAGTTAGGCTGTAGTGTACGCAACCGAGTTAACAACCGGGGTGATTCAAAGACTCACCCCACATGAAATTGCTGATTTTAGCTCTGCAATCTCTCCTTCTAACGTTTACACAGCTGTCGCTTCTTGTGGAGAGAGAGGATGGAGCGGTGAAGTGGAGGAACTCAGCACATATATCTATATATTCTTAACTCATGATGGGACTAACCGAGTTAAGGTACTCGAACACGGAGAGTGGCCGAGCTGGGTTGATGAGTCAATGATTGTCGCACGAGTTACACCACCTGGTCTTCACGCGTTCACCCCAACTACTTCTCCAGGTAACAAGAAGTTTATAGCAGTAGCCACGAGAAGATGAAGAGCAAGACAATTGCCAAAAAAAATTAAGGCCGAGTTTACCCAAGTCGACCCGCTGAGTCAACTGGGTTTTACCGGGCTAAATCCTAGCTGTTTTTTACTTAGATTAGACTCAGGCCCGGGTCAGTCAGGTTTCGAGTCGACCCGTCAGACCAGACCGAGTTTCAAAACCATGTTTGATAACATGGAATGCAAGTCATCCACCCTTTCTACCCACGGTCAACAGTCGCCCAAACAAAGAAGGACAAGGAGGATATATACGTGGCTTGCAAAGAAGCCACCAACGCGTCACCCTATTTCCCAGTTATATATATATATATATAACCAGCGCGTGTCGTACACGCCCATTTCCTCCTCCTCCTCCTCCTCCTCCTTCATTTCCATATTTTACTTCACTTCCCTTAAAGCTGCCCTAAAGCCACGCTCTATAAAGAAATTACAACGTGACGGAGACGGTGAAGGTGACGGCGTTATAGGCATTGGCATTTTGAGCTATAAGAAAGAAAACAAAAATGGGTCAGGCATTTCGTCGAGCATCTGGAAGAATCAGAGCGCCACCCGACCCACCTCCAAGTAGGGTCACTGATCGGAGGCCGCCGGTGACCTCCACCGAAAAGGTGGAGATATCAAGTACCACCACCACCAATCAGAACAGTCCTGGCTCTGGTTAGCTTATCAATTCATATTGCTGCTTCTTTTAAGAGATTTTTATGATAAGATATTGATTCATTCCATGATAAAATAGCACAGATTGAGCTCTATGCTAGGTTTTTTAGCCTGAACCCTGAAGCAAAAATGCATAAGGACTTTTGGGCTATCGAGATATCAAGGACCACCACCACTTATGTATTGGCTTCATTTTCTTGGAGTGTTTTAATTTATTGCTTTCTTCCCCTTTTGTATGTTTGATGCTATCGACTGCTTTGCTGGGTAAAGGCATGGAAGAAACTGTTGTAATAACAACAGGGAAATCAGTTTGTGATTTTGTAATTGAAATAACTTCCTAAGATTTGAGACTGAATTGGATACGTGATGCGAGTGGTGTGGAAACACTTGCAAGGTGGTGCCTTCTCGGTTCCTTCTTTCGGATTATTGATAATAATGGCTTGCTAAAGACTATTTGCTTGAACTATTCTGTCAATTTGATCGGATTCAGCACATACTGTAACTTATGCTTACTCACATGATTCATATTTGCAGTGTATGTTCTGTAAGAAATATATTACCACTGACCAGTCATGTGATCTTTTCAATGGGTGCAAGCAGATTGTGATTCGTTTATGTTCTTGGCCTTAGTTTGGTAGTGTAAATTGGTAGGCATTGATAATTGATCAACTTATCGGATTTTACAAAATGATCTATGTTTGTGTTATGGATATTGAGTTAGTATTTGTAAGGTCTTCTGAACGTTCTTTTTTGTGAGACTACATGTTTGTGGGATACTGTTCTTATGAATGGAACTTACCAACTTTATATTTCTTGACCATTTGTGATCTTTTCCACACCTCACTGAAGATGGTGCTCCAAGAATTAATCCCGACAATGTTCTTGAAGAACGAGATACACAGTATGATGCAATGCTTAGTCAAATGGTGGGTAGAATTAAATCGAAGCCTGGAGGGAAGCTCGAAACTGGTGAGGTGAGTTATCGGGATTCATTCCTGCTGTTTGTTTACTTTTTTTCACTTAACTCTTGATTAATATGTACTATCATTCAACTTTACTGCTATTTATTGATTATAGATGTGCCAGAAACTTTGTCAAATCTCCTTGTTGCAATGTGCATTAACATGGTGCTGGATTGGCACTGATCAAAAGAAAAGGAGAAGAATAAGAAAAGTCTATTCATTTATGCTTTCCTTGGAGTACTCAGATAAAGACTTGCTTAATTTTAATGTCAGAGAGAATGCTTGTTTGAAATGAAAAAAAATGGTTTAGAGAAAAAATCTTTGAAGAAAATCATTAGGTGTACTTCAATAAAGCCTCACGACTGAGAACACATTTGCATGTTTAACAAGTGATTCCACTCGTATTTAGACATCTTTGACATTTTTTAGTTAAAATCTTGATTATTGGCTCTGGTGACTGGTGATGCATTTAGTTGTCCGTTGTGATCCTTCTGCAATGGTGTCAAATAGATTACTGTTATTGAGACTTGCTTGGATAAACAAATTCAGAATTTCTCCATGCATATCTGAATGCTGATATTCTTCTCAAAGTTTTGTGATAATCCACTTTGGGGATTGTAGTGGTACATGCTTTCACTTAACACCTCTACTGTTTTCCTTCCCATTTCTTTTAGAATTATCATATAACGTTATTGATTAGAGATAACTGCAACCTGAAAATTGTTTGCCACAGCATGTTTCTCTTACTTCAGATCATCTTTTGAAAATCCAGTTGGATTTCTTGACAGGCACCTGTAGTTGAAAGGTATGATAGGCCCATGCCAAAGCTGAGAAACACGAAACCTGATTCTGGCAGATATGAAGAAAAGGCTGTTGCTCCAGGAACTCTGAATGTGGCACAACTGCGCCACATCATTCTCATGTATCAAGGCAAGGCTGATGATCATGAAGGACCTATGAACATCCAGCAAATCGCTGAAAAGTTTCAACTTGAAGTTGCACAAGTCCAGAGGATCCTGCAGTTCTTATCACTGCCTCCAGAGGATAACAACAAACAGAAAAGCCATCGGTGAAAGATTGCAGGTTTACCTGCTCTGCTGCACTACTGACAGGATATTCTATTGAATAAGAGTCGGTGCCGGGATTTCATGTCCTTCATTATAGAGCAAAACAGCAAACATAACTATTTATTGACCGTTCTTGTAAACAAAATTTTGTACAATAATATGTTTTGTGAGTATCTCTGTCAGCAAATTTTGTTAGTAAATCTGATACTGACCTCCAATTGACACTATTTTTTGTTTGGATATAGAGTTGGGAACTATTTCCCCTCCCCTCAGTGCTGAAATGTTGACCACCATGTTATCAACTCGGGGTTTTGCAAGGCTTTAGCAAGGTGACATTTTTCATTCAATGATGTTGAGGCTTCTTAATGCAATGCTAGGTTAGGACTTTTGCCACTTCATGTGCAGCCGTTGGAAGTTGCCATCCCTATAACATTAGGTTAGGAGAGATTATTTGTACTTCTCCCTCTCGCTTCAAAGTAAAGTAGGATCCATGAATTATTTTCATGATAAATCTTTTGTTTTTATCAGTACAGCTTCTGATATATCTAATAATTTCTCAACATTAAGACAAAATTCCTGCACCTTCTTACATCCAATAGCCAAACAACCATTGTGATTCCCAAGATTTCATTGTTGAAATCCTGCTCCTGTATTTAGGGCAAATGCGATTGTGTAACCATCAAGATATATTCATTTTGGATGCCAATACAACTAAACCAGCAACAAACAACAGCCCTTCCACCATGTATGAACAAATTTAGAGATCTAATAACAGTCCGATGATTTCCAGTGATATTAAATAATTCTGAAGCCGCTACAAAAATTGACTGTGCACTCAAAATCTAATTTTACCGTCGTTTTACTCTACAAGCATAAATCCAGACTATAAGAATGACTAATCAGAATATCACCACCACCACCACCTTCATTGGAGGTAGATTCAAGCAAAAAGAATGGGACGGCCGTAAAAAGAAACAGGAAAGAATATTATGTTAAATTCAAGTTGAAATTGACTCCAGCCAGTCCGATGTAAATTCATAAGCTAAAAATGTAACAGCACCAGCTGGTGCAGCCTTGACAGTTGATGGGACGATGCCTTTATAAAGACCAGCCCAGCCCTCCATCTGCAAAATTCGGCTAAGAGCATCAAACATGTTTTTGTAAGCATGATGCTCAACTCGAGCACCATACCTTGGGTGCCTCTGTAGTCCTTCGATCTGCAGCAGCCAAAAACAACAAATAAAATATCATTGACAGTGCCGGAAGACAAACAGAGTGCATGAATACAACTTGTTAAAACTCAAAGTCTTTTGACTAGCAAATTGACTAAGAACAATGAGAATCTTTTAGCAATCAGTATTAAAAATGCAGAATCTACCTGAAACCTTTTCTTGACCACATCAAGAGGATGACAGACAAGTTTGGCACAAGTGCCAGCCGCTAACCCACAGACAAAAAGCTGAAAGCTGGAAAGGCTATCATCTGTACTTATGAAGCTTGTGGTAGATGATCTATCATGGTTCCAACCCTACAATCAATCCTGTAAAATGTATTACTGTCCAAACAACTTGGTATGTGTGTGTGGATAGCAGGATCAAAATTCCATCAAGTGCATACAACACCTGTAACCTTCTCTCCAAATTGTCGTTTAAGGAAATACGTGTTCTCCAGAACAGGAAAAACATTGCAAGCTTAACCAATTGGCCAGCTGTAAAGAACTAAATTCAGATGTTTATGACCAGCCAATGAAATCTATGACAGAATAGCTTGCCTATTGCCATTAAGTTAGAGGCTGCTTTGATAGAAATGACAAGGTGTCTCTCCAGTTTTAACATGGTAATGCTTTATTCAAGATAGAAAATCATGCTTAACCAACTGTCTCAATCTCTTGCATATCTCCATCTATACCAGAATGGTGAATGGTGAATGGTGTTGGTTAAAATTTCAGTTTGTAATGGGTGGGTAATGCAAAAGGACCAAATAAGCAATTCCTTTCAAATGTTTTACCAGCATACTATGTTGGCTTTTCAACCAAATGCTGATCCAGATCTTCCATTTCCTAAAAAAATTTAATATCCCTTTACAATCTTACCATGGTCCAGTTCTTAGACATTTAACTACAAAAAGAGATTTGAATTCTTACCATGGTCCAGCGCTTAAATGTATCATAGGTGCCAAACTGAAGGCCAGCATAAGGAACAATCTCAACCAGTGTTGGAGATAATCCAGCATATAATCCTCTGAAGCCACGTGTTCTGGTAATATCAACAAATGCTGACCTCATTGTTGGATACACCTAAATTAGGCACTGATCAGTAACATGTAATATTATCATTTTAAGGTGCCTTCAGCAAATAGTGTTTTAAGACAAATGAACTGAATAGGGTGATGTCAATTACATAGATACTCCTTTATGGAGTCATCTTATTCCAGTATCGCAGATAGTTTCACTAATCAAAATCATAACTGGGAAAATTCAAGAGAGCCACGTTTGTCTCTTATAGAGCATAAGAATGACACACATAATCATGTTCTTTACCTTAGGTTCACCCTGTGATGCTAATATGGTTCTTAGAAGATCAAATGGGTATGATCCAACTGTAGCTGTGCACCCTGCTAATGCTCCGCTGATGTAGGAGAGGTAAGGACTCAAATGGATATGATCCTCTGCATCATCGTAAGCAATCAGACCATAACAAATAAAAGAAACATTTTAGGATATGTAAGCAGGACAGAGATTAAACATGACATCACCTTCAGTGCCATATCCTTTTAGGATATATTTCAAATAACATAGAAACAATGGCCTTCACTACCAGTAGGTATAAAATATGATAAATTGACAGTTAGAATCTGGACCATACTACTCTAAGCATATAGTAGAGCATAATACAAGGAGAAGATATCCAGCAAAATTGTGGCAAACCTGTCAGCATCGCATAAATTCATTCTATTGTATTAACAATTTTCAATCGGTTTTATGCTAGTCTACATGTTGAAGAAAACAAAATAAAATGTGAGGTCATTTTTTATGTATAAATGTCTATTGAATCCATTGACCGGTCAAAATACATTTTCAGTTTGATCACAGCTAAACCATGTAATAGAACATGCATTTCCAGTATAAAATTACAGATGATATTAATCTGTTATAATTATACCTGTCTTAGAAGAACCAGCAGCAAATGTTTTTAATTTGTGCAACACCGCAAATTGTATGGCGGTGTATGGCATAACCATGAGTAAAGCTGGAACATTGCCACGCCAAAAGCCCTACAGCAAGCAACTGTCTTGGATAAAAAGCAGAAAATCGTATATAACCTTCATAAAATAAGTTTTGAAAATATATAGAAGGAATTCCCAAGAACAGTATTTGGACTTCAAGAAAATTCAACCAAACACAAAGGCATCAAGTGAATGAACTGTGGTATGTTATATCCGCCATCAAGATCTGTAACTATAAGAAAAGCATGTTTCACTTACCTTCACTGCTTGAAGAGCATGAGTAAGTTAAAAATTACATTCTCAAATTCTGGGCTCAGACCCCTCTTGTTACCAAGAAGAAAAAAGAAAGAAATTGCATTCTCAATAACAAGCAGGACATTGTTGATGGAAGAACTAAAACTCAATAATAACATAGATAATTCCTTTCTTCAAAGGATTATAGCAAAAATATCCAGGTGGTGTTTAGAAATGAAAAAAAAAAAAAGGTCTACATTTGAAATTCATTCCATCATTTTACTGAAACTAAACCATAAAGTTGGTAAACCGGGACTAAGCCACCTGGGTTCAGCAGCCCTGCTTCTGTAAAGTTCAAATCATAGGCTTAGATTTCTTAATACCCATCTACAACAAGCATCATTAAATCAACTACTGCGTAGCAGCTTTGAATTACACTATGCAAATTAAATCATCCATCCACAAATAATAAACAGAAAGAGAGCATCGTACGGGTAAACCTTCCTCTCTAAATATATCCTTTGTAGCTTGCAACATTCCTGTGTACTTTGATGGTGCAGTCATATTCCTGCGAACCAAATCCCATGAATATGTCGGCTCCAGTTGAACCTGTCATCAAATACACAACCCAATATTTTTCTCAGCATCACAACTTTATACTTTTGACTCGAAATACAACCATGCATTTGAAAGACAAACACGCCATAACTAACACCAGTGTATAAAATAAATTGCAGCTGTCCAACATCTTCCCTCTTTTTTTACTGCACAATAGCATGAGCTCTTTTTCATCTAAAGATCAATGTTCCCCATTTCCAGGCCTCCCCCGTGAACTCCAAATTCTTATTCAAGTTGCATGTTAATTCCATTCACATGGACAACAGAACTTCACAGATATACTCTATCGAAAAACTTGGCAATAGAAATGAACACTGACAATTTATTCATATAAATCATCACATCACATTACATTGAAAAGGATAGCTAACATATAGATTCATGAACAATTTATCAAGCTATTAAAAACCCATCATTGCAGAACAATAAAAATTCAAACTTTATAATTCAACCATTAAAAAAATCAAAACTTTACAGAAAAGAAACAAGGAAAGAAAGACCTGGAATCTGATTTTGATGACATCAAGAGGAGATGTAACGGTACGCGAAATACCACCAGCAATAGCACCGGCAGTTGCATCTATTAACGCCCTTTTTAGCTGCCCTGGTGCTTCTGTTGCAGCCTCCTCCCCCTCCCCCTCCATTCTCATTATTACTAATGCCAAAACCAAACCAAACCAAACGCCCTCTTTCCTTTTCTCAAACTATATCAACAATGATCTAAACCAAAAACATATAAATAAATAAACACCAGCAAGTTTAAAACACTAGAGAAAAGAAAGAAAGAAAGAACTGAAAATGGTCCATAGATTTAGTTTGGTTTTTCACAAGAATTTCTTCATAAACAGATACCTACCTACCTGGAAAGAGTAAGAGAGGGAAGGTAAAGGCAAGGCAGCCATTCCTTGTTTTTTCTTTTTCTTTTTCGGGTTTAGTTTAGTGGTAAACGCCGCCTTATTAGATTTTTTAGCGGCGACTTGAGAGAGAGAGAGAGAGAG
>Ga0325410_1005529_pt1 | contig 13951 bp, 5 predicted proteins | sample PopdelMetagenome_16_FD_206182 | JGI IMG/M metagenome (GOLD analysis project Ga0325410, IMG submission 206182) | Populus deltoides microbial communities from Bellville, Georgia, United States - Xylem-PdIQD-R3 | ecosystem: Host-associated > Plants > Phyllosphere > Stem > Wood/Secondary xylem... | reverse complement strand
ATAACTTCATAGCTGATCTTTCTGTTGGCTTGGCCAGTGGACAGGTTTATTATCTAAACTCGTTATACTATGCCAGATAAACTGCATAATTCTTTTGTTATGGATTTGACTGTACTTGTTGTGTTGTATAGATCAAGACTGGAGCTCCTTGCAGAAGTGAGCGGTTGGCCAAGTATAATCAGGTAAAACTTGTAGTTTACCTGCTGTTTGCCCTTTCAAATATTGCTGCAGATGCAGCTCTGTCTGTCTCTCTTATTCCTTTCAACCCCCCCCATCGTTTACTTTCAGCATTCTTATTTTCAAGTATGAAGCTTTTTCCACCTCTAGGCAACACCTAGAACTCTCTCTCACAAACGGACATGGAGAGGGCTGAAAATGCAGCTAGCAACAATTCTGATATCAGTGCAGTGTTGCATTATTGTAGCATATTCACAATGTGGTAGCTTCCTGTAGGTCTAGTTAGATCAAGTTGATAACAATTAGAGCCCATTTTAGGAGATTTGGCTTAATTGGGTGATCTGATACACCCTTTTTAAAACATTCTCGACAGACTGAGATTTTGATACAACAAAGAGGAATTGGTGTCCTTCTGCTTATCTCATAAGCTAAAGATTTTATCATCCATCTCCCAAGAATATTGTGCTCATCTAAAGCCTTTCTTTGTTCAATAATCTTGCCTATGTTCTCTTAGCTGCATAAAATGGTTCTGTTTATTTCATTTGTTCATCACTTCACTGGTGAATTTCAATTTGCTTGCAGCTTCTACGCATTGAAGAGGAACTTGGAAATGTGCGATATGCTGGTGAAGCTTTCAGATCCCTTTAAGGATATTTTGTGGAAAAGGAATTGGATCAAATTTAGCGTCATGAAATTCCAGAGCTACAAGTGGACCTGGAAAGTCTAGTGAGATTTTTTACCTAACCAGTCAGCATGTATGCCAATTAGAAACAATTTCCTGATCAGCTTGGCATTTTAACTTCTAAGTGTTGATGGGAACAATTGTGCCTCGGAATAAGAAAGTTTAGCTGGTATGTGCTAGAAAGCTGAACTCGGTTAAATGTGACTTTGTGAGTTGGTTCCAGATCTGTACTACTGCTGTTTCTATGTTGTCTTATATAATAAGAAGTTTCTTTGCTATCTAAACTCATTAAATTCAAATGACTAGATTTTCTCCTTTTCATATCATTCTGCTACATGCATGCTAGGTAGCTGAACTTTTGCACTACTTTTGAAGTTCTCCATTCACTAATATACGCATTAAGTTTTCATGCTTGAAATAACGACAGTAGCCTCGTTGGAGGTCCAGCATCTCTGGGTCTCTCAAGTGCGCTGTTAGAACTTTTAAGCACAAAAAATGACCTGTGCTAGTCTGTGGAGGTTGACTGTGATCGGAATACCAAACAGCAGGTGCTATATATCTATCTGAAGCTAAGATCCACTGCTGTATGTGGAGCTGTCCAGACTATGTAGTTCCTTCTCGTCGTTCTGTATGCAGTTCTTTCTAGAGAAAAGCATGCGGAGTTCTTTCTCGTCGTTCTGTATGCAGCTGATGCTACCGGTGCCAGCCATTAAAGGACAGGATTGAAACTTTATATCAACTGCATGATAAATAAAGAAGCAATCCTATAAAAATTAATTAATTAATTAAAAGCAACAACAGTTAAAGAAAAAAAACGATGATGATGATGCATAAGTTCCCAGTAATGACAACTCATCTCTTGAAACTCCTGTGCTTGTCCGTCTCATCTCAAACTGTTTGGTGGAAGCCCATTCCCAACGACCAAGTACGTTCCTGTGTCATCTGGAGACAGATGGCGCGACGTTCTCTAGAGTAAGGAAATCAACTGGCAGGTGACATGTCGACCTATATATATATATATATATATATATATATATATTGTAAAAAGATAAAAAGGTATTGAAAAGATATCTATATAATTTACTCATAACAAAATAAAAATTAAAAAATATCAAAACTACATTTCTAATTAATCTGAAGATAAGAGAGAGGCAAATTAACATAATGATTAAGGTGAAAACATACAAAAAAAAAAAAATCAAATTCTAAAAAAAATAATTTGAGCTCCCTGTAAAAACAAAAGTAAACTTCGGTAAGCTTACCAAACTTTCAAGACCTACCTAATCATGTAAATAGAACAACTCAATAGAAGGTGAATTAAAAAAAATTACGAAATTCAATTATCAAACCAACCAAAATGTTTAAGGATAAGATTGAAAAATATACAATCTAAATAAAACCTAAAAAAACTCAAGTTAACCTAGGTTAATATGTTAAACCAGCGACCCAGATCATGAGACTGAGATAACACTATAGAAAAAAATAAAAAAAAAATCACAAAGTATAATCTCTCAATCAACCTAATGTTGTATGATGAAATTTACAAAATAATAATTAAAAAGAACCTAAAAAATCAATGTCAATCAGCCTATTCTTTTAAACTTGTGATCTAACTCTTAACATGAAGATTATCTCTTAGCAGATAAATAAAAAATCATGAAAATCTAATTCTTAATCTCTAGAATATCAAATGAATATATTTTTTAAAAAATATATTCATTCTAAAAAAATAAAAAAAAATAAAAAATAAAAAATTAAATTCGACATAAAAAAATTAACAGCTTGCTATCTTGGAGAGTTCAACACGAAAACCAAGAAAAAAAAAAGCGAGGAGAAGAAAGAAAATGCCCCCAAAGTCGCACCGTGGACGCTGCCTCAAATGAAAAAACTCGCTTCCAACACCAATGAGAAAGCTACACATGCTGCCAGAGTGTGACAACTTCTCTAATACACTGACACATGTTGTAGCTACCAACCAATCTTCCCTTCCCTTGCACACTTGTTGCAAAACCAAGTTCTAAAATTTTTAAATTTTTGTTTTTTATTTAAAATAAATTTTTTTTATGTTTTCAAATCGTTTTGATATACTAATATTAAAAATAATTTTTAAAAATAAAATAATTTTATTTTAATATATTTTAAAATAAAAAAACATTTTAAATCGTCACCGTTACAAATTAAGCCTCAATTTTTTTAATCTACAGTGATCTCTAAGAGGTCACAGTAACGACTTAGTTTTTTTTTTAATTTAATTTAATGTGACGAGTGAGATGTTCATTTCAAAATGGTTTGTAATACGTTCTGTGTTGTTTATATAATATTTCTCAGTGCGTCCAATAACAGACAATAGGTCTGGGGCAAAGTCTCGAGTATAATGATCAAAAGTAACCCTATGATACACTGAGCATCAACAACACTGCAACAATCTGAGACCCCAGCATGACATGGTGACAAAAGAATAAATAACAGGCTTCTATAACCATACAATTAGCTGAAGGTAGAGATGACTCTTGCAGCTTACTGAGAACTACAGATTTATGAGGATTTTCTGCATTTCTAGTCATTTTATCCTACTGAAGAAAAAAGAGAGCAAAAAGATATCCTCAGCTATGTAATCAAAGAGAAATCATCCACTAGTTCAAAATTCAACATTCCAGTTGCAGTTAGAGTTAACAATAATATGATCCTGAGTAAACAAAACTGGGAAGAGAATTACAGGTAATGTATTGATCAAACAGGTGAGAGTTAAACCTTGACAGTTGGTCCTGTGTATGCTCCTTGGCGCATATAGAGATCAGGTGTTTCTACCTCAGCAAGCCATGCATGGTCATCTATTTTTTCATCGCTTAACTCAGCTCCATTTCCTATAGCTGCAGGGTGATATGTTACAAAGCTATTCAGCTTTGTTGCATGGTTAAACAAGAATCCAATATGAATTTCACAAGCTCCTATAGCTGCAGGGTGATATGTTAAAAAGCTATTCAGCTTTGTTGCATGGTTAAACAAGAATCCAATATGAATTTTACATGCTTCAACTCGTATATGCAGCAAGAATAGTAGAACAGCAAGGAAAGGGAGGGAAAACGGTGATTGAAATTATAATAATGAAAGAAAATAAAGGTTACTTACAGGAGGTAGAATAAGGATAGTAATGGTAATAAGTACATTTTCTGCCTGCATCTTCTCTGTAAGGAGGTGTAAGAATGTCAAGCACAGCACAAGGGGTGACTGCAGTGAAACAATGCAGATTCCCACCACTTTTGGGGAACAATACTGACGTCCCACAGGGAGCTGTCAAGACTTTATCAACTGTCAACTTCGCCAACCTTACTGCCAAAGATGGGCCTCGTTAGCCTGCACCTCTTTATACTCAAAACTCTAACTCAAACACATAAGATAGTGACTATAGCCAGTGATACCTATTTTACTCTTTGTAAGCCAAACTAAAGCAAAACATGATCCAAACAAACAGCAAACTTGCTGACAGATTTTAGTGAATGCACCTACAGGGGACAGGAGTCCACAATGTTAGTTCCAGTCAGTCTCATATTCTGATAACATATCACGCAGTTTTTAATGGCCTGTATTTGGTAGAAGTTCATAGGTGTGAATTTGAAACTATAATTCAACAGACCAACTTCAATCCGCTAAATGATGCCAGACAACTTAGCCCATAAAGGGCTGCTTTACAGTAGTGTTGTCATAAGGCAAAAGACACTAAAAGGCGTGAAGCCTGTAAAATGTAAATGCCCAAGGTGCTCGCCCAAAAGAACCAAGGCAATATGTTATAAATTAAATATATATATATATATATATATATATATATATATGTAATATTATTTTATATTATATAAATCTAAAATATATATTTTCTCAATTAAGATTAGATCATTAGAAAATCAAAAGCAAATATAAAACACCATAACATAGTCATATAAAGTTATATTTTTCACCCTAAAACAAAACAAGATAATTTAAAGTGGTAAGTAGCTAAATAGATTAAAAAGCAAAAACAAAACAAAACAAAAGGTTAAAAATTTTGGTAGCATAACACCATTAAAATTGACATGTGAAGAAAGAGAACAAATAACATGGGGGAGAGAGAGCATAAGAGTGAAGAAGAAAGAAATTAATTGAGAAAAAAAACAAAAAGATGACAATAATAAAATATAGAGCACTAAAGAAAAAAAAAATTAAAGTATTACCTGTTCCCATGGTTGAAAAAAGAAAGTGTGGCTAGTGTTTCTCTTCTAAGTGTTTGTTTGTCTTCCACTTTATTGATTTTTTTATCCTATTTTTTTTTTTTTTTACAAAAATACCACTAAGTTGTTTCTTGTGTTAAATTAAAAAATGGACAAATAAGTCAAAATATAAATGAGTTAAAAAAAATCCAACATAAAAAGAAAAACTTCAAGCAGGCACCAGCTTTAATGCTTTGCACCCACTCATCAGGCGCTCGCGTAGGCAACGCTTCATTAAAATCCATCGCCTGTGGCTAATAAAGGCGCTGAGGCCTGGCCTGGCCTGGAGCGCCTCAATGCCTTTTGACAACACTACTTTACTGGGAAAATTAAAGTATTCTTGCCAACAGGCCAACCATTTGAAAAGTGACATCATCAGTCAGTTACTTTAACTAATTAATACCAAGAAATTCTCAGTACATGCCCATGCACATAGATACATACACACATTGACTCATGTACACAAAGACTTATACATATTTCTTATCTGAACACATACAAATACACATATAATATGGCATGTCGGGTCTGAACGATATAATGGTTCTGAATAAAAACCATCTCTATTATGGGACATGGAACAAGTGAAAATTATCTATAAAAGGCCAATAACTTCATTACTAGGCTGCTCATCTTTTGATTAAACAGAAAAATGCTATCCAGCAACCATCAACATATCTGAGCTTGCTTGGGTGATGCATCATGGAGCCTTGATTTTATCTAGTAAGAAGAAAATGCAGTAAGATATACGTTCCTTAGATTGCAGATACAACTGACAAAAAGCATTTGAATCCATGGATTTTCATTTCAACTTGATCTTGCTTTTGAAAAGGGTGAATCATTGATTAAAGCTGAGGCCAAACTAGGAGTGGATAGATGAGAAATACTCAAATAACTGTAGATGATTTGGAATTAAAACCCTAAATGAGCACACAAACTATTCCAATTCTTGATGGTAATACAAAAAAAAAAAAAAGATAGTGAAAGTTCTAAAACTGACAGGGTGGATGTTGAAAAGGCTCTCAAAAGGCAAACCTGCTGGATAACCAGGCCCCTTGCTTTTTTGGTAATGGGAAGGCTCAACCCAATCATAAGCTTTCACATGCAAAGAGCCATATAGAACTTTGCTGAAAACTGTCATACTAGGATGGTCATGAAGTGGAATAACGGAAGAAGTTGGAAAGCAAAATATACACATCTGCATAAAGAGAATCGTCATATCAAACAACTTTAAACATCAATCTGCACTTCCAGCCTACTTCTCAAAATCAGAATTTATTATTCAAATAAAAAACTGCTCAAACAATATCAAGGAGAACTTCAGCACAAATATTTTGTTAGGCGAGAAGCACAAACACCAGCAAAGAAGAAAATTTCAGAAGTGAAATGGTACTAAATTAATTCTAACTATCATTACCAAAATCTAACAACAAATTGATATATATATATATAACTGAAATGAAACACAATAGCTACCCCAACATGAACAAAATCATTTTTCAGAAAGAAGATGGTAACGCTCACCGTAAAACTATCACATTCAAAAATATCTACGTATGTTATGGATTGAGCCCATCGAGCAACCCTGGTCAACCGATTAGGTCCAAGAAAGCCATGCCCTCTATCATCATCTCGATTTTCCTCTCTAAGCCCTACATCAGCAGGGCCAACCGTGTCTGTACAACAGCAGAGCAGTGCACGGAAATTTGTAGCTTAGAGTACTAGCAAGCTAAATAATGAAGCACATAACGAACTGTCACTCATTCCATAACTATAAGAGAAATTTGAGAATCAATATATTGATGCAGCAATAATGCGTTGGCTCTTCCAATATTATTGCAACTGCATGTCATTTCATACTTTCATCCTTAAGTTATATCATGAGAACTCTGCTAAAGTTTTCTAATTCCAACAAAAACTGAAGGGATAACCAATACATACACACACACATACTACACAAATGCCAATTATTCTTAAAAGGTTTCACCTTTTCAAGTTCAGCTTCAAAACAAAGGAAAACCCAAATCAAATTCTACATAATTCACAAAACCCACTTGGGAATTAAAGTAAACAACATAAGAAGAAAATTATAAATATAATAAGAGCAAATAAAAAAATGAAATACCCAAAAGAGAGCAGAGTTTCTGGATGGCACGAGAGGAAGGAGGTACCCCGGAGGGTTTAAAGGTCTTTTTGCAGAGTTCATATAAAGCTTGAACTTTGGAAGATGAATTCTGCTGCTCTACCATGTTTATGTGGTTTCTAACAGTGAAAAAGGTAAGCAGTTTTTGCGTGCTCTTATCACTAACCTTTCTTGCCTTATCAAGATAGTAACTATTTGTTATTATTCGTTGCGTTTTTTGCTCCTCTTTTACTTGCGTTTTGGAATTTTGAGAACATTTTGATCGTGAAAATTATAAGAACTAAAATACGCGGGGAAAGCAGTATAATCCTCCTCCTTTGTTTTCTAGATAGGTACAGTATTACTTACGTTGTTTTTATTTCCTCAACATATAGTTTTTCTTTTCCTTTTCTTTTTGTTTTTTTTATTATTTTTTTCATAAAAAAATTTGTTGTTTTTATTTTTTAATATTGAGATTGTTTAAGAATTTAACTTTATAATTTTTTTTTTGTGAAATTAAAATGGTTACGGATTTGTCAAGTAACCTAGTTTGTCCCAATTTATAAATTTTGTGGGTTTTTTTAATTGAAATTAGCTTTTTTATAATCTATTTTTTTCTTATATTATTAATAAAATTGTTTTAGAAAAAAAAAATCATACCATTAAACTTTAAGAAGTAACAAAAATTAAAAAATATAGGGGAAACTATTATTCACTCAACACTCATTGCACTATAGATTATAATGGTAATTCACGATGTTTTGCTTTTTTTTTTCTTTTAAATTTTTTTATAATTTTTTTTCAAATCTATTTTTGTTGATTTTATCTTTTTAAAATTGATATTGTTGAGAATTTATCTTTGTAATTTGCTTCTTTTTATTTTATATTTATATGAGATTAGTGTGATTTACGGGTTCGCCAATGAAACTCATGTTGCCACGGTTTACGAGTTTTGTGAATTTTTTTTATTGAACTTGATTTTTTATAGTTTATTTTTTTCTTGTATAGTTAAAAAAAATAATTTTAGAGAAAAGTCATGTTATTAAACTTTATAAAGTAATAAAAATTAAAGGGTGTGAGGAAACTACCATTCACCCACGCACATTACATTGTAAATGACAATACTAACCCACAATGTTTTGTTTTCTTTCCTTCTTCTTTATGTTTTTTAATTTTTGTTATGATTTTTTTTTTCAATTTTTTTTATCTATTTCATCTTTTAATATTGGGATGGTTGAGAATTTAGTTTCATAATTTTTTTTTTATTTTACCTTTTTATAAGGTTAGCATGGTATAAAAGTTTGCCAGGGTAACCCGGGTTGTCATGAGTTATGAGTTTGGTGGAGTGTTTTTTTTCTAATTGAACTTGACTTTTTTTTATCATCTATTTTTTTCTCATATAATTAAAAAAAATAGTTTCATAAAAAAATTATGTTACTAAATTTTATAAAGTTCATGGACTTATTCACAGGTTTTGCTAGTTGACTTTGTTCGCAGGTCTGACAAGTTTAATTTTTTTTAATTTGTTTTTTTCATCATTGGATACTGGGTTAATTGAGAATTCAATTTCATGATTAAATAAAAAACTTTTTATCTAAAAACACATCTTGGTATTGAGTTGGTATTTGATTTCATAATCATCTATTTTTGTTATTGTATAGTTAAATAAAAAAAATAGATTAAAAAACAAATTATAATCACAGTGGAGTCCATAACTCGGTTTAAATGTTTGGTGTACTAGCCCGGCTTACCTGATTCATATGCTTGACGAGTTTACCTACCAATAGAATATGCTTTCTTTATTTTTGGTCTTTTAATTGTTTTTAATTTATTATTTTTTAATTTCATCATTTAATATTGGATTGGTTGGAAAATAGATTGCATTATTGATTTTTGTTTGCTTTCTAGGGATAATTGTCTAAAACAAAGTGTTTATTTTTAAGTCGGTGCTCAATTTTGTGAGCATATATTTTTATAATATAATTAAATAAAAAAATTATTAAATACAATAAAGTTCATGACCCAGGTCGTGGGGGGAGTCAATCCAATCTGTCATTATCTCAATAATTTTTTAAAAAATTATCATCTTGAAATTTTTTTAAAAGCTAAGTCATGTTTTTATTTATTATCAAAATTGCATTTGAATATATAAAATCAATTGATTTAAATCAAATTAACTCTCATATGGTTTAATTAAAAAGTTAAGTTAGGCAAAAAATTAAATCGAAAGGTTTTAAAATTAATCCACTTGATCAAATTTAATAATACTATTAAAAAAATTCTTTATACTTTAATATATATATATATATAATTCAAACCATTACAAATGAATATACTAATGCCCTACATGCTTATACACATACACAATATTTTAGATGCATGGTAAATTCTCAAGTACATGGAACCTTTATTGATTGTAACTCACATGTAGCTTTTTATGTACCTCCTCATCTTTTTTTTTTCATTTTTCTTTTTATTTATCATTCAACCACACACATTAAGATGTTGGTTGGTAATGTGATTGTGGGTGAGGTTCACCCGCAGCCACACATATCAGTATTTGGTAAATGAAAAAAAAGTGATTTTTAATGATAGGACCCACCAACTTTGCAATCGTGCCGCAGGTTTTGGATAAGCAGCATTTCGTGGGGATTTCTAATGAATAGTGGAACCATGCTCCACTGTAGCACTGTTCACTAAAGTGAACAATTTTTAAAAAAAAAAACCGGTGCAATTAATTGATTTTACTCGCACTGTTCAAGTGAACGTGAACAATAATTTTTTTTTGTTTTTTAAAAAAATTAGTTTAAGGTGAATTAAATTTACCCGTACTATAATCTTAATTTTATTCCTGATAATATTTTACCTAATTTTATAGTTCTTGTCAGATGAATTTTGTACGTAATGGAATTGTAAATAGTTTAATGGAACAACAAAATTTTTTTTATATAAAGTATGATTTATTTCATAATGTAATAGCAATAGTTAAATCCACAATATTTAAATTAAAAACCATCAATATTAATATATATTTTTAAAAAATTATTTTATAACCTCAATTTCAAAAGCATTCTTAACCAACACATTAAACTATTTTTTCTTCAACCTCAATTTCAACCACAGTTTTAACCAAACACCTATTTTTTCAAACCAACCTCAACTAAAAGTACTTTTATAAAATAATTTTTTTCAAATCACAACCACAACAGTTACCGCAATACCAAATACTTTATTATTCAATTGATTTCACTACAGTAATATCCCATCACGTCACAAGCTTTTAACTAGAAAGGAAATTGTAGAAGTTGTCTTTAAACACAGACCTGAGACTGTATAGCAGAAAGCTTTTTTTGTTTTTGTATTTTAAAAATATTTTTAAAAATTAAAAAAAAATTTATTATTTTAAATTAATATTTTTTATGGTTTTAGATTGCGCTAATTTCAAAAATAATTTTTTAAAAATAAAAAAAAATATTATTTTAATATATTTCTAAATAAAAACAAATCTAAAAAATAAAAACAACCACAATCAATCAGATGTTTCAGTCTTCCAATATAAAAGTAATAATATATTCCTCACATCAATCCATACCTCAATAACACTGATTGTGGTGTTGGACAAGACTAGTAGTAATTATTATTATTGTTATTATTATTATTATTATTACTTTTTTTTTTGAAAAAAAACAATGGTGTGGGACTCCTTCGTGTTTGTTTTTTTATTATGGAATTATTAAAAAAAACTAAAATGGTTCTTGGTTTTATTTTATACTAAGATAGTGTTTGATATTGTAAAAGTAATTATTTTTTAAAATATTTTTTACTTGAAAATACATTAAATAATATCTTTTATTTTTTAAAAAATTTATCTTTGACCTGAACACATCAAAATAATCCAAAAATACCAAAAAAGATTAATTTATTAGACATGAACATATCTCCAGCGGCGTACGAGATCCAAAGATGAACTTCTTTAGTACTGTTGGAATCATTTTAACGGGGGCTTTCTTGTCGGGTGATTCGTGAGATGACCTTCTTTCCTTTCCTTTCATATTTTTTTCTCTCTCCTCTCCTCGATCTATATGTTTGATTCTCTCCCAAAATAGCAAATTGGGTTGTTATTTTTTTAATGTCAAACCTAGTCTTCATTTTTTTTATTGTTATTTGTAGCAAAAATTAAGTTTCATTTCATAAAATTAACATTCAATAAACCATGTAATAATATTTGAAATCATGAACAAGGGGAGACAATGTAAGATGAAATAAATATTAAAAAAAATGATGGAAATGCAACATAGAATGAACACACAATCCAATAATGGTTACGATAATTACCCAAAATATACTTTTTTTTTCTTTAATTCTTTTTTGTAACTTGACTCTTTTTTCCCAATTTGATCATTTCATATCGAGTAGATTTGATATTGGTCTTAATGATTTGTTTCGGTTGGCTTAATATAGGGTTCTCGTGATGTCAAGAATAACTTCCAATGTTGAGTTAATGTTTAATTTGATAAAATAAAATTTAGTTTTATTGATTCAAAACAATTAAAATTTTAAGGTCCGAACTTGAAACCGAAACAAATGTTCAATCTTTTTTTTTTTCATTATACATGGAGCACTTTTTTATTATTTTAATCTCCAAAGTTTTTTTTTTCATTTTTGGTCCCTTTTTCTTAAGGTTTTTACATTTTGATTCAAAGCTATATTTGATTCACGTTTCAGTCCTAGAGTTTGAGAAAAGAGAGAGAGGGTCACGAGAAACAAGGGAGGAAGGAAGAAGTGACCATAAAAAAAAGTTGTTGATGAGAATCTCGTGATCATGTGGTCACACAACCCACAATCAATATTGAAATATGATTCTGAAAAGCGAAAAGATGTCTAATAAGAGTGTAACACAAAGGAAACATATCACAAGGCATTAGCATTATTGAAATTAAATCGAATGACGCCATAAAACTAGTTAATCTTTGATAAGTTAGTTTAATTCTTTCAAGAACTAAAGAATGCAAGAATCACTCTAATATCTAAGCTGAAAATTCAAAATAATATTATTCAATGACTGTCAAAATTTAAGCTTACAAAGAGTTTAAATACTCTTAGAAAATAACCTTAATAGATCTATCATTGTGGACTAAATTGGCCCACTTACAAAGTTGACCTAAAATATATACTAAGAAGCTTAAAATATTGATTCAAACAAGCCTTGGATCTTAACTAAAAACTAAATATTAATTAAGCTCAAACAAGCCTTAGGCTATAACTATAATAATAAAAATAAAACCTATAAGTTAATTTTTTATATTATCGTGATAAGAGAAGAAGAAAAAAAAACAATACAAGTCTAATATAAGGCTTATTTATAGCCTACAATGCAACAAAAAAAAAATCAATGGAGAAGTTTTCACCTCTATACTTTCCAAGATAGAAAAGGATTTTAATTGTAACCTTTTATTTATCCTTATTTTGGAAAGAAAAGTTGGTGTCTTTATTGTTCCTTATTGTCACCAATTAATATCCTTCCATCACTAGGAAAAACAATTAAAATTGCTGAAATATTTTCCTTGCAAATCTAGGAAGCTTTGTCGCTATCTTGTTTCCCTTTTGTTAATCTAGAAAAAACAATTAATGCCTTTCATTGTGAACCTTGTGACCCATATGGAACATATAATATGTTCTTAATGATGTTTATCGACTGATCAATATCATCATCTCTCTCATGGAAAGGATTTGACCTCAAATTAAAACTTAGGTCAAACAAAATAAGATTAGCAACATTAAATGTAGCATTAACACCATACTCACTTGAGAGATCAACTTTGTATACATTGTCATTAATACTCTCTACAACTTGGAATGGACCATTACCACGGGGCTGTAATTTTGATTTTCTATGGCTAGAAAATCTTTTCTTATACGTATACACTCAAACACAATCACCTAGTTGGAAAATAACCCACTTGCAACCTTTATTTGCTTTGAAAGCATACAAAATGTTCATTTTCTCAATATGTAGTCGAACTCTCTCATAAAATTATCTCACTATCTTTACCTTCTTTCTACTATCTAAACTTACCCTTTCTAAACTTACCTTTACTTGCACAAGCTCATTCAACTCCTCCTTTAACTTCTTGGCATTTAATCTAGTGATTAATCCAATTAGCACTTAATGGTTCTTAAATTATAATGGGCTGATCCGTAACAGTTTCAAGGGAACTCCAATTCGCACTTCTAAGTGGATATAAAGTTATAACAGGCTGATACGTAACAGTTTCAAGGAAACTCTTGAATACATGATAATAGTGCACACAGGTACTTACTACAATGAGAAGTTTATTATCAGAACCTCCTTTTTGCAAACGAACTGCCCTGCTGGCTGCTGCTTACTTGTTTTGGCTGAGAAAAATCTATCAAGCCTATATCCCCATGAATTTCTTTTTGTTGATTTATAATTGTATCCTGGGAGAAACTCTCTTTGCTTGTATACCTGATGATGATCTTGTAAGCCAGATAAACTTGGATGATTTTCTTCATTCCATGCTCTATCATTCCATAAACGAACTTGGACAAAATGTAGGAGAAACATCTGCCCTTTCATCCAAAATGCCACGTCCCACAAATATCGAGCTAGTACCTGTCACCAATTATTATCTTTCAACAAAAAAAATTGAATATTTGTGTGCAAAAGACAATCCAGTTCCATAAATTACAGATTGTACAATTAAACAG
>Ga0325410_1005528_pt1 | contig 13952 bp, 1 predicted proteins | sample PopdelMetagenome_16_FD_206182 | JGI IMG/M metagenome (GOLD analysis project Ga0325410, IMG submission 206182) | Populus deltoides microbial communities from Bellville, Georgia, United States - Xylem-PdIQD-R3 | ecosystem: Host-associated > Plants > Phyllosphere > Stem > Wood/Secondary xylem... | reverse complement strand
GTGGGGCGGAGGCCTCTGCGCTCGAGACAAGCGTACCGGTTCGAAGGGGCAGTAACTTTTGATCCGCCCGTTGGATCGCCCTCAAATTTTTACAGGAGTTTCCGGACGCCGTTTTCCGTGCAGTAGATGTGGAATCGCTACTCGGTGAGCGGAGGTCTCTGCTCTCGAGACCAGGTTACCGGTTTGAAAGTGCCGTAACTTTTGATCCGACCGTGGGATCGCCCTTAAATTTTTATAGGAGTTTCCGGACGCTGTTTTCCTTGCAGTAGATGTGGAATCGCTACTCGGTGGGGTGGAGGTCTCTGCGCTCGAGACAAGCGTACCGGTTGGAAGGGGCAGTAATTTTTGATCCGCCCGTTGGATCGCCCTCAAATTTTTACAGGAGTTTCCGGACGCCGTTTTCCTTGCAGTAGATGTGCAATCGCTATTCGGTGGGGCGGAGGTCTCTTCGCTAGAGACGAGAGTACCGGTTCCAAAGGGTCGTAACTTTTGATGCGACCGTCGGATCGCCCTCAAATTTTTACAGGAGATTCCGGAGGCCGTTTACTTAGAGTAGATGTGGAATCGCTACTCGGTGAGGTGGAGGTCTCAGCGCTCTAGACCAGTGTACCGGTTGAAAGGGCCGTAACTTTTGATCCGACCGTTGGATCGCCCTCAAATTTTTACAGGAGTTTCGAACTCCGTTTTCCTTGCAGTAGATGTGGAATCGCTACTCGGTGAGGCGGAGGTCTCTGCGCTCGAGACACCGGTACCGGTTCGAAAGGGCCGTAACTTCTGATCCGACCGTTGGATCACCCTCAAATTTTTACAGGAGTTTCCGGACGCCGTTTTCCATACAGTAGATGTGGAATCTCTACTCGGTGAGCGGAGGTCTCTGCTCTCGAGACCAGGTTACCGGTTCGAAAGGGCCGTAACTTCTGATCCGACCGTTGGATCGCCCTTAAATTTTTAGAGGAGTTTCCGGACGCCGTTTTCCTTGCAGTAGATGTGGAATCGCTACTCGGTGGGGCGGAGGTCTCTGCCCTCGAGACCACCGTACCGGTTCGAAAGGGCCGTAACTTTTGATCCGACCGTTGGATCGCCCCCAAATCTTTACAGGAGTTTTCGGACGCCGTTCTCCTAGTAGTAGATGTGGAATCGCTATTCGGTGAGGCGGAGGTCTCTGCGCTAGAGACGAGATTACCGGTTCAAAAGGGCCGTAACTTTTGATTCGACCGTTGGATCGCCTTCAAATTTTTACAGGAGTTTCCGGACGCCGTTTTCCTTGCAGTAGATGTGGAATCGCTACTCGGTGACCGGAGGTCTCTTCGCTAGAGACGATAGTACCGGATCCAAAGGGCCGTAACTTTTGATTCTACCGTCGGATCGCCCTCAAATTTTAACAGGAGATTCCGGAGGCCGTTTACTTAAAGTAGATGTGGAATCACTACTCGGTGAGGCGGAGGTCTCAGCGCTCTAGACCAGCGTACCGGTTGAAAGGGCCGTAACTTTTGATCCGACCGTTGGATCGCCCTCAAATTTTTAAAGGAGTTTTAAACTCCGTTTTCCTTGCAGTAGATGTGGAATCGCTACTCGTTGAGGCGTAGGTCTCTGCGCTCGAAACCAGCGTACCGATTCGAAAGGGCCGTAACTTTTGATCCGACCTTTGGATCGCCCTCAACTTTTTTTTACAGGAGTTTCCGGACGCCGTTTTCCATGCAGTAGATGTGGAATCGCTACTCGGTGAGCGGAGGTCTCTGCTCTCGAGACCAGGTTAACGGTTCGAAAGGGCCGTAACTTTTGATCCGACCGTGGGATCGCCCTTAAATTTTTACAGGAGTTTCCGGACGCCTTTTTCCATGCAGTAGATGTGGAATCTCTATTCGGTGCGGCGGAGGTCTCTGCTCTCGAGACCAGGTTACCGGTTCGAAAGTGCCGTAACTTTTGATCCGACCGCGGGATCGCCCTTAAATTTTTATAGGAGTTTCCGGACGCCGTTTTCCTTGCAGTAGATGTGGAATCGCTACTCAGTGGGGCGGAGGTCTCTGCGCTCGAGACAAGCGTACCGGTTTGAAAGGGCCGTAACTTTTGATCCGCCCGTTGGATCGCCCTCAAATTTTTACAGGAATTTCCGGACGCCGTTTTCTTTGCAGTAGATGTGAAATCGCTATTCGGTGAGGCGGAGGTCTCTTCGCTAGAGACGAGAGTACTGCTTACAAAGGGTCGTAACTTTAGATTCGACTGTCGGATCACCCTCAAATTTTTACAGGAGATTCCGGAGGCCGTTTACTTAGAGTAGATGTGGAATCGCTACTCGGTGCGGCGGAGGTCTCAGCGCCCTAGAACAGCATACCGGTTCGAAAGGGCCGTAACTTTTGATCCGACCGTTGGATCGCCCTTAAATTTTTACAGGAGTTTTCGGACGCCGTTTTCCTTGCAGTAGATGTGGAATCGCTCTTCGGTGAGGCGGAGGTCTCTGCGCTAGAGACGAGAGTACCGGTTCAAAAGGGCCGTAACTTTTGATCCGACCGTTGGATCGCCCTCAAATTTTTACAAGAGTTTCCGGACGCCGTTTTCCATGCAGTAGATGTGGAATCGCTACTCGGTGAGGCGGAGGTCTCTACGCTAGAGACGAGAGTACCGGTTCGAAAGGGTCGTAACTTTTGATCTGACCGTCGGATCGCCCTCAAATTTTTACAGGAGATTCCGGAGGCCGTTTACTTAGAGTAGATGTGGAATCGCAACTCGGTGAGGCGGAGGTCTTAGCGCTCTAGACCAGCGTACCGGTTCTAAAGGGCCGTAACTTTGGATCCGACCGTTGGATCGCCCTCAAATTTTTACAAGAGTTCTAGCAACCTGTTTTCCACAGAGTAGATGTGGAATTGCTACTCCGTGAGTGGAGGTCTCTGCTCTCGAGACCAGGTTACCGGTTCAAAATGGCCGTAACTTTTGATCCGACCGTGGAATCGCCCTCAAATTTTTACAGGAGTTTCCGGACGCCGTTTTCCATGCAGTAGATGTGGAATCGCTACTCGGTGAGGCGGAGGTCTCTACGCTAGAGACGAGAGTACCGGTTCGAAAGGGCCGTAACTTTTGATCCGACCGTCGGATCGCCCTCAAATTTTTACAGGAGATTCCGGAGGCCGTTTACTTAGAGTAGATGTGGAATCGCTACTCGGTGAGGCGGAGGTCTTAGCGCTCTAAACCAGCGTACCGGTTCTAAAGGGCCGTAACTTTGGATCCGACCGTTGGATCGCCCTGAAATTTTTACAGGAGTTGCAGAAACCTGTTTTCCATAGAGCAGATGTGGAATTGCTACTCGGTGAGCGGAGGTCTCTGCTCTCGAGACCAGGTTACCGGTTCGAAAGGGCCGTAACTTTTGATCTGACTGTTGGATCGCCCTTAAATTTTTACAGGTGTTTCCGGACGCCGTTTTCCATGCAGTAGATGTGGAATCGCTACTCGGTAAGCGGAGGTCTCTGCTCTCGAGACCAGGTTACCCGTTCCAAAGGGCCGTAACTCGTGATCCGACCGTTGGATCGCCCTTAAATTTTTACTGGAGTTTCCGGACGCCGTTTTCCATGCAGTAGCTGTGGAATCGCTACTCGGTCAGGCGGAGGTCTCTGCTCTCGAGACTAGGTAACCGGTTCGAAAGGGCCGTAACTTTTGATCCGACCGTGGCATAGCCCTCAAAATTTTACAGGAGTTTCCGGACGCCGTTTTCCATGCAGTAGATGTGGAATCGCTACTCGATGAGGCGGAGGTCTCTGCTCTCGAGACGAGGTAACCGGTTCGAAAGGGCCGTAACTTTTGATTCGACCGTGGGATCGCCCTCGAAATTTTACAGGAGTTTCCGGACGCTGTTTTCCATGCAGTAGATGTGGAATCGCTATTCGATGAGGCTGAGGTCTCTTCGCTAGAGATGAGAGTACCGGTTCAAAAGGGTCGTAACTTTTGATCCGACCGTCGGATCGCCCTTAAATTTTTACAGGAGATTCCAGAGGCCGTTTACCTTAGAGTAGATGTGGAATCGCTACTTGGTGAGGCGGAGGTCTCAGCGCTCTACACCAGCGTACCGGTTCGGAAGGGCCGTAACTTTTGATCCGACCGTTGGATCGCCCTCAAATTTTTACAGGAGTTTTCGGACGCCATTTTTCTTGGAGTAGATGTGGAATCGCTACTCGGTGACCGGAGGTCTCTGCTGTCGAGACTAGGTTACCGGTTCGAAAGAGCCGTAATTTTTGATCCGACCGTTGGATCGCCCTCAAGTTTTTATAGGAGTTTCCGGACGCCGTTTTCCATGCAGTTGATGTGGAATCGCTACTCGGTGACTGGAGGTCTCTCCTCTCGAGACGAGGTTACCGGTTCGAAAGGGCCATAACTTTTGATCCAACCGTTGGATCGCCCTCAAATTTTTACAGCAGTTTCCGGACGCCGTTTTCCATGCAGTAGATGTGGAATCGCTACTCGGTGGGGCGGAGGTCTCTGAGCTCGAGACAGGGTTACCGGTTCGAAAGGGCCGTAACTTTTGATCCGATCATGGGATCGCCCTCAAATTTTTACAGGAGTTTCCGGATGCCGTTTTCCTTGAAGTAGATGTGGAATCGCTACTCGGTGAGCGGAGGTCTCTGCTCTCGAGACCAGGTTACCGGTTCGAAAGGGCCGTAACTTTTGATCCGACCGTTGGATCGCCCTCAAATTTTTACAGGAGTTTTCGGACGCCGTTTTTCTTGGAGTAGATGTGGAATCGCTACTCGGTGAGCGGAGGTCTCTGCTCTCGAGACCAGGTTACCGGTTCGAAAGGGCCGTAACTTTTAATCCGACTGTTGGATCGCCCTCAAGTTTTTATAGGAGTTTCCAGATGCCGCTTTTCTCATGCAGTTGATGTGGAATCGCTACTCGGTGACCGGAGGTCTCTCCTCTCGAGACGAGGTTACCGGTTCGAAAGGGCCGTAACTTTTGATCCGACCGTTGGATCGCCCTCAAATCTTTACAGCAGTTTCCGGACGCCGTTTTCCATTCAGTAGATGTGGAATCGCTACTTGGTGAGGTGGAAGTCTCTGCTCTCGAGACCAGGTTACCGGTTCGAAAGGTCCGTAACTTTTGATCCGACCGTTGGATCGCCCTCAAGTTTTTATAGGAGTTTCCGGACGCCGTTTTCCATGCAGTTGATGTGGAATCGCTACTCGGTGACCGGAGGTCTCTCCTCTCGAGACAAGGTTACCGGTTCGAAAGGGCCATAACTTTTGATCCAACCGTTGGATCGCCCTCAAATTTTTATAGTAGTTTCCGGACGCCGTTTTCCATGCAGTAGATGTGGAATCGCTACTCGGTGGGGCGGAGGTCTCTGCGCTCGAGACAGGGTTACAGGTTCGAAAGGGCCATAACTTTTGATCCGATCGTGGGATCGCCCTCAAATTTTTACAGGAGTTTCCGGACGCCGTTTTCCTTGCAGTAGTTGTGAAATCGCTACTCGGCGGGGCGAAGGTCTCTGCGCTCGAGACCAGCGTACCGGTTCGAAGGGGCCGTAACTTTTGATCCGACCGTTGGATCGCCCTCAAATTTTTACAGGAGTTTTGAAATCTGTTTTCCTTGCAGTAGATGTGGAATCGCTACTCGGTGAGGCGGAGGTCTCTGCGCTTGAGACAACCGTACAGGTTCGAAAGGGCCGTAACTTTTGATCCGACCGTTGCATCGCCCTCAAATTTTTACAGGAGTTTCCGGACGCCGTTTTCCTTGCAGTAGATGTGGAATCGCTACTCGGTGGGGCGGAGGTCTCTGCGCTCGAGACCAGCGTTACCGGTTCGAAAGGGCCGTAACTTTTGATCCGACCGTGGGATCGTCCTCAAATTTTTACAGGAGTTGCGGATGCCGTTTTCCTTGCAGTAGATGTGGAATCGCTACTCGGTGGGGCGGAGGTCTCTGCGCTCGAGACCGGGTTACCGGTTCGAAAGGGCTGTAACTTTTGATCCGACCGTCGGATCGCCCTCAAATTTTTACAGGAGATTCCGGAGGCCATTTACTTAGAGTAGATGTGGAATCGCTACTCGGTGCGGCGGAGGTCTCAGCGCCCTAGAACAGCATACCGGTTCGAAAGGGCCGTAACTTTTGATCCGACCGTTGGATCGCCCTTAAATTTTTACAGGAGTTTTCGGACGCCGTTTTCCTTGCAGTAGATGTGGAATCGCTCTTCGGTGAGGCGGAGGTCTCTTCGCTAGAGACGAGAGTACCGGTTCAAAAGGGCCGTAACTTTTGATCCGACCGTCGGATCGCCCTCAAATTTTTACAGGAGATTCCGGAGGCCGTTTACTGAGAGTAGATGTGGAATCGCTACTCGGTGAGGCGGAGGTCTCAGCGCTCTAGACCAGCGTTCCGGTTCGAAAGGGCCGTAACTTTTGATCCGACCGTTGGATCGCCCTCAAATTTTTACAGGAGTTTCCGGACGCCATTTTCCTTGGAGTAGATGTGGAATCGCTACTCGGTGAGAGGAGGTCTCGGCTCTCGAAACTAGGTTACCGGTTCGAAAGGGCCGCAACTTTTGATCCAACCGTTGGATCGCCCTCAAAATTTTACAGGAGTTTCCGGATGCCGTTTTCCATGCAGTAAATGTGGAATCGCTATTCTGTGAGGCGGAGGTCTCTTCGCTAGAGACAAGAGTACCGGTTCAAAGGGGCCGTAACTTTTGATCCAACCGTCGGATCGCCCTCAAATTTTTACAGGAGATTCCGGAGGGCGTTTACCTTAGAGTAGATGTGGAATCGCTACTCGGTGAGGCGGAGGTCTCAGCGCTCTAGATAAGCGTACCGGCTTAAAAGGGCCGTAACTTTTGATCCAACCGTTGGATCGCCCTCAAATTTTTACGGGAGTTTCCGGACGCCGTTTTCCATGCAGTAGATGTGGAATCGCTATTCGGTGAGGCGGAGGTCTCTTCGCTAGAGACGAGAGTACCGGTTCAAAAGGGCCGTAAATTTTGATCCGACCGTCGGATCGCCCTCAAATTTTTACAGGAGATTCCGGAGGCCTTTACTTAGAGTAGATGTGGAATCGCTACTCGGTGAGGCGGAGGTCTCAGCGCTCTAGACCAGCGTTCCGGTTCAAAAGGGCCGTAACTTTTGATCCGACCGTTGGATCGCCCTTAAATTTTTAGAGGAGTTTTCGGACGCCGTTTTCCTTGCAGTAGATGTGGAATCGCTCTTCGGTGAGGCGGAGGTCTCTTCGCTAGAAACGAGAGTACCGGTTCAAAAGGGCCGTAACTTTTGATCCGACCGTCGGATCGCCCTCAAATTTTTACAGGAGATTCCGGAGGGCATTTACCTTAGAGTAGATGTGGAATCTCTACTCGGTGAGGCGGAGGTCTCAGCACTCTAGACCAGCGTACGGCTCAAAAGGGCCGTAACTTTTGATCCGACCGTTAGATCGCCCTCAAATTTTTACAGGAGTTTCCGGATGCCGTTTTCCATGCAGTAGATGTGGAATCGCTACTCGGTGGGGCGGAGGTCTCTGCGCTCGAGAGCAGCTTACCGGCTCAAAAGGGCCGTAACTTTTGATCCGACCGTTGGATCGCCCTCAAATTTTTACGGGAGTTTCCGGACACCGTTTTCCATGCAGTAGATGTGGAATCGCTATTCGGTGAGGCGAAGGTCTCTTCGCTAGAAACGAGAGTACCGGTTCAAAAGGGCCGTAACTTTTGATCCGACCGTCGGATTGCCCTCAAATTTTTACAGGAGATTCCGGAGGGCGTTTACCTTAGAGTAGATGTGGAATCGCTATTCGGTGAGGCGGAGGTCTCAGCGCTCTAGACCAGCGTACCGGCTCAAAAGGGCCGTAACTTTTGATCCGACCGTTGGATCGCCCTCGAATTTTTACAGGAGTTTCCGGACGCCGTTTTCCTTGCAGTTGATGTGGAATCGCTACTCGGTGACCGGAGGTCTCTCCTCTCGAGACGAGGTTACCGATTCGAAAGGGCCGTAACTTTTGATCCCACCGTTGGATCGCCCTCAAATTTTTACAGCAGGTTCCGGACGCCGTTTTCCATGCAGTAGATGTGGAATCGCCACTCGGTGAGCGGAGGTCTCTGCTTTCGAGACTAGGTTACCGGTTTGAAAGGGCCGTAACTTTTGATCCGACCGTTGGATCGCCCTCAAGTTTTTACAGGAGTTTCCGGACGCCGTTTTCCATGCAGTTGATGTGGAATCGCTGCTCGGTGACCGGAGGTCTCTCCTCTCGAGACGAGGTTACCGGTTTGAAAGGGCCGTAACTTTTGATCCAACCGTTGGATCGCCCTCAAATTTTTACAGCAGGTTCGGGACGCAGTTTTCCATGCAGTAGATGTGGAATCGCTACTCGGTGTGGCGGAGGTCTCTGCGCTCGAGACAGGGTTACTGGTTCGAAAGGGCCGTAACTTTTGATCCGATCGTGGGATCGCCCTCAAATTTTTACAGGAGTTTCCGGATGCCGTTTTCCTTGCAGTAGATGTGGAATCGCTACTCGGGGGGGCGGAGGTCTCTGCGCTCGAGACCAGCGTACCGGTTCGAAAGCGCCGTAACTTTTGATCCGACCGTTGGATCGCCCTTAAAGTTTTACAGGAGTTTCCGGACGCCGTTTTCCATGCAGTAGATGTGGAATCGCTACTCGGTAAGCGGAGGTCTCTGCTCTCGAGACCAGGTTACCGGTTCGAAAGTGCCGTAACTTTTGATCTGACCGTTGGATCGCCCCCAAGTTTTTACAAGAGTTTCCGGACGCTGTTTTCCATGCAGTAGATGTGGAATCGCTATTCGGTGAGGCGGAGGTCTCTTCGCTAGAGACGAGAGTACCGGTTCAAAAGGGCCGTAACTTTTGATCCAACCGTCGGATCGCCCTCAAATTTTTACAGGAGATTCCGGAGGGCGTTTACCTTAGAGTAGATGTGGAAGCGCTATTCGGTGAGGCGGAGGTCTCGGCGCTCTAGACCAGCGTACCGGCTCAAAAGGGCCGTAACTTTTGATCCGACCATTGGATCGCCCTCAAATTTTTACAGGAGTTTCCGGACGCCGTTTTCCTTGCAGTAGATGTGGAATCGCTACTCGGAGCGGCGGAGGTCTCTGCGCTCGAGACCAGCGTACCGGTTCAAAACGGCCGTAACTTTTGATCCGACCGTTGGATCGCCCTTAAATTTTTACAGGAGTTTTCGGACGCCGTTTTCCTTGCATTAGATGTGGAATCGCTCTTCGGTGAGGCGGAGGTCTCTGCGCTAGAGACGAGAGTACCGGTTCCAAAGGGCCGTAACTTTTGATCCGACCGTCAGACCGCCATCAAATTTTTACAGGAGATTCCGGAGGCCGTTTACTTAGAGGAGATGTGGAATCGCTACTCGGTGAGGCGGAGGTCTCAGCGCTCTAGACCAGCGTACCGGTTCGAAAGGGCCGTAACTTTTGATCCGACCGTTGGATCGCCCTTAAAGTTTTACAGGAGTTTCCGGACGCCGTTTTCCATGCAGTAGATGTGGAATCGCTACTCGGTAAGCGGAGGTCTCTGCTCTCGAGACCAGGTTACCGGTTCGAAAGTGCCGTAACTTTTGATCTGACCGTTGGATCGCCCCCAAGTTTTTACAAGAGTTTCCGGACGCTGTTTTCCATGCAGTAGATGTGGAATCGCTATTCGGTGAGGCGGAGGTCTCTTCGCTAGAGACGAGAGTACCGGTTCAAAAGGGCCGTAACTTTTGATCCAACCGTCGGATCGCCCTCAAATTTTTACAGGAGATTCCGGAGGGCGTTTACCTTAGAGTAGATGTGGAAGCGCTACTCGGAGAGGCGGAGGTGTCAGTGCTCTAGACCATCGTACCGGCTCAAAAGGGCCGTAACTTTTGATCCGACCATTGGATCGCCCTTAAATTTTTACGGGAGTTTCCGGACACCGTTTTCCATGCAGTAGATGTGGAATCGCTATTCGGTGAGGCGGAGGTCTCTTCGCTAGAAACGAGAGTACCGGTTCAAAAGGGCCGTAACTTTTGATCCGACCGTCGGATCGCCCTCAAATTTTTACAGGAGATTCCAGAGGGCGTTTACCTTAGAGTAGATGTGGAATCGCTATTCGGTGAGGCGGAGGTCTCAGCGCTCTAGACCAGCGTACCGGCTCAAAAGGGCCGTAACTTTTGATCCGACCATTGGATCGCCCTCAAATTTTTACAAGAGTTTCCGGACGCCGTTTTCCTTGCAGTAGATGTGGAATCGCTACTCGGAGCGGCGGAGGTCTCTGCGCTCGAGACCAGCGTACCGGTTCAAAACGGCCGTAACTTTTGATCCGACCGTTGGATCGCCCTTAAATTTGTACAGGAGTTTTCGGACGCCGTTTTCCTTGCATTAGATGTGGAATCGCTCTTCGGTGAGGCGGAGGTCTCTGCGCTAGAGACGAGAGTACCGGTTCCAAAGGGCCGTAACTTTTGATCCGACCGTCGGACCGCCATCAAATTTTTACAGGAGATTCCGGAGGCCGTTTACTTAGAGGAGATGTGGAATCGCTACTCGGTGAGGCGGAGGTCTCAGCGCTCTAGACCAGCGTTCCGGTTCGAAAGGGCCGTAACTTTTGATTCGACCGTTGGATCGCCCTCAAATTTTTACAGGAGTTTCCGGACGCCGTTTTCCATGCAGTTGATGTGGAATCGCTACTCGGTGACCGGAGGTCTCTCCTCTCGAGACGAGAATACCGGTTCGAAAGGGCCGTAACTTTTGATCCCACCGTTGGATCGCCCTGAAATTTTTACAGCAGGTTCCGGACGCCGTTTCCCATGCAGTAGATGTGGAATCGCTACTCGGTGAGCGGAGGTCTCTGCTTTCGAGACTAGGTTACCGGTTCGAAAGGGCCGTAACTTTTGATCCGACCATTGGATCGCCCTCAAATTTTTACAGGAGTTTCTGGATGTCGTTTTCCTTGCAGTAGATGTGGAATCGCTCTTCGGTGAGGCGGAGGTCTCTTTGCTAGAGACGAGAGTAACGGTTCAAAAGGGCCGTAACTTTTGATCCGACCATCGGATCGCCCTCAAATTTTTACAGGAGATTCCGGAGGCCGTTAACTTAGAGTAGATGTGGAATCGCTACTCGGTGAGGCGGAGGTCTCAGCGCTCTAGACCAGCGTACCGGTTCGAAAGGGCCGTCACTTTTGATCCGACCGTTGGGTCGCCCTCAAATTTTTACACGAGTTTCAGGACGCCATTTCCCTTAGAGTAGATGTGGAATCGCTACTCGGTGAGCGGAGGTCTCTGCTCTCGAGACCAGGTCACCAGTTCGAAAGGGCCGTAACTTTTGATCCGACCGTTGGATCGCCCTCAAGTTTTTACAGGAGTTTCCGGACGCCGTTTTCCATGCAGTAGATGTGGAATCGCTACTCGGTGAGCGGAGGTCTCTGCTTTCGAGACGAGGTTACCGGTTCGAAAGGGCCGTAACTTTTGATCCAACCGTTGGATCGCCCTCAAATTTTTACAGCAGGTTCCGGACGCCGTTTTCCATGCAGTAGATGTGGAATCGCTACTCGGTTGGGCGGAGGTCTCTGCGCTCGAGACAGGGTTACCGGTTCGAAAGGGCCGTAACTTTTGATCCGACCGTTGGATCGCCCTCAAATTTTTACAGGAGTTTTCGGACGCCGTTTTCCATGCAGTTGATGTGGAATCGCTACTCGGTGACCGGAGGTCTCTCCTCTCGAGATGAGGTTACCGGTTCGAAAGGGCCGTAACTTTTGATTCGATCGTTGGATCGCCCTCAACTTTTTACAGCAGTTTCCGGACGCCGTTTTCCATGCAGTAGATGTGGAATCGCTACTAAGTGAGGCGGAGGTCTCTGCTTTCGAGACCAGGTTACCGGTTCGAAAGGGCCGTAACTTTTGATCCGACCGTTGGATCGCCCTCAAATTTTTACAGGAGTTTCCGGACGCCGTTTTCCTTGCAGTATTTGTGGAATCGCTACTCGGCGGGGCGGAGGTCTCTGCGCTCGAGACCAGCATACCGGTTCGAAGGGGCTGTAACTTTTGATCCGACCGTTGGATCGCCCTCAAATTTTTACAAGAGTTTCGAAATCTATTTTCCTTGCAGTAGATGTGGAATCGCTACTCGGTGAGGCGTAGGTCTCTGCGCTCGAGACAACCGTACAGGTTCGAAAGGGCCGTAACTTTTGATCCGACTGTTGGATCGCCCTCAAATTTTTACAGGAGTTTCCGGACGCCGTTTTCCTTGAAGTATATGTGGAATCGCTACTCGGTGGGGCGGAGGTCTCTGCGCTCGAGACCAGCGTACCGGTTCGAAGGGGCCGTAACTTTTGATGCGACCATCGGATCGCCCTTAAATTTTTATAGGAGATTCTGGAGGCCGTTCACTTAGAGTAGATGTGGAATCGTTACTCGAGAGGCGCAGGTCTCAGCGCTCTAGACCAGCGTACCGGTTGAAAGGACCGTAACTTTTAATCCGACCGTTGGATCGCCCTCAAATTTTTACAGGAGTTTCAAAATCTATTTTCCTTGCAGTAGATGTGGAATCGCTACTTGGTGGGGCGGAGGTCTCTGCACTTGAGACAGGGTTACCGGTTCGAAAGGGCTGTAACTTTTGATCCGATCGTGGGATCGCCCTCAAATTTTTACAGGAGTTTCCGGATGCCGTTTTCCTTGCAGTAGATGTGGAATCGCTACTCGGTGGGGCGGAGGTCTCTGCGTTCGAGACCAGCGTACTGGTTCGAAAGTGCCGTAACTTTTGATCCGACCGTTGGATCGCCCTCAAATTTTTATAGGAGTTTCCGGACGCCCTTTTCCTTGGAGTAGATGTGGAATCGCTACTCGGTGGGGCGGAGGTCTCTGCGCTCGAGACCAGCGTACTGGTTCGAAAGTGCCGTAACTTTTAATCCGACCGTTGGATCGCCCTCAAATTTTTATAGGAGTTTCCGGACGCCGTTTTCCATGCAGTTGATGTGGAATCGCTACTCGGTGACCGGAGGTCTCTCCTCTCGAGACGAGGTTACCGATTCGAAAGGGCCGTAACTTTTGATCCGACCGTTGGATCGCCCTCAAATTTTTACAGGAGTTTTCGGATGCCATTTTCCTTGCAGTATTTATGGAATCGCTACTCGGTGGGGCGGCGGTCTCTGCGCTCGAGACCAGCGTACCGGTTCGAAGGGGCCGTAACTTTTGATCCGACCGTTGGATCGCCCTCAAATTTTTACAAGAGTTTCGAAATCTATTTTCCTTGCAGTTGATGTGGAATCGCTACTCGGTAAGGCGGAGGTCTCTACTCTCGAGACCAGGTTACCGGTTCAAAAAGGCCGTAACTTTTGATCCGATCGTTGGATCGCCCTCAAGTTTTTACAGGAGTTTCCGGACGTCGTTTTCCTTGCAGTATTTGTGGAATCGCTACTCGGCGGGGCGGAGGTCTTTGCGCTTGAGACCAGCGTTTCGGTTCGAAGGGGCCGTAACATTTGATCCGACCGTTGGATCGCCCTCAAATTTTTACAAGAGTTTCGAAATCTATTTTCCTTGCAGTTGATGTGGAATCGCTACTCGGTAAGGCGGAGGTCTCTGCTCTCGAGACCAGGTTACCGGTTCAAAAAGGCCGTAACTTTTGATCCGATCGTTGGACGCCCTCAAGTTTTCACAGGAGTTTCCGGACGCCGTTTTCCTTGCAGTAGATGTGGAATCGCTACTCGGTCAGGCGGAGGTCTCTGCTCTCGAGACCAGGTTACCGGTTCGAAAGGGCCGTAACTTTCGATCCGAGCGTTGGATCGCCCTCAAATTTTTACAGGAGTTTCCGGACGCCATTTTCCTTGCAGTAGATGTGGAATCTCTACTCGGTGATCGGAGGTCTCTGCTCTCGAGACCAGGTTACCGGTTCGAAAGTGCCGTAACTTTTGATCCGATCGTTGGATCGCCCTCAAGTTTTTACAGGAGTTTCCGGACGCCGTTTTCCATGCAGTTGATGTGGAATCGCTACTCGGTGAGATGGAGGTCTCTGCTCTCGAGACCAG
>Ga0325410_1005525_pt1 | contig 13957 bp, 5 predicted proteins | sample PopdelMetagenome_16_FD_206182 | JGI IMG/M metagenome (GOLD analysis project Ga0325410, IMG submission 206182) | Populus deltoides microbial communities from Bellville, Georgia, United States - Xylem-PdIQD-R3 | ecosystem: Host-associated > Plants > Phyllosphere > Stem > Wood/Secondary xylem... | reverse complement strand
TTTTTTTGATATAAAAAATATTAAAAAATTAAGATTAATGAGCGTAAAGTCTATCTACAAAGCTAGACTCAAGAGCTTTCGGTTTAGCTGTAACGCCTAACCTAAAATTAATATTTATAATATTAATTATAATATCAATAGTAATATTTATAATATAAATAATAATATTAAACTTGCATGACTCAAGTTTAAGTGAATCTGCTTGCAACGCCAGGTCCAAGAGCTTTGGGTCTGGCTGCAACACCAGACTCGAAAGCGTTGAATATGAGTCTAGCTGCAAGACTGTGTCATGAAAGTATGATAACTATATAGAAAAAAAATTAATATTACAAAAAAAATTAAACAAAAAAAGATTAATTGAAAAGAAAAAAACAACAAGGCAAAACAATATTATAATGAATAATGCTTTACAAGGAGGGGTATAATAAAATCTCCTCGTGAGATCACGATAATCTAATGAAAAGTAAACAAAACAAATCATGAACTTTAATTCTCAATCAAATCGATATTAAAAAAATGAAATTAAAAGAAAAAACCACTTAAAAAAAGAAATAAATCTGAATCAATTAGGTTAATTTGCCAAAACAAGTTAAAAACAAGTTAACCCGTCAAATCTAGAATCTGTGTAATAAAAGTGTGATAATTAAATAGAATTTTTTTTTAATAAGATTAATTAAAAAAACAAACAAAAAAGCTTGATCTTCTTTGTGGAGAGCTGAGCTATTGCCAAAGTCTTTTTATTGGTAATTAAGGAGTAGAATTGTCCTGTTGAAATTTTATGAAAACAGTGTGTTAATGATTACAAAAAAAAAAATTTGGTGAGAATTTTTGGTATGTTATTATGGTAATGGTTATGATTTAAAATATATATTAAAATAATATTTTTTTTTAAAAAAATTATTTTTGATATCAAACCATTAAAACATCTGAAAATATATATATAAAAAATTAAATAAAAAAATTAAAACATCAAGATGATGATAGGTGTGCAATATACCATGTGAATGTTGCATAGAACCCGTTGTTAATATGATGTGATAGTTTATACTTGGTGCACATGGCTATACTTCCCTGGACATGCTTCGGTCCATGTTGTGCCCCATATATTTTGTATTATTTTTTGTTTTTACCTTTAACATTAAATTAAGAATTATTAATTAAAAAAATTAAAAGATTTTAGGAAATATTGTTCACCATCACCCGTTCAATTATAGAGTCTAGTTAGGTGACTCGCACAAAAAATATTAATAAAAATTAAGATTCATTGTGCTTGGGTGATGTGTGCGACTTACTCCAATGTCTAATTGTCACAATCATTGGTGGAGATAGAAGCGTCATGGCGAGGCCATCGTGGTGGTTTCGCACATGTTGGCTCATTTTTTTTCTTCTCCTATCTCTTTTCTCTCATCTCCCCTTGGTTTCCACACCCATTCTCTCCAAAATAGCAAATGATCTTGTCATTTTAGTTTTATGTAAAATTTATTCCTCATTCTTTTTATTGTTATTTGTTTTGGATCATTTTTTGTTGATTTTAAGCGTCATGGCAAGGCCATCGTGGTGGTTTCGCACATGTTGGCTCATTTTTTTTCCTTCTCCTATCTCTTTTCTCTCATCTCCCCTTGGTTTCCACGCCCATTCTCTCCAAAATAGCAAATGGTCTTGTCATTTTAGTTTTATGTAAAATTTATTCCTCATTCTTTTTATTGTTATTTGTTTTGGATCATTTTTTGTTGATTTTTCTTCAATTTTATCCCTCATCATTGGATTTATTGAGAATTGAGTTTCATAATTTTTTTTTGTTTGCCTTTTATGAGATAATTTCAGCCTCATGACCCAAGTCATGAGTTTGGAAAGTTAGCCTGGGTTAACTTTGATCTTTTTTTTAAATTCTTAATTAAAATTGATTTTTTTTCAATTTCATTATTTAATATTGGGTTGATTGAGGATTGGGCTTCATGATTTTTTTTTTATTTTCTATAGAGTTATCTCAATATTATGACCTAAGTCACGGGTTTGAAAGGTTAACCTGGGTTGACTCTATTTTTTTTTTAATTAGATATTTTTTTTAGAATCTAGGATATAATACTTATAACCACAAGGCTCTGATACCAAGAAAAACTGTGAGGATTAATAAGTATTAAGGCTAAAGAGTATTAAAACCGAAGAAAGATTTAACTTACATAAAAGACTTCATGATTACAAATTTAAATGCTGAAGGCTTCTCAAAGAAATATTTAGTTATTTAAAAAGAAGAGAATTCTAGAAATTCTTCGATTCTTTATTTCAAACTAGAGAAGTCCTTATAAAGGCTATGAAATTAAAACAACACTCAAACTAGTTGGTTGAAAGATAAGGCCTAAACAAATGGCTAAAATACCTATACGAAAAAGATAAGGCCTAAATAAGTGGTAAAAAATCTTATAAAAAAACAAAAGATTCCATCACATGCTTAGGAAACACATGTATTTGGAAATTATAATAAAGGGACAATAAGCATTTAATCTTGATAAGATTAGTAAAGCCTGACAAGGCATCAACTATGCCTGAGGTGGGTGGTTAGCTCATCTATGATGTCATTGTCATCTTCTAAAGGATCATGAGAGTCTTAGTATAAACTATGATTATTTATTTCATTGAAGGCTTCAAGAAGAGATTCTTGAGCTCTTGCTTCAAAGACGAAGAGAGAAGGCCTTTAAAAATCTCCTTCAAAACTAGAGATCTTGATCTTCGTGGAGAAGATTGATGTTCTTTACCAAAAACATATAGTTTATCATAACTCATTTTTGGATTATTCCTCAAATTCAATTCCTTTTCTTACAAAATAAAAATAAAATAAAAGCTCGCAATGTGGAGAAAGTAGGACGAGGAGGATTTCAAACATATAGAAAAATTAAGCTGCAATTTTGGATGAACTTCGAAGCCTAATTGTATCTCATTATACCCAAAACTGAAAAAACACTGTAAATTCAATGTCAAATTAAATCATTATTGGACAAATCTGCATAAAAATTAAGTCCAAAAATATAATTAAATTTATAATAGGACAATTTGATTTAACCATAAGCCGAATTAAAGTTTAATTATGTGTAAGAATTAAGTTTGGGTCTGATTAAATGATTTATTTAGGTGCAACAACTTAATTATACTTTAAAAGGTCAAATTAATTTTATTAAGGGCTTAATTGGTGAAAAATTAAGTTTTGGAGCCCAATTTGAGCTTAATTAAGAAGATTGAAATTTTAAAAGATCAAATTTAATTTTTACCAAGTCAATTGATTGGATTTTGGGGGTCAATTAGATGTTAAATTGAAAAAATTCACAGCCAAAGACTAATCTGCAAAAGACACGGAACTATGAGGATCCAATTGATTGGAATCAGGGGTGAAATTGAAGAATTGAAAGTTTAATGGTCAATTGATGGTTAATTTGCATAAATCCGCAACCAAGACCTAAAATGAAAAAGACGCTCAAATATGGGACTGAAATTGAAGTTAGTCAGGGGCTAAATTACACATTGAAAGTTTGAAGTCAATCAGGGATGTAATTGAACGAAAGCAGAATCGAAGGACCATATTGAACGTTACCAAAACAATGTCATTTTAGTTATTGTTCATCTTCTTCTTCAATTTTTCTTTGAAAAGACAACTAAGAGACTACTTTGCATGTGCATTTAATGTCTTTACCATTCACCAAATTTGATAAAATTTACCCGAAATGATCATTTGACATCCTTCTACACCCCGATATGGTCCTTTTTAGCCGATTGACGCCACAACGGTCATGGCGCTAGCTGAAAAAGGCCAACTCAGGCAGTCTTTAACTGTCAAATTTGACAGTTCATAGTGCCTACTTTGAGCCAACAGTTGTGATTTTTCCTAGCTGAATCAAGGGCTGAAAGTTTTAACCAGTGAAAACAAGATTGCCCTTTTCCACTCCCTATAAATAGGAGTGGATTTCATGGCCTGAACATGAAGAAAATCGGGTGCAAAAATTGAAAAAACTTAGCCCTTCTCTTCGGTTTCCGCCATTTTATTTTCTCTCCCTTTCTCTCCCCGCCATCCCAACCACCAACTGTCACCACCACCAGCTTGTCTACCATCAACTTCACCATAAATAGATAGCACAACCACCAGCTAGCCACTAAGAGCCACCGCTGACTTCCCTCTCTCCTCTGAATGCTTCTTCTTCCTCTTATTACTCTTTAGTTGGGCCAAACCTAATTTGGCCTAGCCCAGGTGGATGGGCTGGGTTTAGCCCACCTCCTAAAAAGATCTGTTGGGTCAATTCGTTCTAATAGAGGCTCGACCCATATAGTTGTGATGTCGAACCCAATATATTTAATAATTATATAATATAATAAAATTATGTATTATTAAAAAAACAAAAAAAATCAAAATTCTTTTTAAAAAAATTGTGATTTTCTCACGTGCTTTTCTACCAATTTTGCATAATATTGGATGTATATTTATACTGTAAGATACAGATCTGATATTTAAAATGGATATCATACCCAGTTTATGATTATCCGTTAGGGTTCGACCAAAATATCAAAAACCCTTCACCAATCATTTGGTTTATTTTATATTAGGGTTTAGATATAGACTTTAATATTTGGGTGTGTAAAAGTATATAATATAGTATACTCTTGGGTATTAAAGTTACAAAGTGAAAAATAAATGTGATGCTAAATTTGGACTTTAGAATTGTTAGGATTAAACCCGATGGGGTAGAGACTCTCTCACGAAAGGATGTCTGCCTTAGGCCTTAGAAAAAGACCAATGAATAGAAACCTAACTTAAAAAAATAGTCAAATAACAATGTTGCTACCTTAGGTAGGGTGCACTGGGGGTGATGCGTTTTTCCCTTACACAACAAGTTCCTTACCCAGACTCGCAGATCTTAGGTTCCTAGTAACCATAATATTAGGTGATGACTCTTGAACCTCAATCATAATCTTATGATTAAACCCAAACTCATTTCCTTTCTCAACAACAATACTTCTTAGAAGGCACTTTAGCATGTCAGTCTGATGTCACCTCGCAACACAGTTCATCTAAAAAATTGAATTTATCCCACCATTTGACAAATGTTCTCCTCATAAGGATTAAGGTATTGATGTGAAACCAATCTTTTCTTCTTCTTAATCTGAGACTTGATGATCCCGTTTGACTATCCTAGGGACTTGGAAGTGGCTCACAAAACTTAAAGGTTTTAAAATAGACTTATTAGTCTGAAGAAAATTCTTCAAATAAGGTTTCATGGAAATTGGCATTTGGATTGGAAAGATTTCCCATTTATTATACCAACTTCGAAAGCATTTTAGAAAGACCTGAGATTTATGAGATAGTTAGAACTAGATGAACCAACTATGCTTACCAACAATGTTATCATATGTTAAGGCTCCTTCTCATACATTGATGTAGTCAAAGTAAATGTAAGTTTTTGGGGAAAGTCGATAGTAAGAAATATAAAGGAATGAGGATTAGGGCCCCATTTATCGGGAGTAATAATTCCTTTAATTATAAGATTAGAACAAGCTCGATCTTTTTTATTTTTGAGAACTTTTTGAAGAAAGGTCGATCTTGTCTCTAATAAGAACTCTTTGTAATAAATAGCTCCCATTTATCATGTAAAGGGTGAAAGTGCTTTGATAAGAGCAATGTTATCACCTCTTGTGGAGTTGAAGATGGAATCAAAGATTTTTTAATCACAAATGCTAAAAATATTTTGTGGAAGGAAAAGGTATAAATTTTCTTTGGATAGTTTAGAGTCTTTTTCTTTATTAGAATAGACTGAGATGTTCCTCTGATACGACGAGGACTGGATCTTTTGATTTATGAAGACCTCTAAATTGCCTTTAGTTTGCAATCCCTGCAAGAATTTCTAGTTAGAAAATTATGAAGAAAATTATTTTCTCCTTTGATATATTCTATATCAAAATCAAATAAAGAGAGAATTTCTTGTCATCTAGTGAATATTTGTTTGGAGGCAATATTTATTACGTCCTTTAATAGGATTTTTTTTTTTTGTAGATTTGCAATAAGTTCTTAATAAGACTTTTTAGTTGATAAGATCACTTTTAAATTTAGAGATACACAAAACTATTGATATGGTTTCTTTTTGAATCATGGAATAGTTTTGTTGGGCTTGAAAGTCCACTCCTGAATCTTACAACTTGTTTTTTTTTTTTTATCATAAATCCTTTGTTTTAGTATTCCACCTTAACCTAGTTCCGAGACATTTGTCTCAATAATTTCCAAAGCACTAGGATTGGCAATAGAAAGACAAGGAAACTCTTTAGCTTTGGTCTTGATCTTTTTCACTACAACAGTGTGTTCATGGTTCCATTTTGCAGGTTCTATTTTAAGCCTTTGAAATAAAGGCTTACAATCATGGGCTATATTTTTTATAAAAATCTTGTGTATAATTAAGGCATCTAAGAAATCTTTGTAGTTATGTTATTGTCCTTGATTTCATTTGGAAACATATCAGCAAATTGGATAGCCCTATCTTCTTTTTAAATGATGCAGTTAGGCCTACCTTTTCTGTGGCATTGGAAGAATGTATTGAGATGTTTGAAGTGCTGATCTAGAGACAAGAGAAAATTAAAACATTATCAATATAAACTATGATAAATCCTGAATAAAGATTGTAGATTCCATGCATGATTCACTTGAACTCAAAAGAAGCATTTTTTAATCCAAAAGGCATTACGTTTATTTGTAATGGCCAAATGACATTGTGAATGTTGTTTTATATCTATCTATTACAACGATCTATATCTACCAAAAACCTAATTTCATATCAAACTCAAAGAATATTTTAACTTTATAAAGCCTTTTAAGGACCTTGTTTTAATATTTATAGTTAATTACTAGCCTTGGGATATTTGGAGGTATAAGACGATGGAGAGGGTGTTCAAGTCTCCCTTGAATGCTAGTCTTGTGCCTTTTCTCTTCTAGTTCCATGTAGTTCTATTTATTTCTTTTCTTTTTTTAACTCAAGCCCCGGACTAAGTAGACACGCCCCCTAATCAATACTTCACCCCTAGGTGCATTAAATGAAGGCATGTCTTATAGTCACATGTCCTTTAAAGATTGGTCACATTATCATTATCAATGTCAACCTTTCACAGCCTATAAAACCCTAAACCCGTTATGCAAAGATCATTATCATTCTGGACATGTGTCTTTATGTAATCCAAAACTATTGGTGATAATCACATTAACCACTTCAGTTCTTGCATGGACACGCCTAGAGACTACAATCTTGATCTGCATAGTTCCATTCGGATCTTCTTCTAAGTAATCATGTTTACAAATTCTGTAAACATACAAAATACAGTCTGAAGGATTTCTTTTCTCTATCATCAATGCTAAACTCAATAGAAAGAAATCACCTTGCAGGTGTTCATTCTTTCCAAGTTATGTTATTTGAAATCTTTATTTAATTCACCAATTTTAAAGGAAAAAAACTTGTAATTAAGGGTTTTTGTGAACCTTTTCAGCTATATTGGTTACTTGTGCATATATGGTCCCGTTCGAATCATCTCATAACTATACATGCTAGTATCGAAGGTGATTTTATAATTATACATCCCAGACTCATTTAATAACTTTGGTCTATGCCGCACCCGACATCATGACGGCCTTAGAAAATTAAATGAAAAGAACAGATTTTTAGCATCTTGTTCTTAGATGGAAAATGTATAGTATAAAGAGATCCCAGGCTCATTTAATAACTTTGGTTTGTGCCGCACCCGGCATCATGACGGCCTTAGAAAATTAAATGAAAAGAACAGATTTTTAGCATCTTGTTCTTAGATGGGAAATGTCTAGTATAAAGAGTCGCCACTTAGTATTATGGTCATTAGGAACCCTAACTGGTCAACAAAGATTCTATGATACGGGACTGATTACGTGAAAGGAAAGAGATTATCACTCCTTAAACGTCCTGCCTGTGGCAGGCTGTATTGTTGATTTTGTTTTAAATTACTAGAAGTTTGTTGGTTTATACTATGATGATTTGCTTATAATATTCCTGACTCTGGCGTCGATGAATATTCGACTATGAATACTTCAAACACGTAGCTAAAATAAAATAAATTTAAATCAATATTGTTATTTTTTACTCTGGCGTCAGTGGATAAACCAATAAAATAAATTTATTTTTTTATACATGCACATATTATTTTATTTTTTACGTAGCTAAATAAAATAAAATAAATTTAAATCAGTATTTTTATTCCTGACTCTAGCATCAATAATAAATCACTAAAATAAATTTAATTTTTAATGCATGCACACATTTTTATTTTTTTTATAAATTTTTTTAGGATGGGCTAGACCTAGCTAACCCGACCTGGTTACTAGCCCAAGCTATGAGCCCGACTTGGCAAAGCAAGATGCACGCGTGAAGCAACTTCATCTTCATGTGTGCATGAACAATGCGAAGGTAATTAAATTACCTTGGCACAGTGTTCAAATTTTGTTAAATGCAAAGAACGAAAGAGGAATGGACGTACCTGCTTTTGGAGATGGCGAAGATGGCTGCAACACTGATGGTGACTCTCGTCTACTGCTTTCCTTTTTCTTCCTTCTGTGTCCATTGTCTGCATTTTCTTTTTATTTTTCTCAGCAGCTTTTGGAACTAAGAAGATGATGAAGATGCCAGCTTTCTGTGAATTTGTTTTGACTGATTCTGGGTAGCTCCTTCGCTCTTCTCTTCTTCTCTGCGTATTTGTTGTTTGTCTTTTCGTCCCCCTCTTTTCCTCTGTTATGCTCTGCCTTTTATAGAGCTAGATAAGCTTGCCCCAGAACAATTCTCACTTACAATTCTGCCTTTACAGGACTGTTAATCAACCCACGAACGAGATTGTGGGCAAGAGACGTGGTCCATGATTCGGACCGAAATCACTACAACTTTTCCAGCTCCCCTGTTGAATCGAGACGAAGAAGACGAGTACGACTGTTCCACTCAGCAATGGTGTCGTTTCGGCAGAAATGGACATTTTCAGTTTGGCCCCTGAACTTTTGATATTTAACAATTAGATCCCAAATAATCAAAAATTTCTTTTAGTTTTGCCCTTAGATTAATTTCAATTGAATCCCTGAGTTATAGTGACATTTACACAATAGTCCTAGATTTCTGGATTATTCAATTGGGTTCTTGGACTATAATTTCCTGTAATTTTTCCTTGAATCAGCTCCAAATTTTGTTATTTCTTTAATTAAGCACCTGTTTTTTTAATTAATTAAATCAAAGTTTAATTAAGTTCGCAAACTTATAAATTCTTTAATTTTTGACCAATTGACTTTTAAATTTAATAATTTCATCCTTGAATTTTGAATTTGTGTTATCTTAACCCCATTCTCAAATATATTTATTTATTTATTTATTTTTATTATTTATTTAAAAATTAGGTTACCAATTAACTTCCAACTATCAAAAGACTAACCAGAAATATGCCAGGATTACAGCAGCAGCATCTTCATAGCCCAGATTCTCAATACTTCACTGGGGTACAATCTTGTTTTCATCCAAGATTCATCATGTTCCTGAGCAGGGATTAGGGTGGTCTTTACGAGATCTTACATAGATAGAAGCAGAAGACAACATGAATAATCTCAATGATTTGGATTAATAATCAACTGTTTATTAAGCTCCATGGTTGTGTAACTATTATCCATGGTAAAATAGTGTATTGAAAAAGAATTTTGCGATCAGCTTTATTGAATTCGCAGGATGTCCAAATAATGCTTTTAGCCTAAACTAGTTTTTAGTATTACAAGCCTCTATGAAGTTTGTGGGTGAAACAAGCATGCTACCGATTCATTCTTTCTGCACCAGTCTCTGTACTTCTACATCTCCCAATTCCACTTCACCTCTTTGCAACTCTCCTTCATTTTGAAACATCATTTCAATTTGCTCCAAAGACTTGCCTTTTGTTTCCGGGACACATGTATGGACAAAAGCAACAGAAAGAGCTGAAATCAATGAAAATACAAAGAAGGTTCCTCCAACTGTGATTGCAGCAGACACTGAGAGGAAGGACATAGAAACGGCACCACTACTGACCCTACTGCCCACTGCCCCGAGAGCTGATGCTTGAGCTCGAAGCCTTTGAGGGAAGATTTCAGATGACAAAACCCAACAAATAGGCCCAATACCTACAGAGAAGAATGCTACATTCGCACAGACTGATAAAATTGCCAATTCAATCCCAAATTTCTCATCACTCATGAAAGATAGAGTAAGGCTCAGAGAAAGCAAGCTGACAGTCATTCCAATGGTGCTTATGTAAAGCAAAGGTTTTCTACCCACTTTGTCAATGAGAAATATAGCTATTAAGATAAAAATAGTTTTGGTAAACCCAACAGCAACAGTTGCAGCAAGTAGATGAGTCTCGCTCTTGATCCCAGCATCCTTAAAAATCGTGGGGCTATAGTAGACTGTTGCATCAATACCTGTAATTTGTTGGAAACACTGTATTCCACAACCAGTAATCAGCATCTTTCGAACTGCAGGTGAAGGTTTTAATAATTCTTGCCACACTGCCTTTGCTTCATGCTTCTCAGAATTAGCAAGGTCAGCAGCCAGTTGTATCTCAGCCAATCTTTCCTCCGCTTCTTTTTCACTATCATTCGTTTTTGACAGCACAGCTCTTGCTTCTTCGATTCTGTTCTGGCCCACCAACCACCTTGGGGATTCAGGGATCACAAACAGAGCAACTCCCATAAAGATTGAGGGAAGAATTCCTATGCCAAGCATAACCCTCCAGTTTATATGTACTGGTAGTCCTGAAAAAGCATAGTTGGAAATGTATCCAAGAAGGATTCCTAGATTTATAAAAATTTCAGGAAAGGAGGTGAGGGATCCCCTAACAGCAGTGGGTGATATCTCTGCAATGTACACTGGCGCTATCATGATCCCAAAGCCTATCCCCACACCAGCCAAGAGTCTTCCTGTCATCAGAATTGTAAACGAAGGAGCAAGAGCCATTACAGCAGCTCCTGACTGAAAAACAAATGTTGCGAAGGCTATCGTCCACTTGCGACCGATGGCATCTGACATTTTTCCTCCAGCTAAACTGCCCAAAAGCGAAATTATGCTCAAAATTCCAACAAGAACTTCTTCTTGTACCTCAGATATCTTAAGATCTTCTTTGATGAATAAAATTGCTCCGCTCATAACACCCACATCTACAGTCACAAGGATGGATTACAAATTAGAACTTTGGACTACAGTCAAACAGATTCTCTTCTATAACAAGTAACAACATGCCTCATGCATGTCAGTTGTAAATCTTGTCTCAAGTGAATAAATAAATACAAAGATTAAAAAAACCTCGCTTGTGCATATGTTCACGGCCTAAAACCATCATCCTTCATTTGGATAATAATATTAGATGTTCCAGGCTTTCAGCAAAGTAAGTTATTTTCAAATCTCTTAAGTAATTAACCACAAATATCAACAAATTTTGCAAAATGGTATTTTGCCAATAGAATCCCTTTAGACAGCCAAGGATTATTTTACTCACATCGATCATCTTCAAGTATAACAAATTGCATCCATAAACTAGATAAGTAATCTGCACATAAGAATTAACCATCTTAATAGTTTACTTACATCCCTCTGGTAAGAATTTTTTTCCCACAAATGTGCATTCCACCCTACAAATTTCTAGCTTGAGCTTCTCACCAGACATTTTCCTATTAGTTCAGTAAAATTACTATGTTCACTTACACAAAATATCCTGTGTTTTACAGTGCTCGTATAAAAAATCAGACAAACCTAAGAGCCGCATTGAATTTACAACCAATGAAGTTCAGAATTTGATTTTGCATATGCTTTCAACTAATAAAAAAATCAGAGAAAGACACAAAAGCTATGAAAACACAAATAAATTAGAGAGAAAAATATACACGAAAAATGCTAAATTGGGTATCCAAAATTCAAGCAGATCAAACACAAGACCAACAGATCAAGTTAAAAAAAAAAAGATCAACACACTAACCATATCCCAAAAGTACAGAATTGAGAGAGGCAAAGATAGCACAGGCAAGAAGATAAATCCTTGTATCCCTTTTCTCAACAAAAACACCCTCTTGATCTTGAAGATTATTTGACAACACAATATCTTCTTCTAACGCATCAGAATCCATCCTCTTGTACTTGTTCTTTCCCCCCACAATCCCATTCCCATTTTCGTGCACCCCCATCTCTCTCTATATTCACCTACACGTTAATAACATTCAAAATGGTATTTATCAAAAAAAACAAAAATTCAAAATGTTGTGTTTCTCTCTATGCAGTTTGGACTCTCTCCGCCTCTGTATTTTCTTTACTTGTTGTCAATGAGGATGCAGAGAGAGAGAGCAGTGTGGAGAAGAGAAACACGACTGTTGTGTTTATATTCTCTCCGAGGTTTACGGTTTTTAGATCTGTAAGGAAGAACCACGTTTGCGAAAACTAAGAGATGGCAAGATGTGGGGTCCTATGTTTGTCTTGGTCGTATATCACTTTAGGTGACTGTCAAGGGTTTAATGCCAATTTCTCATCCCCGTACTTTGACACTTATTCCATATTGAGCCTTGTACTATTATAATATTTGTGAGAGTCCTTAATTTCTAATTTTCCCTCCCCTTTCACTCGCTGATCGAGCATTGTTGTAATTGTGATTGATTTTGAAAGATAAAAAATAATTTATGAGAAATTTTGTTTTACTTATAAGAAATTTATTATTCATGACTTTTTCCATATCATTTCCTCCATCTTTGCTAGTATAAGATGATAATCAAAATCATTACCCTATATTATAGTTTTAAAAGTTTAAAATAGTGTTTGTTTTGCGGTCATACCATAATTTTAAAATATTTTGAGTTTTTTTATTTTAATTTTAATTTTTTGATATTTTTTATCTTTTTAATGTACTGATATTAAAAATAAAATATTTATTATTTTAAAATATTTATAAGTAAAAAATCCTTAAAAAAATAATTTATATCACAGCATCAAACATGCTCGATCCGAAATTCGAGACCCAGGCAAATCTCAATCAACTACTACGCCGGGTTACTAAAATTTAGGGATTTGAATGTACATTTTCATGGTATAATATTCAATGTGGAAAATTGTTGTCAAACTGAGGGCCCTATTTTGCCTGTTTTTTCCATTGCAAGCAACGTCGAGGCAATCCAAAAATGACAGACGAGTTGAACTTCCTTTCTGCCCGAAAGTCTTCTTCTTGTCGTAAGCAGCCAGTGATATAATGACACGTGGAGTCAACAGAACGGTCCGGACTAGCAAATTGACTGGCCAACAGAGAATTTTCAATATTTAAGCCGTGTCCAGCGTCGGTAGGAGATTTGATTATTCTCCGTGGAAGGTTTTACGGCGGAGTGCAGGCATCATTTTTGCATTTGAAGGTGGGAATTATTATATTTATATGCAAATCAATTTTCCAAGAATTAGAAGAAATTAGTGAGTTTCGAGTTGGAAGGATACCATTGGTTTCTTTTGCCTTGCTGGCTTGTTGGGTTTATGATGTAAAAAAAAAAAAATCCGATTTTTAAGAATATAAGCTTGATTTGGTAAAAATCTTATTTAATTGGTGTTTGATTATAGAAAAGTGGATTAAAAATGAAACTTCTTTTCACTTGCATAGATGGAAATAACGTTTCATTTTTAATTTCTTTTTCATAAGTAATATGTGAGGTTTTAGAAGCGTCTTTTTTCACTTTTGGAATAGATTTAAAAAAAAAAAAGTAATTCCCGAGTAAATTAAAAGAAAAACTGAAACGAATAAGTGTGTTATTATTGGTGTAGAGTAATGACTCTCTTTTTTTTATTCTCGGTAAAAACCAATGAGATGCCTATTTGGGGTGGAATGATTTTTTGGATTTATTTGTTATTATTAATTGATTGGGAATTAAATGATTTATTCACTTTAAAAAAAA
>Ga0325410_1005524_pt1 | contig 13957 bp, 2 predicted proteins | sample PopdelMetagenome_16_FD_206182 | JGI IMG/M metagenome (GOLD analysis project Ga0325410, IMG submission 206182) | Populus deltoides microbial communities from Bellville, Georgia, United States - Xylem-PdIQD-R3 | ecosystem: Host-associated > Plants > Phyllosphere > Stem > Wood/Secondary xylem... | reverse complement strand
TGTTCGTTCCAAAACAAAACCCAGTTTGTGGGCTGAATTGGGCCCGAACGGCATGGTTAATTTTCTCCCATGACTTGAGTGCCCTCTCCGGTCACTCCTACGCAATCTTGAGCAATTGCTTTAGCTACGTGAACGCATTAAATCAGCCTTCGTTCTGTTCCATGGAAACTTAAGATTCTCCACGAACAGTCGTCCAATTAATAGGATAGGATGGGTCAAAAGCAGATGATAGAACAGAAAACGTGAGAGAATTTTAGCTTCTCCGAGTTGCTTAGGGTGCTGCCATTTGCACCTTTTATCTTGAAGAATGTGATGAGCTTCGGTACAATCTAAAGCCGGCCTCAAATTGATTAAACAGGCCTTCTCTTTAGCATGGAACCAGTGTCTTTTGCCTGTCAAATATGATTTCAGGACCACTTTTCTGTATCCCCACAACCTCACTACGGTTAATTTAAGCTTCTAGCCAGGACTCCTCCCATTGATCTTGCCGCCGGTTAAACATTTTCGATTCACGGGGACCCATTCACCCAAGATTCCCATGATGCACACCACTAGTCCATGTCATGATATCCAAATGGGCCTACTAGTTGGAACCTAACCGAGTGCAATTCACCTAAATGTTTGGTCATACTTAAAAAATGAAGGAAAAAAAAATTCACACCCAAACATATGTAAAACGATCTCAACATATGTAGGGTGGCAATAAAAAATAGACCAAATAAAATGTAAATATATCTTATAATCAAGAGATTAACCTGCGAATTTAATAACTTAGATTGAATGACAAGAACCCCTTTTATTGATTTCTTCTTGTTTTTATTTCCGTGTATTTTTTCAGTTTTCTTTTTATTATCAGGCAGCCTGCTTTTTTCAAATCCGATTTGCAAATACACAGTTCTCTCTTTGAACAAAACTTTAATGTCTTCAGGTCTAGGAAATTAGGCCCTTTACATATATAAAAGTTTTGAAATTCTATCTTGTTGATTTTTTCTTATCTTCAATTCTACATATAAAATTTTATTCCATGCTTTTGTTTATTTATTACTATCAAAGCCTGGTATTTTCAGATATAATTTTCGGATATGATTCTCTATTCGAATGAGAGTTTTGTAAATGTTTTGATAGTTTATTTTGTTATTTAAATGAGATTGATGTCCATTGACAATGTTGAGAGACTAAAATCTTTCGTTAATGGAGCATGATTATGCAATTCTTTTCTCCATTGATCTATATGGTAGAAAGAGATTTGTCCACGTTCATGATTTGAAAGAAACATGCCATTTTTTTATTAAAAAAAATAGTTTTGAAAGTTCACAAATTAATCAGTATTTTTCATTCATGAAAAGATAAAAAATTGCCTTGAAAGACATTAATGATTCATCAAATCTATGAAGAATTTTAACATATTTTTTATAACAAGGTTAATTAAGGGAGTAATTCACTTTTTATAAACGTGATATTAATATATATATATATATATTTAAATCACAACAACAACATCAACATATAAACTGAATAAGTCATTTTCTTATAGCTCAAATCAACAACCTTTGCTATTAGTATACTAATGGCGGTTGATGAGTTGAAGAGTGAAGATCCATACTTTAATTTCAAGTAACATTAACTTTGGTCGGAAGTATCATTTACATTGACATTAAGACGACTTTAAGGACAACTGACAAGACATGGCTGTAGCTAATAGTCAAAACAGGGAAGGTCTCGTTGAAAAAAGGTTATGTCTGTCAATTGCCCTAAATCATTATCAATTAATCATGTAATCACCTCAATCAAAGGTAGAAATTTGATGAGTAATAGCACCAATAAAGCTCATAAATCCTCTCAAAGTTGTTATAACTCTCGAGTCTCGACTCACGAGAACCGAGAGAGAATGGCGCTTGACCCGTTCCCATTTTTTCGTTTTTCCGCCACCAATTCTGGCAACGAGTAGCTCAAGAGTTGGGCTAGATTAAAGAGCTAGGCGATCGCGTTTCTTTTTTCTTTCTCAAATCCAAATAGAAATAGTACAAGATGATGATATATCCAGACTACTTTTAGGACTAAAGTGAGTGGCACGTCGACGTGATATGAATTTAAACAGAGGCAAATAATCAAGTAATTAAAAACCCAATGTTGTAGCCACATAAGAAAGAGTTAAGGAGTTATATCAGCCAGGGAGTCCTCCGACCGACCTCTTTAATGGCAATACACTTTCTTAGCAACTTCTTTTGAACCAATGCTTTTTAGGAACAGACAATCACACATAATATATCCACAATTTTGCCTGTTAATTAATTACCAGAGACGACCAATCTTGATCTGATCTTTTGAGAGAGATAATGACAACAACCAAAACCATATAATTGGCTTTTCATTGGTGTAATCCTCGGTCAAACCTTGTAGGCCAAAAAAGCATCCCCATGCACTACAAATAATTACATTGTAAGATGTTTGCTTGATTAGCAGCATCGAATTTTCATATAATCTAGCACTAAGGTCCACAATCACTTGTCAGCTAGCTAGGATAGCATGAATGGGAATTCTAAGCAAGAGCTTTCAGTAAAGCCAAGATACACATGCATTATAACTTAAGCACTAAGATAGTTAATTATGAGCATCTATATATATAAAAAAGTTAAAAATCTGGTGGCTGAATATCTTCGAAGAAAACTCGAGCCATCCTTGCTCGTAAAGGCCTGGACTATACTATGTAAATGAGACATGACTGCTAATGAAAGAGTAGTATTCCTGTATGAATCGCATGATATATAGCAATGGTCCTGTCCTCCATATATAACCTTTCTGAACATTGCCCTAGTATATGTCTGTGCAAGTGCTGCTTAATCTAATATCTTTCACCTATTCGTTTTTCTTTTCTACACCAGTCCAAGATTTTAAAAAAAGATAACCACCAATTTTAATCATTTTTATTTTAAAACTATATTTTTTTTGGTATTTAAAATTAGTTTCGACTTTACTGCTTGTAATACTAGAATTAGTATAGAATCTTTCCGTTACATGCGGATAAAGATAGATTCAAACAGAAAAAAATCATTATTATTTAATTATTTTTCACCTAATTGAAATATTGAATTCGTGAAGCATTTAACAACTTAGGGAATACGCCACCAAGAAAAGGAAACATTTGATGGTGGAGTCTCTTTTAAGTTTGGCTGTAACGATCCTTGGATTTCTTAATTTTGTGAAATCTTATGACCAACTGAATACTATTTTGTAATTATAAGCATAAATAAAATAAGTATTATCTCTTAAAAGAATAATCAAATGACAAAGGGACGTGTTTTTTATATAATGGTGCATATACTTTGTGATATTAATTATTGTTTTTTCCTCGTATATGGTTCTACATGGGATCTCCTTTTTTGTGTTGCCCTCCGAGCATATATAATATCCCCGCCAGCACAATTTCAAAGGGCATTTGGGATTTTTTTCGTGGGGATGTTCTCCTATACTAGCTAGTGAAGATAATTACAGATCATGAGGGTTTAGTTAACTACAAGTGTAAGGAAAAAAAAAAAAAGAGATCGAGTCCTTGTTCGGGAGATTGGTCAACTATGTGGTTCTATATCTATGTGTTTTCTCTCCATATATATGAAGACATGTATGCTTGCATAATTATTGCAGGATGCAATATATATATATATATATAGTAGAATCATTACAAAGCTGTGTTTGAATGAAAAGTAGTGCTTCTCCACGCAAAATTCCAATAACTTGTATGTGGTAGATGATGTAAGGGGGAGCAAGGAGTATAAACATTCACCCAATGAGATCTTTAGCCCCGAACACGAACAAAACTATGTCAATTAGGCCAAGATTAAAAATTAGATGAATAAGAAATAAGATACACTTGTGCCTTAATTAATCACTAAACCATGTCTCGTCTTTGTAATTAACTTTCATTCCTAGCTAGCTTCCCCACTCCCATGGCTCATAAATTAAGTTTACGACACAGTACTGCTGCTGGTATTGGTCAATGACGTAGGTGCTCATAAACATACTAAATAAGAGATAGGTATATGATTTTTTTCCCCCGATTGTTGACGTGCATGCTGCCTCTAGCTAATCATAAGTTCACGAATCGAACAAGAATTTTGCTCATTTCTAAACAGTTTATATAAACAAAAGCATGTTTTACTTGTTGATTTTTTCTATAATTAGCTCATAAGTTTACGAATCTTATAATCAAAAGTATACCATTACTAACATAAGCCCACATGATTTTTCAACATAATAATAAAAGACATTTAAGTTATTTTTATTAGTACATTCGTACTTTCATAATTCTTAAAAAGAGTACATAATAATATATAAATTAACATAAGAAAAATAGAAAAGAGTTCGTATGTGGGTCCAGCGTCATCGCAATAATCTATGGTATTGCCAGGCTAAAGGAAGCAAAAGATTATGAGCCGACGCAAAACTTGAGCGTGACAAAAATAGGCAATGCTGACGACACTCTACAGTCCTGTTTTTCAAAACTTCTCCTTTTAATTGTATTTTTATTTTAAAATAATACTTTTTAAATTTTTTCATGATTTTAATATGTTAATGTTAAAAACAAAAAAATAAAAATTATTTTAATATTTTTTTAATTAAAATATACTTTTTAAAAATACTATATACCGTAATATATATATATATATATATATATATATATATATATATATAAGTTGTTCATAAATTGAATTTGTTTGTTAATCATCATTATTATTTTTACAGTAGCAAGAACATATATATAGGACTTTACAGCTTGGAATATCTATGCTTCCTTTTGTTTTTTCCGAGGTGAATGTCAATGGGTTACTTAAATATTTGTTTGAGAAAAAAAATCTAATTACTTAAGTTATTCTTTCACTTTATATATAATTTGAAAAATAAAAAAACTTGGCACTCTCTTCGTTTTGCCATTTTTTTTCTTAAAAAAAAAAAGCAACCTCTGATTAATTTCCAAACCGAGAATGACCAAGAATCTAACAAATTGCATGATCGAGCACATGGGGAAGAACGTGATGAGTGAAAGACTGGAATCTCAGAGACTCATGAGGGAGAGGGAAAGAGAGATTTAAAGAAGTGAAAAACAATGCATCTCAAAAGCGAAAGCTGCCATGGAAACAGAGAGAGCATCCTCACGCCTAAACTATAACATTACATGTGGCATCAACAAAAACGTTAATACAACATGCCGTTGCTTGGATTTCCGAGCTCCTTCTTCAAATCTTCTTCTCCTTGTTTCTTTCTTTTCTATGTTTTCTTTTTCTTCTTTTTTTATCACCTACACCCTCACCTAGTCACATTTCTATCGACAATTTTCGGATCACTCTCGTCATTCATCAAAATCCCTCACAACCAACTGACCTCAAAAAACCCCATATCCACGATCACTGTTTCAATCTCATGAGAGAGGGGGGAGAGAGAGAGAGATTTGCTTTTTTAACAGATTAGAAATAGCTTTATTCCTTTATGGTAAACAGCCTTGGTTTTTGGGAAAGCAGATCTAAATCCCAGATTCCAATATTCCCTTATAATAAGATTCAAACCCAACAAAGATTTTCAATAATGACGATCATAATCCCCATAAAACACGGTTGAGATTACAGACATTATGTTTTTCTTTTTATAATATTGGTCAGGGAACAAAAAATCAAACAAAAGTTGAAGAAGTTCTAGCAGTTTTTGTACATTCTTGCATAACTTTTGACTCTGTCTAGAGACTAGAGACTAGAGACTGTAGTCTTACGTTAGTTTTTCGCAAACAAAATCCAAGAATCCTATACTAGATCATGGGGTGTCTATGCGTGGATTTGAGTGGAATTTTGGCGTTTCTTTCTTTAGCTCCTTCTTGTCCATATATATCTATCTCTAGCACTCTCAGTTTCTAACAAGCACGGATACAACAAATAAGTACTTCTCAATTGGTCAATCACCCATAATTGTATAATCATTTTCAGTCTCCACACAAAACAAACAAATAAGTACGTCCAAAACCTTCCAAAACGATATTCTTCTTTACCACTCTCTCTTCTCAACACTCACTCCGTCACTTTTGTGTCAAAATCTAAAGAAGTTGAGGGCACAAAGCTTAATGAGCTCAGCAACGATTTTTCTTGGGCATGTGAAAAATAACTTGTCCCAGGTTATAATTCCTAAGACTTTATGAGGGCAAAGAGACATTTAGGAATTTGAAGTTGGGGAAATGGATGATTAAGGGAACTGAGGTTACCGGGAAATTAATGAATGACTCACTTCAAGTTCGATGATATGAGGTACTAAGAAAAAAGAAAGAAAGAAAGAAATCTTTACGACTAAGAAAGATCAAGGAAGACTAGTCAGGGAACCATTCAATCCAATCCAAGAGTTTAGAGAAGTTTCCACCATACGATTTTATATTACTAAAACAATTTTGATTTAAGATTGCACAAACTCATTACTATCTGGTCTGTATTCAATTTAAATTAGAAAAAAGAATGGAATGGTAGCTAGATTCAAAACACATGATTCTTAATTTGATCAATGAAGCTTTGATAACATGGTAGGAATTAAGCACTTGATTTTTATATCTCTCCAAACCCAAACTGTATAACATAACCATCAAGAACTCGCCAGAAAAGGGAGATTACTAGCTCACTGTACTGTTAACCTTAAAAGGCCAAGAAGACCCTAAACATTGTCTCATTAGTGTACGTGGTTGTTCTCTTTCTAGTATTATCAGCATAACGGGCACAAGAAAGAGAGTTGCAGACTTGCAGGGTATGGAGACCTGTGTACATTTCATGAAAATAGTGAGGCTCGTCAAACTCTGAAGCTACTTTCACTTAACAAGAATAAAGGCCGAATTCCTTCGCTAGAGTGGTTCGTTTTAGCATTAAAGACGGGTTCGATAAAAGAAACTCAATCACGAGGACAAGGATGCATGAATTTAATGCAAATGATAAAGATCATCATGATATAATTAGACAATGTACACATTGTTCTTCCAAATTTTGGGGATGATGCTAAAGAAAGAAGAAAACATAACTTTCACAGATTGAAAGAAGAAGCAAATTGTGCAAACAAAGAAGTTCTCTTTTCACATATCATATCAACGAAAATCGATCCCTGAGTACACTGCGCTGCTTATATTGATAAGCCAATTATAATAATTTAAGCCATTCATGTCAGATAACCAACTCCATGAAAACATATACCCTACTTTTGTAACATAATCCCATAGAATAGAATACAAGGAAAAAACTAGCTAACAGAAAAATAAACTTCAAGACTAGAAGCCCTACCATTTCTAAGTTCTTTAATTCAGTAGATCATGAATAGACAAGTTCTTTGATCCATCCTTCACATCGATCAGCATAAAGATTCTAGGGATTGGAACTTGCAGAGTTAGGATAATTGGTTGAAACTTGAAACACCTCTTTTTTCTTCGAGTTAATTACTGATAGCTTTAGTGAACCTGTAGTAGTACAATAGAAAACACCAGGGTGGAGTTTTGGATAGAAAAACACATCAAAATCATAATAGATGGCTTGTAGAAGAAGAAGTGAAACCCGGAAGATCAGTCCATGCATTATTCCCACCCCAGTATTGATCGTTTCCTGAAATTCCCAAAAAATTTCTTGATAAATTCAACCCTTGATTCCCTTCCATTTTGACCGTAGCTAGCTGAGTAACCCCAGTACTGTCCAATGGCCTAGACCGAATCTGACCAGCATAATTTGATGGTCCAATCCCTCCACCCTCAAATGAGTACAATCCACTTGATGGTTCCAAATTAGATAAGAAAGGATATTGCTGAACTTGCTGCAATCTCCACTGCTCAACAAGTCCACTGGATAAAACAGATCCGCCAACACTATTTGAACTAGTACTATTTTCCATGTGAAATTCAACACCTCCACCAGCTGTTGCCCCAACTGAAGGCAGGATTCCTCCAAAATTTAACCCAATATCTGGGGAATTATAGTCACCAAGATGATGTAAAGGTGGAAAAATTGGCAACAGTGGTGGTGGAGTGGCCATGTTCCCTGTAATATCAGTAGTGCCACCATTAGAAGAAAGTCCACCACTTGAGCTAGACCCAGCTTTAACTGGAGATTTTGATCTACCACTTCCTTTGCTCCTTTTGTTCCTTCTACAGCCACCGCCAACCGGCACGTTCCTTAGTGCACCTCCTCTAGTCCAATATCGCCTGCAAGTCTTGCAAAAGTGGCGAGGCTGGGTGAGGCTATAATTATTGAAGTAACAGAATTTGGTATTTGTTGATTCACATCTTGGACATTTGAGAGCCATCTCAGGTAGTGGAATCTTGGCTAGCCTGGCTCGATCAGTCATCGATCCAGGCCTGATTGAGCCAGCTGTGGTGCCACCACCATCGCCACCACCTGTAGGTGGTCCAGACGGCGGTGGAAGTTGAGGGTTTTCATTCCCAGCTCCAGCAGGAGGTTGATTATTATGCTGCTGCAAAATCAAGAGTAAAAAAAAACAAAAGAAAGAAATCAAATATTTAGTATATTCAAGAGGAGATAAATAAAATAAAAATAAAAAAAGTGAAGGATATATAGGAATATTATTTATCTTTTGAAGTACTGCTTTTTTGGAGAGGAAGCTAGCTATCTAGTCGCAAGTAGAGAGAAAATAAGAGGGGGAAAAACTACCTGCTGCCAGTTGGGTGGATCTAGATAGACCGGAATGGATGAGAAGACCATGGTGCTTGAGCTTTAATTCTCTCTTTTGTAAAGTTTGATAGGGTTTTTTGGGGTGGGAGATATGGTGGAGAATCACATCAAGAGAAGAGAGTTGCAGACAGAAAGAGAAGGAGATGGAAAGATAAAGGAGGCGTCTGCGTGTTTATTTATTTTGTTCTTTAACCATCTTCCTCCTCAAAATTCTTTCTTTTTGTTTTATTAAATTTCTTAAAGCTTAGGGTTTGAGAGGAATGAAATGAATAGTTTTCGTATCTTAACCCGTAAGCTTCTTTCGTTTTTAATTTCCAGTGTCCCCCAGACCTCTTATATAAAGTGATTAGTGGCCATGCAGAGAGCAGTGATGTTTAATATTTTATATTATTTTATTTAAATATTAAGAGAATTAAAAAGCTAAGAAAAGCAAGTCTCGGTAAGGGCATCCTTGGTGGAACTGTCACTGTCGAATGTACATTTTTTTCCTGCGTCTGTCCCCTGTTTTTTTTTTTTCTTTTCTTACTGTTATTTTTGCATGACAATTTTGTGGTAGTTTGTTTTTTTTTTTTAATTTTTTCTCTTTACGTAGATTATTATCATAATAAAGAGTTATATATATATATAGAGAGAGAGAGAGAGAGAGAATATTGGTACTAATTATCAAATAGGAGTATCTACTAAATAATGTTCTCGAAAATATCCGAGGATCTCGATCCATTTTCGAGTAATTCACTCAAAAAATTCTTCTGGCATTTATGGAAAATTCAAAAGGAAATTCATTTTTTTAATTAGAATTTAATTTCAGGTCAATTAGTTGGCTACAAAAACCTCAATTACAAATTATTCTTGCCGTGAAATTGAAAGTTTAAAAAAGGGAAAAATTACAAGATAGCATTATATATAGGGTCACATCACTACCCGCTTAAGGGACCATAAATTCTTTTTTAATTTTTTTCTAGTAAAAAAATAATAAAAAAAAAAGAATTGTGTATAGCGAAATTGAAGCTAGGATCAATGGTACACAGAACACTATTAATAGTCGGATGGCTATAAATGTATACAGCTTTATGACCATGCGTTATTGTTTTTGAAGATTCGTGACTTTGTGTTTTCGTTAAATGAGTAATAGCTTTTAATAAAAAAAAATATATAACTTTTCTATTTGCTAATTAGTCCTCTCATTTTGAATGTAATAAAGAACATATTTCAAGCTTGATGGAACCACATGATTTTATCAACTAAATAATTTATTTATGTTGTCTACATTGAGACACCGCATAAGGATAACAGGTTTATGCATTCTCTAAACTTTCTGTCAAAAAAATATATAATTGTTAATGTCCAGATATTTTTTTTGTTTTTATCATTAATTTATGCATGATTTTTAATTTCACGATCCCTTCATACTGGCTTAAAGTGTTTTTTATTTTAAAATATAGTAAAATAATATTTTTTATTTTTTCAAAATTATTTTCAATATTAACACATCAAAATTATTTGAAAATATAAAATTAAATTATTTTTAAAAAAAATTAATTTTTTAAAAAATAATAATTTCAAGAAAGATTTCTAGCAATATCAACTGAATTTTTGCATCGAGTTCATTAATTAGTTTGGGAATTTTAGTGTGGATCTAGTGATGATCAGCACTAGGCTTCACTGAATCAATTAATTGCAAAAAAAAAAAAAAACATAGCAAAATGGAAAGGGAGTAGCTAGGAGTGTATGTATGCATCTCAAACTAGTCAAAAACTACTTTAAATATATAAAAAAACTGCCAATCAAAGATATCACCAAGGCGCCAATCAAGTACTTTTATAAACTCTTGAGGACGGGTTGGAATATATTCCTTTTGGAACGACAGGACAGGTTTTGCTTTCCTATTGATAGCCAATGCAGCAATCATAAGCCCTAAAATTAATTTTCCTTGGGTTAGGTTATCTTCACTATATAGGTTAAGGAAAGGATGATTGTGGTGGTAGTGGCGCCCAAGCCGCCGGTTGTGGGCTGAAGAGACTAGTCGTCATCAGATGCTCACGGTCGGGACATCATTGCTTTTCGCTCGTGCCACGTAGGATCCTCACTGGGTCCTACAGCACCTTCTTGTAGTCTATATTAGCCTACCAAGAATGTGCACGCCCCAATCTCTCCGTGAGCTATCTCGGCGTACGTATATGATATGATATATATGCTCACATTTTACAGCTATAAATCTCTATCTGGGTCGGTGAAAAAGTTGGTCTCGCCAGAGGGTCCCCGCATGAAGCATGAGGCCAAGATCATTTATGTTGAAGTTTTCGTGGACTAAGACATTGCATCATCATCATGATCATCATATATATATATATATATATATATATATATATATATGGCACATCATTTCGTAGATGGAATTTCATCCTCTGATATCCCACACGAATGCACGTCTCTTAGTGGAGGGGATATTTGGGCCAAAAGCATTGGTACCAATACCATGAATTGGTATATACATGATTCAATTCGATGCCTTATTATATTTATCGTGAAACTGTTGACTTGTTGTCTGGTTTTTTTCCCGGCTAAATAAAAGTTATTTCGAAAACATATTCAACAAAAACATGTAATGGATCATGTTATCTAGATATGAAGCCGATCCTCCCCTCCTTTTCTCTCTAAAAAAACAAAAACCTAGTTTTTTCAGAAAACCACCATTTCGCTGTTGCCTGTGATTCTCACTGGCACATCCTCTCATTCATGATCATATTAGATTACCTATTTTCTTTTCTTTTAATTTTGTTTCTATAGATTTAGGTCTTGGATTTATATTGATGTGATCGTATTTCCTTCTTTTAAATAAAGATTTGGTGATTGTTTTCTAACTAGATGGGAAAAATTTATACTGATCAATGATTTTAAATCTCTCATCAATAAGGCCTAAGAGTGAGACTCATTCCACCGTTAGTATTTATGATGGTTCAAACTTATTTGTGTGCATGAGATCGATCCCACGGTGCGTGAATGTACTTGGATTTATGAATGATTGGTTGTGCGATGTTAAATTTGTCAAAACTCATATCATGACCATTTTGATTTCAAATGTGGTCCAAGATAAGAGGAGAAGAAGAAAAGGGATTGGTTAAATGGTTGCATTATTATGCATGGACAATGTCCTTACAATCGCTTTTCCCTTCAATCGTACACACATCCTGCATCTCTGAATAATCATGCAAGGGCTAGCTATGCCCCCATGCGGAGGTGGAAAGATGGCACCAAGTTGACGAAACTTTACCTGCATCCATGTAATGAGTAGCTAGCAAATTGCTACATATTTATCACATTCTTTCTCTATACATTAGCATGCACACATCACTTTCATCCGTGTATATTCGAGAAACTAGAGATCTTTTCCTTATCAAGCTACGATATTGCAGTAAAGCATATGAAAGAGCTTAGCTTAATTGACGCATGCGCGTAGACCACAATAGGGAGTGCGAGTGTGATTTCATACAGTGACCCGAACGTAAATGGGTAATGCGCGACTGATGATGAGAAGAAAGGCACTATGATGCAAGCCAGAAGTGGCATCAAACCATAAAAACAACTAATTAATATGTAGAAAGTTTGGCCGGTTGAGTTGTGCTCCTGTAGTCTTCTTGGGTGGCATCAACGTAAATCTGCAGAATTTTCTTCTAGTTTATCGGTATTGGTGTCTGCTTTTGATGAGGTCTTGCACTTTAGAAGCAGTGGCATGGGCTTTGATTGTAATAGACTGTGATTTTGATTTTAATCCTGCTTGGTGTGATTCTCCTGTTGCCTATTCATAAAAATAAATCTGCTTGAGTATATATTATGTGTTTTTACTTTCAAAAATGATTAATTTACAAACAAGTTTAGCATCCTAATTAAGTTACAACGTGTATTTATATGAAATTATAATTCATTATTAGTATGGCATTATTCTTTTACTTTTTGACAATTTGATATAGCGTAACTTATCATTATAAAAGCGCTTGCCATTATTTTTCTTCTCAAGTTTTGTAAGGAGTAATTCTGCTTATAATTAAGTACGGATGGATATATGTTGAATATTAAATCTCGACAGTCTATCCTCATTGTGTAATCATAGCTCTTCGATGAGCCTTTCAATAATCGACTCTCTCTCTCTCTCTCTCTCGAGATGGAATTAGATACCACTCTTAAGTGAAGAGATATGGTCTCGATGCCAGACAACTTGTATCCCATTTTCACTTTATCTGCTGGCAAAAAAATCATGGGCACCAGAGATATATATATATATATATATATATATATATATATACACACTTTTAAACGCGATTTATGAGTGGAGAGTCACTCGTAAAAATCAAATCATAAAAGATAACTCGCATACTTACATGTAAATTAAAAAATATAAATAATAAAATAGCCTCCTTTTCTAATTATTGTTTTTACTACTTAACTATTATAACAAGTAAAGCTAATGCAAGTTAAGCAGGTGGCTAGGTTGCAGAGAGAGAAAGAGAGTGTTCAGACTTCTGGAATAATGAGTCGGGGCCGATATTAGACTTTTAACATTTATTATAATGATAAACTGTTCAACACTGGCACCAGTACTAAGGCTGAAAAAGAAGAGACGATGTCCCATATTTTTCATTGGCAAGAGCTGTGGTCCACATAGAGACCTCTCCATCTGCAACCACCACAGTATCTTTGGGATCAGTCTCGATTCTTTCGAAAACATGTCTGGACACATTAATGCATATACTTGTGTGAGTGATGAAAAAGTCTAATTGATTGAGATGGAATTCAATGTTTATAGCCACTCATGATATGATGACTTCATGACTGCAGGCTGCAGCCATGCTTGCTCTCTGAGATTCAATGTCTAGCTGTAGATAAGGATAAATACATTGATTCAATTCCATTTTGTTGCTAATCTTATTTGCGCATATTTGAATATTTCAATACCAAAGCTAACTAATTATATGTAGTGATAAGCCCACAAATGCTTTAGCCATCTTATTTACTCCAGAAAAAGACCCTTTTATGTTTTTGGTATATAACAGCTAAAAAAAAAAAAAAAACTAAAAAGTATGGTGTTTTTACTATATATATACCTTCCAGCAATGATTTTTCTTCTGATCATCAAACTTTTTTTTTTTGGATGATTTGTTCTTTAAGTGGGCAAAATTAAAGGTGAGTTGCTTTTGATTTGTTAATCAATGGTAAAATTAAAAGTAAGAAGATTAAAGTAAAAAAAAAACATGGAGAAACTGGATAGTCATTTT
>Ga0325410_1005522_pt1 | contig 13958 bp, 3 predicted proteins | sample PopdelMetagenome_16_FD_206182 | JGI IMG/M metagenome (GOLD analysis project Ga0325410, IMG submission 206182) | Populus deltoides microbial communities from Bellville, Georgia, United States - Xylem-PdIQD-R3 | ecosystem: Host-associated > Plants > Phyllosphere > Stem > Wood/Secondary xylem... | reverse complement strand
AAAAAATAAGGTTTCTTTGAATAGAAAAATCAATAATTTTTTAAGATTAATTTCCAATTAGGATGTTTGTTGTATATCTATCAAGATTTCAACAACACCACCTTGATTTAGATTCACTTCTAAACTAGGTTTTTGAACAAAAAATTATATAACTCAAATATCTCTTAATAAGATGAATTTAAGTTTTAGATTTGGAAGAAAAACAAAAGCATAAAAAAAAACACTAAGATGGGATGAAAAGAAATATGTAAAAAAAATTCAAATTAAAAACTTTTATTTTACCATTTTTATAGTGAATTTTAAAAGTTAAAAAATTGAATAATTAATAAGAATTAATTATCATTGTTATTAATCTTTAATTAGTCACGATAATCAAAAACTAAATTTAAAAAAATAAAAGATTTTTCAAAATTAATTTCTCTTTCATCTATAATTTATATAATTAAAAAAAAATCAAAATATAATATCTAAGCCATTTTCATAAAGTAGATTACTGGATGACAATGATGCGTCTTTTTTTAGGAAATAAAGCATACGGAAGTTATTTAGAATATGTGGCAGTGTAGTTTTTGCGTACTGAATTCAAACTCAGGCTTCAACTTTGACTGACGCTATCATATTACACTGAAAGCAACCATTTACAAAAGACCAAGATTATTTGAAGTTTCCATGATTTGGTTCTTACCTGGCTGGAGTTAGGCAAAGTTAGCCTAATGCCTGCTTCATTAAAAGTCAACTTAATTATAATTTATAACTCGAAGCCTTGACAAAAAGGAAAAGGTCACCGGACTCTTATGCTGGAGTGAATATAAAGTGCCAAAATCTTTAAATTTATGATGGTGAAATCATAGCCGTCAAGGATGACCAGTTCTCTGGAGTAGCTTAATTGACTGCTTTGCTGTCTTTGCTGTTCATATCATTAATTCGTAGATATATAGTATATACTGAGATCTCCAGTTGCGTAGATACTGTGCGCTGCTCTGGCTCAAAGCACACTAGAGACAGATGACAACGGTGGTTCCAAGCTCCATGAGCATATCAAAAATAGATAAGGAAAAGGGGGTCATTGATTCTTCAACAGAACTTGATGCTGGAGCTTTGTTTGTCCTCCAATCAAGAGGTTAGTTGTTTACACATGATTCTGAGTAGAAACAAATTTCTTTTCAAGCAAACAGAAAACAGCTGTAAATTCTGTGTTACATTGATGTAGGATCTTGGATACACTGTGGATTTCATTTGACAACATCAATCGTCGGTCCGGTGATCTTTAGCCTTCCCTTTGCTCTGGCCTTACTAGGCTGGGTACCTGGAGTTCTAATCGTAACTCTTGCAGCTTTAGTGACTTTCTATGCATACAATCTTCTATCTGCTGTTTTGGAGCACCATGAAAAGCTTGGGAAAAGGCAAATTCGATTCCGAGACATGGCTAGAGACATTCTAGGTGATTTACTCCCACATTTAAGAAATGAATTCTCAATTTCTTGGCAGTAACAAACTGCATGTGTTTCATTTTATGGCCAAAATAACCAAAAACAAATGGCATTCTTGAAGAACAACTAGTGAAAACTACTTGAAAGATGATTTAACATGGCAGGACCTGGATGGGGCAAGTTTTTTGTGGGGCCACTTCAATTTTCAATATGCTATGGTGCTGTTATTGCCTGTAGTCTTCTTGGAGGGCAGAGCCTGAAGGTTCGTGTTATATTTCTCACAGTGAGATCTAAAAAGGAAAATCAAGAGATGGTTTTCAAAGATTGCATCAAATTGTTTTTCCAGATTTCTATTTCTAGAACACAAAAATTAGCAGGATAAAGAAGAGCTTACCATGCCTTAAAATTGTAGAATTCTGCTGATTTATTTATTTGCATAACAGTTCGGTTTATTCCTTGCAGTTCATTTACTTGCTGTACAACTCAAATGGAACAATGCAGCTGTACCAGTTCATAATTATTTTTGGAGGTGCAACATTATTCTTGGCACAAATGCCATCTTTCCATTCTCTGAGGCATATTAACCTTTTCTCTTTGATCCTTTGTCTTGCTTACAGCGCCTGCGTCGCAGCAGGATCCATACATACTGGTTAGAAAAATCACTAGTCATTATCAGATTTTCCTCTTTACATACACTCATTTATACAGTAATTTTTTATCAGGAAAATCCAAGAATGCACCTTCTAAGGACTATTCCATTAAAGGATCTCAAGAAAACCAGTTTTTCGGTGCTATTAATGCCATTTCGATCATCTCTACCACATATGCAAGTGGAATTATCCCTGAAATACAGGTTTGTTTCGAATAGCTTCGTATTAGTCAAACAGATTACAATATTCTAAATTTTCTCATCTCTTCAGCAAGGTGGTTAGAGACTTGGAGGGAATTTCAAACAGCTCAAAATCTTCTATTTTGCAGGCAACTATAGCCCCCCCAATCAAGGGCAAGATGTTCAAAGGCTTATGCATGTGCTATGCTGTCATAGTCAGTACCTATTTCAGTGTTGGCATTTCAGGTTATTGGTCATTTGGCAACCGAGCTCAGCCAACAATTCTAGCCAATTTTATGGGTAATGGCCAGCCACTGCTGCCTAGATGGTTTCTTCTGCTAACCAACATCTTCACTCTCATGCAAGTGACTGCTATCGCTCTGGTAAGTCCTATTCCCTACCATCTATAGCAGAGTTGCATCCTGTTTTCACATGTAACATGAGCTAGCTATTGCAGATTTACTTGCAACCCACAAACGAAGTTTTCGAAAAATGGTTTGCTGACCCAAAGATGGATCAATTCTCCATCCGCAATGTCATACCAAGGTTGATTTTTCGATCATTGTCTGTTATAACCGCTACATTTTTGGCTGCCATGCTACCTTTCTTTGGTGACATCATGGCATTGTTTGGAGCATTTGGATGCATTCCTTTGGATTTCATTTTGCCAATGGTCTTCTACAATGTCACTTTTAAGCCATCAAAGAAGGGCCTGGTTTTCTGGGGAAACACGTTGATAGCTGTAGTATCAACATTGTTGGCGGCAGTAGGAGCAGTAGCTTCTGTTAGACAAATAGTTCTCGATGCCAAGACTTATAGCTTGTTCGCTGACGTATAACATTAGCCATGGACTAGAATTACTGTAAGTTCATATAGTCTGTAAGCACCATGTCTATCACAAGTACTGCAATGCTTGCTGCTTTCTTTTAACGAACGGAGACTCTTGGACCAAACCCTTCCTGGCATTTTATTTCTCAAACTCATCCAAAACCCGATCCGAGCCAAGTCTCAAAGGATGACAATCAAACCAATTCTTTGTTACCGGCAACCATGCATGTTTTATTTGGATTTTAGGAAATGATCCACGTCTAGACTTAAAAAGAAATCTCGTATTTTTTCATTAATTTTGAAAATGAGATGATTGCATAAAAAACTAGATTTTTATGCTTTTGCATTTGCTACGAGGATTTACAGATGCAGGAGTTGTGTTTTTTATTTTTAGTGATGGATCCCATGACTATAGTTCTAGAATCACCATGACAATTTTTATCACCGTCTGGCTTCAATTGTAATTTCTTACTAATATACATGCCCTAGAAACATAAAATTAATCTACTCTCCAACGGTAATTTTTTACCAATATATGTGCCCTAAAAACGTAAAATATACACAACTAATTTATGTGTCAGTTGTTCCAGAATCAAAGTGTACAAATCGTAGTTATTAAATCAGATTCAATTCAAGATTCGATAAAACTTAAAAAAAGGGGCAAAACTACGTAGTTATCTTCCTTTTTTTATTTTCTTATGAAACCTATATATCCTAACCTGCTTGTTGACTCGAGCTGGGTTTAATATCAGTGTTCGAAGACACTCGCGAGACAACTAGTGATCCAAGACTATACAGAAAGCCGCCAGACAAAGTGATTGATATCAGGTAGAAATGCGAGGACAGGATTCAACTACAGAATTATCTGCACTTAAAGCTAAAAGACGAGACCTTCGTTTTTTTTTATAAACTTGATGCAATCATGTTAATTCGCGTATCTTAAGAATCACGTGATGAGGTAAAGAAACAGTAAGAATAAATACTTAATGTGAAAGGCTTCTTAACATTTTGCTGATCAAAAAGCAGAAAAGTAACCTCGTGTGTGTGAGATAATGGGTTCTCATTGATGATCATGGGCCGCCATCATCCCTCTTTAGTGCCTTTTTGAATACCAAATTCAACTATATCTTCTTATTTAATCAACATTTTAGACTAGTTAATATTCACATTCTTGTTTTTTTTTCTAATTCAAATCTGAAATGGTAATATGTAAAACATGCTCCAATGAAGAAGATAGCATTGTCTAAAAAACTACAATGAAATGATTCTGGGGTCAATAGGGTTTTTATAGTGGGAAGTCTAAAGGTCACTAGGAAATGATTGGTCAAGTTCTTAGCACTCTTCCATTGCTGCAACTAGAGTTGACGAATAATCACACTTGCTTAACTTTCTTCCTTAGTGCCATTATAAGATCCACTTAGGCTTTCTGGTTACGCAAGGCATCAATCTTTCTCTTGATTTATCTACATCCATGTCAAAGTGAAATTTAATTTCATGATCTTAAAGTGACGAGATCAACCCAGAATAAACTAATCAAATCAACCCGGAACAAATATTTTTAAAAAACAATCATGCTCTGTATTATGAAATACACACCTTATGATGTTTTTTTTTTTTTGTTGTTTTTTGTGTGAGAATCAATGTTTTTTTTATAGCGATAAACTCCAAGATCTGGTTGTATGAAAACAAGAACATATCTACTGAACTAGGACTAAAAAGATATGTCTCCTTATTCTAAAATCAATCATGCTCTGTATTATGAAATACACGCCTTATGATGTTTTTTTTTTGTTGTTTTTTGTGTGAGAATCAATGTTTTTTTTATAGCGATAAACTCCAAGATCTGGTTGTATGAAAACAAGAACATATCTACTGAACTAGGACTAAAAAGATATGTCTCCTTATTCTAAAATCAATCCCAGAGATATTCCTTGGTTAGTAAAAATAAAAGCAAGCCCACAAGCTCTGTGCAGTAATGTCATAGACAATGAGCATATGCTGCATAATACCTATGCAAAAGGTCACACCGTTATCAATCTAATTCAAGTAAGGATACAAAAGCAGCCACCAAAACAGTAGCAGATAAATTAATCATGTATTTTACGATCTTACACCAGAAGCATACGCCGTCAATATCCATACAAAACATTCCGAATTGTTCGGCCAATCCGCCAAGCTGCAATTAAAAGTATATTTTGTATTGTAATAAAGTTTTTTTAAAGTTTTTTTTATATGAAAAGATATTAAAATAATATCTTTTTTATTTTTAATGTTTATTTTTAATATCAAGACATTAAAAACTAAAAAAATAAATGAGATATTCTAACTATTCAAGCATTTCTTGCCAACTTTGACGCCGTGGAATGATTTAAACTCCCTCGTGTAAATTGAGAAGAAAATGATCTAAACTCCTCCTGCTCTCTGCAATAAAATAAGAGATTAAAAAAAAAAAACACTCAATGTTGACATTATCAAAAAAGAAAAGAAGAAAGAAAGAAAGAAAGAAAGGAGTCCTCAAAGCCAATCGTATTTTATGGCCTCCCTCGCGAGCAATGAACATGAAGGGATTCTCTTTTGTGCTATCTAATAATAAATAAATAAATATATTGTTTTCAATTAGACTAGTAGTAGCGTAGTACAAAAAGGTTCGAGCAATGTCTTCTTCTGGTGAATGGCTCACAGTGAGATTAAGGCTTTATTTGCACTGTGTTTTTAAAAATTTTATTTTTTTATTAAAATTTAATTTTTTTTATGTATGTTAAATTATTTTGATGCGCTGATATTAAAAATAATTTTTTAAAAATAAAAAAATATCATTTTAATACATTTCAGCAAACAGCCTTTTGTAATCCAAAAATCTCATCTTATATGATGCAAATCACACACCTCATATAAAATGCATGAAAAAAATATATATATTTGGTGTGCCAACCTCATCATGTATATAAAAAAATCTACAAGTAAATCAACTACTTAAAAAACTTTGATTTTTCTTTTATCATTGTAAATTAAAACTTTAAGATTTAAAATCTACACTTCAAGGAATTTACCCTACATCTTGCTAAGAGATCAATGAAAAGTATACTCTAATAATTAAAGGCAATAAATAAATAAATCATCTAGAACAAGTAGACAATTCAACACGAGCTAATGCATGATTCCCGGGTCGGCCCGGTTTTGGCCACTCTGGTCTGGTTTTGGACTGTCCGTGTTCATCAGGTCGGCCCGAGCGCGGCTACTTGGACCTGGAGGGTTAAATCTGTCAAAAGACACTTTCCGCGTGCTTACCATTAATGATTGTGAGGGATCTAGCCCCCCTGTCTTGTGATTTTTGCAAACAAGGCCTCGTAACCGATTTACTACAAACCACCAATAAAAGGAGATAATCTCAATCACACCAGCGTGATAATTAACTCACCCTTGCTTCTGCCAAGTGACAATTATCAGAGCTTGTTAATTATGATGTTGGAAGCATAGATATTATTACATTAATCAGGTTACAAGCCAAAAATAAATTTATTTGTTGATTTAATTAATCTAAGTTAATTTTAAAATGTTATTATTTTAAAAATTAAAATGATGTTTTTTTTTCATTTTTTTAATAAAAAAATTAATTTAGATCATACTTAAAAGAATCAAATAAAAAAACTTCATAAAAAAAAATATAGTTCATTGAAGAAACCACCGTTTAAATTGTTATGCCGAAAACTGCTAGATAAAAATGTTTTTAATATATTTTTAAATATTTTTAAAAAAATTTAAATTTTTTTAAATTAATATTTTTAAATTTTTTTAATATACTGATATTAAAAATAAAAAAAATTTATTTTAATATATTTTTAAATTAAAAATATTTTAAAAAATAATTATAATTACATTTTCAAATAAACTTTATACCGAGAAGAGAAGCGATGGTAACAGCGAAGGACCAACGGTCAAGGGGCATATAAGCAAATAACAAGTAGACAAGGGACTGGATGGTGAAAGAAAAGATGCACTAAACTATAATAATTATTTGTAGTGGGATCTTTTAATCTTTAATATCACTCGTTTTCTCCCGTCTCTCTCTCTCTTCAGTTTCCTTGCTGCCTTCTTTCTCTTTTTCTTCTTTCTCTCCATGTGGCTCTAAACTAGTCTCCCGTTACTTCTATTTCCTAGCTGCTTCCTCTCTCATTTTTCTCTCTTCCACAGCATTATTCCCCCTTCTCGTCCGTCTTTTCATGTGATCAGTAAGTTGTCTTTTCTTTACTTTCGTTGTTTTTTTTTAATATTTTTTCTGTGTAATTGATGGTACTGGCTGCTTTGCATTTCTTCTTTTGTGTTTTTTGCATGGCCCAGATGGAGATGACTGTGGATATGTTTGTTTTTGGATGTAATGTTAAGTCCTTTAAGGTGTATAGTGTTTGGATTTGCTGGATTTTGGGTGGTCTGGATTGTGGGTATTTCATTTTTGGTGTTTTAAGCTGAGGTTGATAGTGTAAAGTTTTTTTCTCCGGTGTAGCTATGTGTGAAGGTTGTCATTTTTGTTTATGACTTTTCCATTTTTTTTCTGCTGCAAGTTTCTATTTTTAGTCTGTGTTTCTTGTGAAAGCACTTGATGCTCTTGCAATCCCCCCCTCCCTTTTGCTGATTATTACTAAATTTATGGTCTTGAATTCATTTTTTTTATGATTTGTTGATTTTAGTATTTGAGAGAGATTTGTTATTAGGAGTTAGGTGGATCCTATAAAATTTAAAGGAGAATTGTAGAAGATCAAGTTGTTTAATTTTTCTCTGTCTATCAGCTGCATGAAGGTTAAAGTCTATTGGTTTCAGGAAAATGGAATTCTCAGATTCATGACCGGGGGAAAATAATTTTAAAAAAATATTCTGTGATGCCATTGAGAGAGTGAGTGAGTGATTCAATCCTTGTTTTTCAGTAGAAAATAGTTTTTTTTCCATTTATTTTTGAGTTAGTGTTTACTAAAAGTTATTTTGTTATTGTTATCAGCTAATAATTGAATTGATCCATCAGGACACGTTGGTAGATATTATCTATAAATCCAATTGATTTGGTGTGCGTTTTGGCTTATTGTCCTTTTTTTATTGCTTTTTTTTTTGGCAGACTCTCTGGGTAAGAGATGGTTGCAGAATCTTGGTTTCGTAGTCTGTGGAAGATTCCACAGAAGCGTGAACCTGGTCCTCAGAAGGCAGTTGTTGGAGTTTTGGCCTTTGAAGTTACAAGCTTGATGTCTAAGCTAGTTCATCTTTGGCATTCATTGAGTGATAAACAGGTTGCTAGGTTGAGAGAAGAGATCGGGAGTTCTGAGGGTATAAAAAAACTTATTGCTGAGGATGATGATTTCATTGGTCGTCTGATTTGTTTGGAGATGATGGAAAGTATGGTACATGTTGCAAAGCCTGTGGCTAGAATAGGTAATAAATGTAGTGATCCTAGTTTGAAGGGCTTTGAGCATCTTTTTGATGAAATGATCAAGATTCATGCTGACCCATATGGGTGGGGATTTTCATGGAAAAAGATGGATAAGAAAGTTAAGAAGATGGAGCGGTTTATTTCGGTTAATTCTACTCTGTACCAAGAGATGGAAATGCTTTCTGATCTCGAACAGACTGTGAGGAGAATGAAGGGTTGCGATCCCGAGCCAAATAATTTACTTGACTATCAGAAGAAACTTGTATGGAAGCAGCACGAAGTGAGGAATCTGAAGGAGATCTCACTCTGGAATAAGACTTATGATTATACAGTTCGCCTTTTAGTAAGATCATTATTCACTATATATAGAAGAATCAGCCATGTGTTCGGAATTGATTCAACTGTTTACCCTGGGGAATCAAAAGCTCTGGATTCTGATTATTTTTATCGTAGCCAGTCAGTTTCTGCTTTGCTGCAGTCTTCAGTTCATCCATCTGAGAACAGTACTCTTCCTAGATTTTCTTCTGGCCCCCTTGGTAAGTTCACTGCAAATTCTGGCCCAATTTTTAAATCCAGCAAAGATAATTTCTATTCAGGTCCTCTTGGTGGCTCAATCGCAAAGTCAGGCCCTATTTCTGGAAAAAACAGGAACTTGAACTTTTTTTCTGGTCCCCTTGGGGGGCCAACTACAAAGTCGGGTCCAATTTCTGGAATAATTAAAACTGGCAAGAAGTCTTGGTGGACTCCTCAATCACCTGCCTTTCTGGGAAGGAAACCACCTTCAAAACCAAATCGGTTGACTCAAGTGGGGCCTTTTAAAGGATGCATGGTAGCTTCAAACACTTCTCCTGTTGCCAATTGCTACTTAAGTTCTGCTGATATTCATTCTAGGAACCTCAAGGGAGCCAGGGAAAGTAATGCTGACCATCTTCCTCTGGGAAACGTAAGTCGTACCGGTCCATCAATCTTCAGTTCACAGCATAAGTTGTTGCAAGCTCTTCCTGAAACCCTTGGTGGTGCTGCTTTAGCATTGCACTATGCAAATGTTATTGTTGTAATTGAGAAGCTAGCTGCGTCTCCTCACTTGATTGGCCACGATGCTAGAGATGACTTGTACAATATGTTACCTGCAAGGGTGAGAGCTGCTCTGAGGGAAAGGCTAAAGCCATACTCCAAGAGCTTGGACTCACCAGTATATGATACTGTGCTTGCAGGAGAGTGGACTGAGGCAATGACATCAATATTAGAATGGTTGGCTCCACTTGCTCATAATATGATTAGATGGCAGTCGGAGCGAAGTTACGAGCAACAAACGTTTGTCTCTAGGACAAATGTGCTTCTGGTACAGACTCTTTACTTTGCCAATCAAGAAAAGACAGAATCTGCAATAACTGAGCTTCTGGTTGGTCTGAATTACATTTGGAGGTTTGGGCGAGAACTCAATACAAAGGCCTTGCAGGAGTGTGCTAGCAGCAGGGTGTTTGATGAATACTTGGAGGTAGAGAAGTAACACTTTCTTCCACGCTGTGGCAATCATCAGCACAATCCAGTTACCTCACATTAGACTGGATTTGATGTGGGCGAAGATTCTGGTAGGTCCAGAGGCATTTTAGGGTTACAAGATGAACGTCATTCATTTTCTTTCAGCTGGGGACATGGACACCATGCGTGATGGGTAGTTTGAGATTCAATCTACTAGTTCTATTTTTTCTTTTGTGAATGGAGGTCTTCCTCCTATCGCCATTGAAAAAGGTGGTTTCTATTCTCTTCCTCATAGAGCTAGTTCAGCTTTATTAATGAAGCTGCTATCAAATGATTTGTAATTTCTGTACACTTGTCAGCAATACCTACCTATGTTAATTGTAAATTTACAACGTAAGGTTTTGGATCGTTGATAGATAGATGGTTGAGCATACTTTTGCTGTGGAATACTACACTAGATGTAACAATATCATCTTTTTTTGGCTGTGTGGTATTCTGTGTTGATGTGTAAATCACCTTTCCAGTTGCAATTTCTAATCCAAATTTTCACCTGAACATGCTAGTTTGTGGCATTTTCAAGTTTTTCAATCATCAATACAGTTCATGCTCTGGGGGAAATTATTATGAGATTCTGACAGGTATTAAGCGCATTGCTTCTCCTCCGAGACAGCATACTGTATGCAACCTTGGGGTTCTTTTCATGGCTGTCAATCTTTTCCTGTATAATTTGTGTGCTCGACTGCAAGCCTAGGTCCTCCTATTATTCCTCGTAATTCATTGTGATTACCGGTTCATTTTCTGTTGGGTCTCGTTGCAGTTCCTGTTTTCTACCATGCTGACACCATGCTTGTAGTGTTGTTCTTTGTTTCTGTCTATACACTTGGATTTACACACTGTATTCCTCGTAATTCATTGTGATTACTGGTTCATTTTCTGTTGGGTCTCGTTGCAGTTCCTGTTTTCTACCACGCTGACACCATGCTTGTAGTGTTTGTAGGGTTTGTTTTTTTGGTTGCGAGATCATATGAAAGAAACTAGATAGTCGGTCTAATGTTGGATTGAAACAAAAATTGAATTATTTCTCTCGATAAGGTTTTTTGCCACGGGCTTCTCACGTGTATTATTTAATTATATATTTGATGTTTTTTACTTAATTTTTATAAATTGATTTAATAATTAATAGTTAGAAAATAAAAAATCATAAATGTATATTACTAACCATAATTAAGGTCCATTTTGGTAATTTCTTAAATTTTCATATATAATCTTTTTAATTTTTTATTTTAATTACATTTGAAGTGAATAGAAATTGAGAGCAGAGGCATAGATAAAAAAAAAAAATTATGAATCATGTTGTTAAATGAGTCTTTTTAATATAAGGAACAATTATAAATATAAATATTTTCATTTAAAGTAGTTGAAGATAACGTAAGTTGATAATTAAGAGTCTCCTGTGAAGAACAAAAATCCAATCTTTTTTTTAAAATTTTGATATAATTTTATTATTTTTGGACTTTAATTACATGTGACGGGGATAAATAATTTATTTAAAAAATACTTTCTTAATGATTGTAAAAAGGAGTAAGAAGTAACATGAGACAATGATCAAAAGATCCTAGATGATTTTTTTTAAAAATTTAACATAAATTTATTATTAAATCTTAATTATTGGTTTTTATTGACTTATTTTTAAAAATTTCTAGAGGTTTTACAGTCAAAATAAAGTGTTAATGAAATACTATATAGGTGAGGGGTGATAAAGAAACTTATGTAGTATCATTTGTGGTTTTATTTGATGTACAAATAATAACATTTGGAAAAACGAGATTAAATTATATTTTAAGAAGTGTATTTAAGTTTTGTTATATTTTCTAATAAGAGAAGGTTTGAATTTACATATTAGTATTAGTATTGATATAAATATTTTATTGTCATATAAAAAAATATTTTTTTATATAGAGTTAATTATTCTTAAGACACTATGCTTAATAATTATAAATAAATTACTTTTAGTATATGTGATGGTAGATAAAATTTAAGAATATTTTTATCAAATCAAATGTTTTGCTATCAATTTTGCGCCTTTATGTATTAGTTATGGATTATTAGACGATACCCTCGTAACTAGCGAAAGCTAAATAAGTTAATCGATTATTTTTATATTTTAATTAAATAAAAAAATAAAAAGAGAAGGGTGTTTGAAGCAACACATTACTCCTTCTTTCTACTTTATCCAGCGGTATTTGTTTTTTATACGCATGTATAATAAATATTAATTGTTAAACCTAAAAACAAACAAACAGAGATAATATATTTCTGTTCATGTTCTTTGAACGGTAAGTAAGCCCATACTTCTACGTCTCTTTCCAGAACACTCTCAAACTCGCTCCCTCAACGGTTCGCCGCATGTCCGCGCCACGGCGATCAACGTCGCTCAGAGACTCTGCCTCCGATTCTGAGCGGATGGAAGGCACGGGTAGCTGGGACGACGCTCTCGGCTGGTTCAAACTCGAGGTCCAAAACATCTCTCCCTCTCAAATTTCAATGCAGATAGGTTAAATTATTCATCATATTCTCTCGATTTAAATTATTCACCATATTCTCTCTTTCTTAGGTGCAGCATCCGGCGTCGCGCTCGGTCTTGCATCACGCTAATTACAAGTGCTTGCTTGAGGCAGAGCGTGTTCTTGTCGAGGTAGAATTTCTTCTTCCTTCTTTTTGATTTCTTTAAAATCTTGATTTTTTTTCTTTATTTCTAATTCCTGGTTAGAGTTTCTTTTAGGAATTTTAGAATTCGAATACATATTACGCGTATGGAAAAGGAATCGAGGAGTTTGATTCTTAGAACCAACCCTAGTTTGCTTGATATTATAGTTAAATTACCGTTAATGGCTTAAATGAAATAAAACTAGAACAATGTGCCCTTAGTAAAACTGGCTAGGGTTATTTACATGAATCTTTCTCTTCAATTCTTCATATTCTGCCCTTTTGGGTAAATGGATCAAATCGTGATTTCAGGGACGCGGTGTTGTTCTTATCAATACTGACGAGGCAGGTACCTTGATAGTGACTAATTTCCGTCTTATTTTTCTGGTGAGTGGCGTGTTCTCTCGTTTTTGTCTATTCCTTGTGAAGATTCTTTTATAAAATGATGGAATGGTACTGATTTCAATTCTGCAACGTATTTGTCGTAATTTATTTAAGCATGTATGTTAGAAGAGATAAGGAATTGTGGTTGCATCACTGGAAATGATGTTGTGCATGCACAACAGAATACTGACTAGATGTTGTTTTCTCTTCTCTTGTTCAAGAGTGAGGGAATGGAAAATATTATTGCGCTTGGCACGATTCCGCTAGCAACAATTGAGAAGTTCAGCAAAATGGTAAGTTATTCTTGAACTCATGGATTTCTTTTCCTTCTCCTTCCATTTATTTATGGTACTGTTGGTGAGAAGTTTGTTTATTTCTATAGCTTGTGAGGTACACTTATGTATGGCAAATTCTTTTCGGTTTACACTGCTTGGTGTGCTGTGCTGCTTTGAATCTTAACTCTTTCCACTAAAATTTTCTTTTATCGAAAAAAGTTTGGGTTTGATACAGATTTTGTTGCTGTTTGTGTGCTATATAAACTTTGTAATTTGGCTGTATTGTTAAGCTCTCTGTTGTTATTCTCCTCAATTAACCGAGAGAACTTCTCCTTCAATTCACGCACTTGTTTCAACACTCTTCACCCTTGCATTTGCATGTTGTCTTGTCCCAAATGGAATGCAGAACCCCTATTTCTGATTTTTCTGCATATTCTCTTTAGTCATTCATTTCTTCGTAGATGAGTTTTATACCTGATTCTCATGTTTTAATTGAGGCAATAATGTTTTGTCAAGCGTAGGCGTAGAACCCTTTTTCAACTTGGCAATGAACACAATGATTGGGTGTGTGTGGGGCGGGGGGGGGGGGGGGGGGGGGGTTAAACACCAAA
>Ga0325410_1005521_pt1 | contig 13958 bp, 9 predicted proteins | sample PopdelMetagenome_16_FD_206182 | JGI IMG/M metagenome (GOLD analysis project Ga0325410, IMG submission 206182) | Populus deltoides microbial communities from Bellville, Georgia, United States - Xylem-PdIQD-R3 | ecosystem: Host-associated > Plants > Phyllosphere > Stem > Wood/Secondary xylem... | reverse complement strand
CGTCAAACTGATCTGACTCCAGAACATGAAAGAAAGGCAAACTAAAGGAAGCAAAGGCTCCGAAAAGAATCTAACATCTGTACATACAAGGATGTGATCACCCCTCACCTCTCTCTCTCTCTAACATAAAATCTATCAATGATATTTAATAATGCTACAGAATTTATACTAGTTATGATGACTACATCTATTGCTTTGATTCATTATAAATTTGTGTTTCCTTTGTAGATAAATTTTCTATGTTTAATCATATACTAAATTTTTTATATAAATCATGCTAGGAAATTTAAATGAGTATAACAAAAATATAATATGGTATGTATAATATATCGTGAAAAAAAAACTATCAAGTAATTATCATCGATTAACTAGATATATAATGGTATAGTTAAGGATGGAAGAAGAAGAAAGCAATGCTCTTTCTTCAATAATTTTATATTGAATTTTGATGTTACTAATTATATAAAAAAAGTCTTGATAATCAATAATTATTAACATATCGATCAATCATTGATTTCTTAATCAATATATTATTTTTTTTCCAGTTTTTTGTTATTTCAATAATGAGAAACTACAATTAGAAACTTAATTACTAGAAGAAGCAAATAGCACCCTCGATAATCAAATACAATGTAAAGTTTTAAACTTGACTCTGACAAGTTTAGAATAATACCTAAATGTACATATCGGGAAAAAACATAACATGAAAGGATAAAGATACAAGAAAGCTACAAAAGAAAGGCTATAAATTATATTAAGTAAGAGAAAGTTATAAATAACATAAAGTTCTGGATAAATTGCAGTGTGTATAAGGTTGATTATCATTCTAACATTTTAGATGGCCTATTTATATAGTTAGAAAGATAGAATTTCATGTAAACATAAAATCCTAATCATATGACATATAAAAATTATTGGGGACACCAGACCTATACCACAAACTACACGAGTATATGAACGGAGACGACATAGGATGACCCGGCCTGTCATGCTTTGGTTGAGAGACTAAGCTCATTTGTGCCTATCTCATTGTTATTTTATTTAGCTCATTTGGGCCTGTCTCATTGTTATTTTATTTATTTGAAATTATTTATATTAAATAGTTTGATTTGATGGGCCGAGCTCAATAGCGAGATGTTTTAAGGTTTACTATTTATATGTTCCTCTGTTATTTTGTGAGACAGTTTTGATGATTAATGAAAATATTGCAGACTTTGCATATCTCCAATCCCCTTTCTTCTCTTTCTTTGCTTTCTCTTCTCAGTTTCTTCTCTAAAAGCTTCTTTCTTTTCTTGCTTTAATTCTTATTATTTATTGTCCCGCACCAAATTTGGTATTAGAGCATGGTTTTTAATTGTTCTTACAATTAAACGATCCATATGTTTATGTTTAACCCTAGATTGATCTAAAAAAAAGCGTACTGTTCTGATTAAAAAAAAACCGCTCATCGACACTGTTCATCATCAACGACATCAATTTTTAGCAGCGGTGCCTTAGCCAATCACAGTGGCAGACCCATCACCGAGAAGACCTGCACATCAGTCCCACAGAGCGATCGACAATTCTACATCAACGCCGATCACAGCCAATGATCACAAGCAAGACACAAGTACACGCCGATTTATTGCCTTCAACAACCCGAAGTGTCGCAGCCACAACAGGTCTTTGTCTTCAGCAACCCAAATCAGTGTTACAAACCATTAGTCGCAACCACTACTGACTTACACCCTCCAGCAGCAGCACCAGTCGCAACGCCACCATCCACAGTGCTCTTGCCTTCAGCAGCGACAACGGATCAATAGGCCCCCGTTCAGCAGCGACACCACAGCCCCTACCCTCGCACCGCCAGGCTCAAACAGAATCATGAAGCTTCGTTTCGTGCGCCATCACCGTCAGCAGTTGTAACAGATCACAGGAGGTAGAGAAGACAGAAACAGAAGCTGGTAAAATAATTAACCTAAACACAGCAGCACCATGATTCTGCCACGTTAGCATATCCTGCCACATCATCTACCTCACCAGCATATCCTGCCATGTTAGCTGCCACGTAATCCTTCACTGCCACATCATCCGGTCATAATTTTTACCCATTGAAAATCATCATTCTTAGTATGCTTTTACACTTGTTAACCAAGATTCAGAATTAATATTATTCTTTGTGCTTGCCCATAACTAAATTACATAGCCCGCTTTTAAATTGAATTACCTTAATTTTGAGCTATTAAATATCTAATCCTCTTAATTAATTGTGGAGCTTAGTTAAATTAGTGGGAAAACTGAAACAATGTGTTTGGATTACTCGTATGCATTTAGAGGACTTACATTGCTTGCTTGCGTATTTTCCTGGTTTAATCTGTTATTACTTGGTCTCCAAGATAATAATAATAATAATAATAATAAAATTATTTTAAAAAAATTAAAATTAAAAAATAATTTTTTTATTAGCTATAATTTTATTTTGCGTTTTACTTACAAGTGTTATTTGTGATCTCAGTCTCAGTATTAGTTTTTGCATGCATTTACATAGTGGTCGTCTAGTACACAATCTAGAAATCATAGCTACCATGGATCCAAACTCTAGTAATGTTCTTAGATATATTCAAGAACAATTACAATTTATGAGAACGGAAATGAGCAACATGTCCAATCAAATAAACAACCTTTCTGGAAGGATGGAGTCCATAAAAATTTTGCAAGTAAGACAGTCTAATGAGAGTGAACATTTTAATGACAACCATAGGAATCCTTAAAGACCAGTTCCTCATAGGAATCGCCAATGTAACCAATATCAGGGTCACAATGACTTTGATGACCCTAACGATAGTGAGCGTTCCAATGATTATCGTCAAAGACCAGTTCATCATAGGAATCGTCAACACAACCGCAATCAAGGCCATTACGACTATGATGACCTTGATGAGCGAGTCATGAGGCATATCAAAGTAGAAGCCCTAACTTTTGAGGGTTAACTTGACCCATGGATCTTTGATAGATGGATCCGTGACATAGATCGATTCTTTGACTGATATAATTTATCTGAGAATAGGAAGGTAAGATTTGCAAAGATGAAACGTAGTAGGACCGCTCAACTTTATTGGGAAAGTGTATAAGAGTCTTTGGATAGGGGAGGTCAACCTCTTATTACTAATTAGGTTGAAATGAAGACTAAGTTATAAGAAAATTATTTGCCTCGTTCTTATAGAGGAAATCTTTTGGACCAGTGGAATAACTTGAGGCAAGGAGGCAAGTCTGCCAATGAATATGTGGCACAATTTGATGAGTATAGGATGAGATGTGCAGTTAAAGAGGATAAAGTGATGACCCTAAGTAGATTTCAAAAAGGCTTAAATGATGACCTTAGAAGAGAAGTTGTGCTTAGAGGTGTGTCCACCCTTGATAATGCTTATATACCCTAGTACAAAATTATGACTTGGTCATAAAACGCCAGTGGATGAGACGCAAGACACTCGTAGTACCCCTTCTAGATCCTAACCACCACAGTAATGACTCCATATTAGGTGCCCCACCTCGTAAACCCAATCCTTTGAGTTCCCAGATACCTATAGAAGACAAGGGTAAGGGTAATTTTTCATGAAGCACCTAAGATAACCCAATCCTAATAAGGCTAATAAGGCTCTGTTCATCAAGGTTTTGGTCATATTTCCTTTAGTTACCCTAATAAGGCTCTGTTCATCAAGGGGCAAGAGGATATGAGTGAAGAAGATAATTGTGATGATAAGGTATATGAACCCAATCCCGATGATTTTCAAGATCTAAATGATGAGGAGGATGCATCTAACTTGCTAGGATGTGTTAGGTCTATATCCACTGAAATCAAGACAACCAGGTTAGGTGTGGTTAGATGTGCTTTAACACAACCTAAAGAAATTGAGGATTGGAGAAGAACTGCTATTTTTTACACTTACTTTAAATGTGGAGATAAAGGGTGTAAGATCATCATAGACAGTGGTAGTCGTATCAATACAGTTTCCTCGGGTAGTGTATCCCACTTAGGCTTAAAGTTTGTTTCACACCCTAAACCCTATAGTGTGTTTTGGGTTAATGATACATCTATAGCGGTCAAAGAGAGATGTCTTTTTTCCATAAAGATCTTGGACTATCATGATGAAATTTGGTGTGATGTCATTCCTATGAATGTAGGGCACGTCATATTGGGCAGGCCTTGGTTATATGATTTGGACGTTACAATCTTTTGACGATTAAATTCTTGTTCATTCACTTTTCAAGGTATAAAAATCCAACTTATTGGATTACCTCCAAGGTCTAATGATAATAGTCAGAAGAAAAATAAAGTGAAAAAAGGAGGGCTTAACATAATAAGTCCTAGGGAGTTTGATAAGGAGATTTGTGAGGAGTCTGTTGTGTTTGTTATAGTGGCTAAGGAGATTGTAGAAGACTTTTTAGAGGAGCCACCTGAAGAGGTAAGAGAAGTGTTGGAAGAATTTCTAGATGTTTTCCCTTCTGAACTACTTGATGCTTTACCCCCTATGTCTGATGTTCAACACGCCATAAATTTTGTCCCTGGTGCCACATTACCAAACTTGCCGCACTATAGGATGAACCCGAGTGAACATGCTGAATTGCAAAGGCAAGTATGTGAGTTGTTACAAAAGGGATTTATACGAGAGAGTTTGAGCACTTGCGCAGTACCTGCACTGTTAACACTTAAGAAAGATGGATAATGGAGAATATGTGTAGACAGTCAAGCCATTAATAGGATTACAATCAAGTATCGTTTTCCAATTCCTCGATTGGATGACATGCTAGATATGATGGCAGGAGCCCATATCTTCTCTAAGATTGACTTGAAGAGTGGGTATCATCAGATTAGGATGTATCCGGGATTTTGCTACTCAATTTTTGACCCATGTTTTTGATAAATTTTCAGAAAAAATAAAAAATGGCAAAAAAACAATGAAAACCCCAAAAAATGCATTTTGATATATTTGCATTATTTTTAGCATTTTCAACATCATCTTAGAAGAATTTAAATTTTCAAAGGTATTTTGAACGCATTCAACTTTTAATGCGTTAATTTTACAATCACTGATTTATTGAGTCTATGTTGATATTGCTCGCTTTAAAAAATACAAAAAAAATGAGAAAAAACAAAATTACAAAAGAAAAAGAAAATAAAAGAAAAAGAAAAGTTGAGGTACCAGTTTGGAAACCTAGCACTATTTCTTCTATAAATACCATGCTATAGTGGAATAGAAGAGGGGGAGGAGAAAAAAATTAAGAAACCGGAGGGCGGCAAAAAATAAGGGGAAACAAAAGAAAAAAACCCTAAACCTCACCCTCTCAAAAGGCCGCCGCTCATCTTCTCTTCTGAGCTCTCTGGCCAAAAATACAAAAGAGAACCGATGACCCCAGTTGTTACCAAAAAAGAGAGAGCCACCATCCCCCTGGCCTTGAAAGCAGACCAAATAACCCCTGACTTTTCTGCTCAAGGGCCGCCGCTCCCCTTTTCCTTTGGTTCTCTCCCAAATCGAAGGAAGCCCTCTTCCTTTACCAAACCAACCACCGTTCTCCCTCTCTTTACCTGTTGAAGCCGCCTCTCGCTTTGGCCAAAACAAGAGAGAGTCGAAGTCCCCCGATCATCAGCACACTGCCCTCATTACCATCTCTCCCAAAACTAGAGGCCACGGCTGGTCCCCCCTCTCCACTAATCCTCTCCCTCAGCCACTGGGCAACAGTTTACCCATCGACCTCCCTCACCCGGCTGGCGCCACAGACGCCCGACCAAGACTACCCCTCAGCACACCATAGAGCTGCCCGTCTTCTACCTCCCACAGCAAAGCCGGCCCCATAGCAGCTCCTCCCCCACGCACGGTAGTGGCCATGGACGGCCTGCGGATGAACCACTGAACCGCTCTCTCAGCCAGCAGCGGCGGTCAGTCCCTTAAGTTGATCCCCCCGAGTCTCATCGTCGCGTGTGCCGACACGCCACCAGCCACGACAACTTCTTCTCTGATCTTCAACCATCCAGACGGCAACAAGCAGCGGTGGCATTGAACCCAGAAGAAGAAAGCATTAATGGAGGGAGATAATGGCAGATCTAAAAGAAAAGGGGAAAACAAAAGTGAAATCTATTGCTTGTGTTGTTGGGTTGCTTTGCAGGTGACTGGGAGATACACCGTCGGTATCAGCGAGAAGAGAAGAAGGAGACGATCCCGATCCACCAGTTTGTTGGCTTCACCGGCGACGGCACGTGGATCCACGCGCAGCCAGTGGCGATGGTGCGTGAAGTCCACACGTCGCCACTAGTCCGGCGGATCCCAGAAGGCTCCCCTGCAGTTCTGTATTTTTTGGGGGTTTGTTCTGTAATTTTGAAATTATTGAGGCCTTGTTTGGGTAAAATTTAAATTTTTGTTATTTTGTAATATGTAAAAGTGAGGTGTGAGTTGAGCATAGTAAAAAGTGGTGTTAGTGTGTGTTTGTATTTTTTTTATGTATGTTTTCTTTTAGTGTAAAGAAAAAAAGAAAAAAAGACAATAATAAAAAGAAGAAAAAGAATTAAGTTTTTTTAATTTGTATGCGGTTAAGTATCTGAAGGACAAATAAAATCGTGTTGTATTTCCTGTGAAAATGTAAGAACATGTTTCTACATCTATTTTGGGATTTAATAATTGATTTATTAAAGTCTTAAGAATTTGACTAATATTTTAAATTTTCAAATCACATTAAACCATAAAGCAGCTTATCTCAGGTAGGGTGTGTTAGGGATGTTAATACCTTCTCTAGCCACAACCAGTCCCTTACCTTTGAATTTTTGACAAAGACTAGTATATTCAGGTTTCTTTACTGCCTTCAATCAAATATTAGGTGGCGACTCTCAAAGAACCAATCAAGCAAACGAATGAAAATCGCCAAGCCGACACCGCACGGGTGCCATGCGACACGAGAGATGAGTGGAAAACGACATTTTAGACTAATGATGGTTTATATGAATGGCTAGTCATGCCTTTTAGCCTTTCCAATGTACCAAGCACTTTTATGAGAGTAATTACACAAGTGCTTAGGCCATTTATGGGAAAGTTCTTGGTGGTATACTTTGATAACTTTGATAATATTCTTATTTATAGCAAAACCAAGAAAGAGCATTTCGTTCATCTTATTTAAGTTTGTACCATCCTAAGAAAGGCAAGTTTGTTTGTAAATGTCAAAAGATGTTCCTTCTTTACAGATCAAGTAGTCTTTTTGGGGTTTATAATGTCATGGAAAGGAGTCTCTGCTAACTCCCAGAAAGTCCAAGCGATAGTAGATTGGCCTGAAACTAAGACTATTCATAAGGTTCATAGTTTTCATGGGCTTGCGACTTTCTATCGTCATTTCATTAAGGGATTTAGCACCATCATGCCGCCTATTACAGATTGTTTGAAACAATGTGAGTTTAAATGGAGTAAAGGAGCTAATAGAGCATTTGAGGAGGTTAAGAAGAAGATGACGGAGGCCCTAGTAATTCGGCTACCTGATCTTACTAAAGTGTTTGAAGTAGAATGTGATGCTTCGAGAGTCAGTATAGGTGGAGTACTTAGTTAGGAACGTCACCCTGTAGCCTACTTTAGTGAGAAACTTAATGAGGCAAAAAAAAAGTACTTAACTTATGATAAGGATTTTTATGTGATGGTTCAGGCCTTGCGCTATTGGCGCCATTACTTGTTACCACAAGAGCTTGTTCTTTACTCTGACCATAAGGCCCTCCGCTATCTTAACTCCTAAAAGAAGCTCAATCATAGGCATGGTCATTGGGTTGAATATTTGCAAGCATACTAATTTGTTTTGAAACATAAATCTGGAATAGAGAATAAAGCTGCAGATGCTTTGAGTCGTCGGATAACGCTATTATCTGTAATGAGTGTTGAAGTCACAGGATTTGAGAGACTCAAATAGAAGTATGAATCTTGCTCAGAATTTGGAGAAATATACTTGACATTAAAGGATGAAAATCACCGTGTTATAAATGGTTATCACTTCCAAGATGGATACTTATTTCCCGATAATAAGCTTTGTATCCCGAAAACATCCATGCGTGAATTTTTGATATGGGAGATTCATGCTGGAGGTCTCTCATGATATTTTGGAAGGAATAAAACCATCGAAGAGGTGGAATGTCAGTTTTTCTGGTCTAGTTTGAAAAGAGATGTCGCCAAATTGGTAGGTTAATGTTGAACTTGCCAGCTAGCTAAGCATAGAAAACAAAATATTGGTCTTTACACCTCATTGCCCGTTCCCACTTGCCCTTGGCAAGATGTAAGCATGGATTTTGTGCTTGGGCTTCCACATACTGCAAAGAAACATGATTCTATTTTTGTGGTTGTCGACCGCTTCTCTAAGATGGCCCATTTTATTCCTTGTACTAAGACCACAGATGCTTCCAGAGTTGCAAAACTCTATTTTAACGAGATTGTCAAGTTGTATGGTCTTCCCCAAACCATAGTTTCGGATAGGGATGTTATATTTACATGTTATTTCTGGAAAACCCTTTGGTATATGATGGGAACCAAATTGAAGTTTTCTACTGCTTATCACCCCCAAATTGATGATCAAACTGAGGTGGTTAACAGGAGTTTGGGCAACCTATTAAGGTGTCTAGTGAGTGATCATAATAGGAATCGGGATCTGATTCTTCCTATGGTCCAGTTTACCTATAATAGCTCTATCAATAGGTCAATAGGCACGAGTTCCTTTAAAGTTGTACATGGTTACAAACCTAGGAAACCTTTAGACCTTCTTCCTATGTCCCTTCATGCTAGAGTGTCTGAGTTAGTCGAGTCTTTTGCACGTAGAATTCAGGATTTGCATATTGAGATCACTAAACAGATTCAAGCAAGTAATGCGCAATATAAACTTCAAGCTGATTTACATAGACGACATAATGAGTTTAATGTGGGAAACTATGTTATGGTACGAATTAGACCCGAGCGGTTTCCTTCGGGAGCTAATCGAAAATTACATGCACGTAGTGCCGGGCCTTTCAAAGTGGTACAACGGGTTGGTCCAAATGCTTATGTTCTTGATTTACCACATGATTTTGGCATTAGCTCTACATTTAACATTGAGGATTTAATTGCATACCATAAGCCACTTCCTATTCCAAATGATCCATTTGAGATACCACTTAACTCTCCCCTGATGATCCTATTGAAACCCTTATCCCTTTCACCTTGACATCAGCATAAAAGGATAATATTGATAATATTTTGGATGAACAAGTTTTTTTTAACAGGAATGGTGAGGTTTAAGAGTTTCTAGTTCACTGGGTGGGTCAACCTGACTCAGATTGCACTTGGATTACTAGAGATACTTTGCAGCAGCTTGATCCAAATCTCTGGGAGTACTATCAGAGTCGGCCAGTGCTATACTCAACGAGGTCGAGTTTCTCTAACCTCAGAAGAGTTGGTGGGAACACTAGACCCACACCACAAACTACACGAGTATATGAACGGAGACGACGTAGGATGGCCCAGCCTGTCACGCTTTGGCTGGGAGACTAAGATGGCCCAGCCTGTCACGCTTTGGTTGGGAGACTAAACACATTTAGGCCTATCTCATTGTTATTTTATTTAGCCCATTTGGGTTTGTCTCATTGCTATTTTATTTATTTGAAATTATTTATGTTAAATAGTTTGATTTGATGGGTTGAGCCCAATAGCGAGATGTTTTAGGGTTTACTATTTATATGTTCCTCTGTCATTTTGTGAGACATTTTTTATGATTAATGAAAATATTGCAAACTTTGCATATCTCCAATCCCTTTTCTTCTCTTTCTTTGCTTTCTCTTCTTAGCTTCTTTCTTTTCTTGTTTTAATTCTTATTATTTATTGTCTCGCACCAAAAACTATACAATCTTAAACCTAGTAGAATTTGTTCTTCTTATATCCATACACATTTTGTTGGCATTCATATGTATTTGTGATAATTTGTAATATATACTAGTATTCATGTCAAAATTTCTTTTATTTTACATACAATTTGATCGATCGCCAATGTGAATTCTAACCTCCTTATTGATAATAAACTTCTTCTTTCTTCAATTTATTTCTTGTATAATAATAGAGAATAACTACTAATTTTAACCACTCAACACATGGATGATTTATTTTTGGTATAAGAAATTCCCTTATATTTTTTATTTAAAATAAATAAAAGAATATTGACTTGCATTTTGCACTTAAATTAATTGATAAATCAACCATAGATCATGTGAAAAACTAAACATTGTTCATTAAAAAAGTTAATCGTGTTTAATTGCCTAACTTATCATGCAATTAAAAAAATATAAAACAAAATATTTTTAGGCTTTTAGACATAATGCTTAGGATTATAAGAACAACAACTTTATATTGTAATTAATGCATCAATTCTTCAATTAATACCCACTCCTTCACCTTCTTCATCACATCTCCAATTATTTTATTCAAAAACCTAAGATTTTTTTTAAAAAGAGAAAGAACCAATAACCCTGAACTCTTCTCTTTTCAAACACCAAAAAAGACACCCTCAAGTTGTACTCCTCAAAGATCTTTCTTTGTTATTTGTTTTCAAAACTATGCTAGTTTTGGCCCATATATAAACAAGTCAATTATTAACAATACACCAGCAAATATGACTAAAGAATGTGTTAGTCCATACCAAGAAGAAATACCATGAAAAAGAGATAGTTTGTTCCTTTTAGATGCATGGAGGGGGAGGGGGGGGAGTTTCATCCTATGTAGATCATGAGAACCTTAGCTTGTGGAAGAAATCCATTTTTTTAGATTAATGTGGGTGTCTAGGCTAGCTTGCACGCACCTCGACTAATCCCACGGGCCTTGAAGTTAACAACCATGTAAGCCTCTAGTGGCTCCGAGATTTGTGTAACTCGAACTAGTGACTTGTGGGGAGCAAACTCAGTGCCTGATCAATTGAGCTATATCCTTCAGGGTTGGAAAAAAATCCATTTTAACATGGCCTTACATTGCCAGTGAAAATTACATCAAGTGGCTAGACAAAATATAGAAATATTTTGGCAAAGAATAGAAATGCTAGAGGATTTTCAAGGCAATCTAGTTGTCTAAGATTCTCATTAAGCCCAAATAAAGAACTATTTGTTGCCTTTTCTAGTAAAAGTGTAATAATTTCTTCTTATTTATGTATGGGATGTAAACCATCCCTTTATATGATTTGTCCTTAAAAGAAGGTCTTTTTGTTAAAGTGGGAGAAAAAGGAAACCAGTTTCCTCACTTAGAGACAACATGTGGCTTTTCTTTTCTATTGGGTGTGTGAATACCTCATCTGTTTTAGGTCCAAGAAGCCAACCTAGACATATTTAAATATGGTAATAACTTTGGTTGAAGGTAAAATAGTTATAACCTTTTGTACTAACCAACATATATAGGGATTAAAAGAATGCCAAGAAAGAAAAGAAGATCACCTCTTTATGGTGAAGGGTAATGTTTATGGAGTCTTGAAGTAGGTCTAAACATGGACAATTACCTATTTTTAAGAGTTTAACAACATTCGATTAACCCTATTCCACTATTAATTTACATAGGAGATAATTTAAAGAGGTCCCCTTTCATGACTTTCTTTTTTTAAGGCATGTTGAGACCTTAGTTGTCTTGGAAGTGTTAATCTATACTTGTCATGTCAGTTGATGCTTTTTATTGTTATCCTCTATCTCTTCCTCGTCCTTAAAATCCACCACGCCATTTGCCTTTTCTTAGAGATGCTCCTCTAAGAGTGGTGACCTTTAAAGTTTGCTCCTCCTCAACATGACTTGTCATCCTCTACTTATAGATTTGTAATTAACAAAAACCTAAAAGGCATCAAGAAAACACTGCAGCACAAGACAAAAAATACCATGTAGTAGAACAATGTTTTAATGTTTTTGCTTTTCTAAAAGACAACTTATAACCTTGTTGATATGGTAAAATGATCTTTTTCATATGACCCATTGATTATTACCAAGTTGATTTGGACAAATTAATCTTTTTATATTTTTAGCACAATTTAAATTACTTAATTACACTTAAAAGTAAAAAAAAGAAAAGAAAATTAAACTGGCATCCTTTTTTCATTATTTAAAAACATTGAAATGATAATCTTTCTCTTAAATTAAAAAATCAGCTTATATGCATTTTTTTGTATTGTTAATTTGGTTTTTTAGATATATTCAATTTGAATGAGGAATAATTCAGTCTTTTAACAAATCTAAATATAATTAAAAAAATTTAAAGTAGCTAGCACATGCTGTCTATGTATTGATAAAGGGGAGGTGCTTGCGTTTTTTGAGTGGCACATGTGACACTTCATAATTATCAAACTTTGCCATCCATAAAGGCATTGGAAGTGTTGCACCATCCTCTTCATGGTGATCAAGTGCACGTACATGACAAAGCAACGATTGACTCTGCTAGATTTTTTTTCTTTTCCTCCCATTGTATCTCTCATAGTCTTGGATTTCATGGCAAACCTTTTAAAAATCAAATATGTTTCGTTACTTTATATTTGTATCAATTTTGATCTTTATTTTTTTGACTGTTATTTGTTTTTTTTAAATGCTTTTTAAAGTTGATTTTTTTTTTAATTTTATCCCTCAACAATTTATTTCATTTAATTTTTATATCCATATTTTTTACTTATTATTTTGATTGCTATTTATTTTTGTTTTATTATTTTCTTAATTTATTTTACTTTTCAATTTAGTCCCCCTTGATTTTCTTTGATTTAGTTTTTATACCAGATTTGATCCTCATTATTTTGATTTCTATTTATTCTGATTTTTAATTGTGGATGGTTAGGAATTTTGTTTTGTGATTTTGTTTTGTTATTGTCTTTGGTAAGGTAATCTTGATCTCATGACCCATGTTGTAGGTTTTAAAAATTAGCCAAATTTAACTTCCATCTTTTTTAGGACTATTTTAAAACAATATATATATATATATATATATATATATATTAATTTTACCATTTAACATTAGATTATTGAGTCTTGAACTTTGTGATTTTCTCCATTTTGTTTTGTAGGGTTATCTCGATCGATCTCATATCATAGGTCACAGACTAATCGAATTAACTCAAGTTGACTTGAGTTATTTATTTCGATGTTTTTTTTTTTAAATTTTCCTTTTATTAGTCAGTTTGCTTAAGAGTTGACCTTCATTATTTTATTCAATTTCTTCTGTGTAAGGTCATTTTGGTCTCATGACTAAGTTTTGAATTTGATATAATAACTCGAGTCAAGTTTTTTTTATCCTTTTTTAAAATTAATTTTTTTAGTTTGTCCTTCAACATTTGCTTTACTATTAATTAAATTTTAAATTTCTTTCATTTTTCTATACATGAGGTTATCACATTCTCATTTAATTTTTTTAAAATAAGATTTTTGTGATTTTTTATGAATATTTAAAGGGTATATTTTCATAATTTTGGCAAGTTTTCATTTGTTTTTATTAATCATTTGCTTTTTTAAGGTTTTTTTTATTATTTTTTAAAACATATTATTAAATTAACTAAAATTATTAAACTTATTCAAATTAATTTGCCCGTGTTATATTTTTCTTGTCCTTTTAGAAACTTTATCATTATCTTTGATTTTTTTTTAATTTTAAAAAAAATTGACCTAGGACGAATGTAATTAGCTGTATAGCTCATCAATTGGCAGGCTGTCAAGATCTCTAGATCCTTCAATGGAGAACACTGCGAAGTCAAATTTAGGAGTCATTGAGCGAAGGATTTTCTCAATGACAGTGACATCACTCATCCTCTCGCCATGAATCGCGTCTTGTTTGCAGTTGTCAATGTTTTTGTAAAGTATTTTCTCCGGTCTTCTATGACTCTCGTTTGTGCATCATTCAAGATCCCATTCTCTAGTGGTTCAAAATACCACTCTTCATCAGACTTGATTACTCTTCATTATCATGCTCCGGTGATCGTGATGACCATTAAAGCGC
>Ga0325410_1005517_pt1 | contig 13959 bp, 8 predicted proteins | sample PopdelMetagenome_16_FD_206182 | JGI IMG/M metagenome (GOLD analysis project Ga0325410, IMG submission 206182) | Populus deltoides microbial communities from Bellville, Georgia, United States - Xylem-PdIQD-R3 | ecosystem: Host-associated > Plants > Phyllosphere > Stem > Wood/Secondary xylem... | reverse complement strand
AGCAATCCATGGAAATCCAGACGATATATAGGAGCTGATTAGTTGCACATATAGAATCTTAGATATCTTTCCTTATAGAGCTTGTACTGTTATTATTAGATTTTAATAGTTTTCTATATAATGAAGAGTTCTACACCATAAGCAATCGCTGTGGTTTTCATCATTGTCTCTAAAAACTCTTCACATCTCGTTCGGAAGCCCAACATTACGAACCATAGATTCCTTGGCATTCTCATCGTTCTCGGTCTTGTTGACAAGTGTTCTGGGCTGAATCCCAGAGGAGTGCTGGAAATAGAGTGTCCATTTTTCAAAGGAGAAAAGAGTAGGGCTTCACCTTGGAAGCGGATCCCTCTTTGTTGTGTCCCACAAGCTCAAGGTTTAGTGGAAATGCTCGACAAGGATTGGATGGATTTCTATGTTTGGACTCCTAATGGAAGCAGTAAGTCTGCGTTATATCAAGACGAGGCATAATGTAATAGGGAATCGAGATAGCTCCTACCGAACTCTTTGATGTAAAATATATTAATTTGCTTATCAATGCACATCCACGGCAACATATTGTTCGAAGGCAGCTCATACAATTATTTTGCCAACATTTATTAGTAAATTTGGATGCTACTTTCCTCGGAGAATTTATTTCGTTTCAGTCCTGATCAACATGATACGATATCCAAGAAATGAAGTTTCCCTGCAAAGAAAAGTCAGATATGGTTGTTTAAACACGACCTGGATTGATATGGCCAGCCTCTGATTTGATTAGCTAGCTAGGCATATACTTCCAAGCCCGCCCCTCTCCAAACAGACCTGAAAGTCAAGATGGTTTCCCAAAACATCACGCCTTGCTAACATTGTCAAACACTAAATCAATATTCTGAAGCATTAAATATTAATTATTAAGTATTAATAGTAATCCACATTTATTTATTTTTTGCATTTCGACCCTTTTGTTTTATTTGGTTATTGATTTTCCTTTTTAATTTAGTTTTTATATGATGTGTTTATAGGGATTTAGTGTTGATAATTTATTTTAATTTGTCTTTTATATTATTATCGCAATATCAAAAAATATCCTAGCATCGGGTTGGTATGAAAAAATATCTCAGCATCGTGATATGGTCTATTTTTTAAAAAAAGTTTAGTTAAATAAAAAATAATTTCTAAAAAAAACTAAGATATTAAACTTTGTGGAGTTAATGACCCGGTTTGCCAGTTTGGTGAGGTAACCCTAGTTGTCTCGGTTAGCGGGTTTAGCGGTGATTTTACTTTTTATCATATATGTTGCACGTGTGCGACGTTGCGGCGATCATCCTCCTGGATTGGGATAGTCATCAATGATGTGGGTGGAAAGGACAATGAATTCTTGTTATTTATTAGTAAAAAAGAGGGAATAAGAGTCGCTACCTAGTATTTTTATCACTAGGAACCCTAACTGGTCTCAGAGTCTGGAGAAGGAGACTGACTGCGTAAAATTAAGGTATTAGCATTTAGCACCCATAATACACCTTACCTGAGGTAAGCTGTATTGTTTATTTGTTTGATACAAACTAAGCAAATATTGTGTTTTTTAACTGTTGATCTATTTAAGGTTTGAGAAAAGTCATTCTTAGTAAAGAGGTCCGTAACTTATTAGGTTAAAAACCTAATCGTTCTAATGCCAATAAAAGGAATATATCTTACGTATAAGTTCATAATCCTATATGTCGCGGGGCACACGACATAAAGCGATGACGGGTCTGTCGCTTGAGATGTTGGTGAAAAAGAAAGGGGTTTTTGGTATAATCATAAAGTTATAATTATAAAATTCAGAAGTCGCTACCTAGTGTTATGATTACTAGGAAACCTATGGTGTACGAGAGTCTGGGTAAGGGACTAATTGTGCAAGGGGAAGACGTATCACCCCCAATGCACTCTACCTAAGATAAGCTGCATTAATGTTTGATTGTTTTTCTAAATCGTGTTTCTGTCCATTGTTCTTTTTCAAGTTTTAAGGTAGATCTCCATTCGTAAGAAAGTCTCTATCTTATTGGGTTAAATTTTAATCATTCCAAGAGCCAAACTAATCTATTTTTGTATTTTTTTAAACATGATAAAATATGATCGTTATCTTTTAGAAAATATGCATGAAAAACCTTTTAGGATTTGGCCATATGCACGAAAAAAAATATTTTTTTTGTTTTTTTAAATAGAAAATTAATTTAAATTTTTTTGAATTTTCAAAAAAAAATTAAGAAAATTTTATAGAAAACCATGTATTTTAATACTAGATTTGTATCTTATAGTATAAATATACAGCCCGATATTATGCAAAATTATTGGAAAAACATGCGAAAAAATCAAAAATATTTTGAAAGGGCTTTTGGAAAATTTTGGATTTTTTTTGTTTTTTAAATATTTTTATTATTATATAATATTTTATTATTATTATTATTATTATTATTATTATTATATGGACGGGGAACGGCCCAGCCCAACCATATGAGCCAGACCCAGCAAGGTCGGTTGGGTCAACTACAACCCAACAAACCTGTCATCTCTCTTTTTTTTTTCTTTTTACATTGGTTGGGATGGACTCAGCCCACCCCTCTAGGTTGGGCTGGAAAGGGTCTAGCCCTACCTATGTTAGTGGCATTTTGCCATTTGCATGCAAAAAGTAATCTAGATTTGGAGGATTTTTGGAGAAGAAAAAAGAGAGGAAGGCTTGCATGGCCGAAGGAGAAAAGAGGTTGGCGGTGTTCCTGGTGGTACAGGGAAGACCAACGTGTGGTTGGTTACAGCAACGACGACGAAGATGCGGTGGTTACAGTGGTGCAAAAGAGGCTAATGAAGGAGGAGGAAAAAAAACTGGGGAAATGTTGTTTTTCCCAACTTTGGCCTCTAATTTCTTGATGTTCAATGCATCGAATTCACCCCTATTTATAAGGAGTGGAAGAGGGACATTGTTTCTTTATTGATACCAAATCTTGGCTTTTGATTCAACCCGGAAGGATCCTAACTGTTGGTTCAAAGTTGTTGTCAAGGCCTGAAAAAGTTAGCAGCTAAAGACTGGTCGGGTTGACCACTTTAGAGTGGTGCTGCGGTGGCTGTAGGGCCAGTTGGATGACGAGACCTACTCTAGGGTGTAGTACAATGTTATGCCATCATGGTGGTGTATTGTCCGCTTTGGTTGAGAGATGTAGCATTAAATGCCCCTGAAAAGTAGCCACCCGATCAACTTTTCAGGAATGAAGTTAGGTGAATGAGCAGTAACCAGATGACATGTCGTCCGATCCTTTTTTTTTTATATACAAAATAACGTTGTTTTTCAGTCAGCGTAACATCTCCATTTCCGAAACCAACACATCAATCATAAAAAAAAGGAAACATGATAATTTTATTTATTTTTACTTTATTTTCTTTATTGAACTCATACAAAGTTTATTGAAATTTCTCCCAAAAATTCGGCAGAGTCTCCCATATACCGTGAGGTTCCAAGTTATCGACAAATCATTTGTACACACCTTTTATTCATTTTTCATACACATTCCAATCATTCCAAGTCTCAAACTGTAACACCCTAAACTTTTAAGATACAAATTCACACAATTATCAAGTTATAAAATTAAGAAGAATCTCGAGAAGTATTTTTTTAAAAAAATAAGAGACAACCATTAATTAATCATCGTAATTGCATTCATACATTAGCATAATGAAGATTCTAAATTTCAAATTACTACTTAAAGTTTTAACAACATAGTACTACATAACTTTATACATACAAATTAGAAGTATTGTTATATACAACTCAAAAGAAAATTCTTTCATCTTCATATTAACTTAAGTGACTATACAGAGGGAACATCCATACATCAACTAAGGGTTATGCTGCTGAGATAAACCTGCATAGTAATTTGCACAAACATTATTAAATTAATTAAGATGATCTAGTATATTTTTCATTACGCTAACAATTTGTTTTTTTAAATTCATTTATCATCAGTTTCTATAATTTTCCACCTGTCAGCACACCAATCTTCTCCAATAATAACTAACTCTATTGATCACCCATTTCCAGGGCACCGGTTCCAAACTAGGACACTAGTCCAACCATCAGCGCATTCACAGGGATTATCAGCCCATTCACAAGGCACTAGTTCCAAACCAGGACACTGATTCAATCATCAACCCAATATTAGGGCACCAATTCCAAACCAGGACATTGTCCAATCATCAGCCCATTCACCGGGCGCCAGTCCTAAACCAGGAACTGGTTAAACCATCATTCAAACATTACATATAAATACAAAAATTTGAACTACATCTTATTAGGGACTAAGCTAAAGAATTAAACAAGACTTTAAATTAGAGATCTAAATGTCAGACACCTATTTGAAATATATGCTCTTCTGGTCGTCCCCTGCTCTCGTCTATTTCCCATAATCTCACATTTAGCAATAGTTACACTAATTTAAATTTCAAGTCTTGACCACACATACACACATATACGTACTACTGTTGCGATGTCGTGGTCGCACAAATTAATTACCCTAGCTTAAAACACACAAGATAGTATAAAGCAAGCAAGGGGTCGATCCCACGAGCAAGTTTCAAGTCAGATTTTTATGTTGTACGTTATGTAATTAGGGGGATTTGGTTTGTGATTATCTAAACTATGACAGCAATTAAACTAGTAAACAAAATCAATTAAAACCGAAACTTATCAAGAAAACAAATCTTGGTCGCAAGCACACATCCACCTACGGAAATTAGAATCGATCCTTGAAATGAAAATTACAGTTTATGTTCTGAAATTTTATTTTTTCTTAACGTTGATTAATTAACGGATCCGCTGTATAACTAATCCTAACCAACAAGCAATCAAAGTGTCCGCACTAATGATTTAATTTAATGGTAGCTTTAAGAACTAGATAATTTCATCAAGATTAACATACAAGCTGTCCGCAGCTTGTGTCACTTTGTTCAAATGTTCTCCCTCAGTTCAATAACGTAGTTCCGCCACAATTATCAAGCTTAGTTGCTTCACAAGTTCATATATCACAACTCCAGTTTTGATATTAAACTTAGCAATAGATTGTTCACAACAAAAACTTAGAGTCCGCTCTAGCAATCATCAACAAAAATCATAGGAAATATGCATAGGAAAACAATCATACTCATTCATAACATAAACTAAAAATAAAAGGAAGAATAAATCTCACAGTTCTTGAAATCCGAAGGTTTTTGCGTCCTTACAACCAAGAAAAGAGCTTAGCCTTGCATAACTATTGAACAACTAGTTCTAAAGATTGAAGAGAGCATGATTTTAGGGTTTGTAGAGGAGAGAATTTGTGTTTATTCTTTGCTGGCTGCTACCTCCTTCTGCTCTCCCTTATTTCTGCTGGCTGCCAGCCCCTTCTCTCTTTCTTTTTATATGCTAAGAAACCCTAGTCTCTATTTTATAAAATAGTCCTCCCTTAAGTTGGAAGTTTACATTTAAGTACTTCAATAACTATTTTTCCTAAAAAGAAGAAATAGCATTGCATGAAATCTTTAATGTCTGACTTAGAGGAGCTAAATTGCTGATATAAAAACTTCGATGTCAGTTTAGATGCTTCGGAATATAATTTAGACTCATTTATTCACGAAACCTGTTTGCTGGCAGAATTTCGTTTCCATCTTTGGAAACTCTTATCTCCCTCATATGGAATCTTTTTTGGTTGAACTTTGGAGCGTGGATAGGTATTTGAATTAGGAATCCACGAAAATTGATTTTGCATCAATTGGACTTCTGTAGCTCCAGATATTAAATTTTGAATGGCCAAAGGTCAACATTGGCAGAATGCGAGATTTGACTTTGCAAGGTGTGATTTCCATGATCTTTCTCTTTTTATTTTTCTTGCATTACATTTCCAGAAAGGTATGGATGTTAGCTTTTTAGTGCCACTAGAGTCACTTCATTTCAATATCTAGAACTCACGCTCTGCACAAAACATCGACTGAACGTCAAATCTGCCAATTACCTCCAATTTACTCATTTTTGCATCTTTCATCCAAAAGTGCCTTCAAAATATAAAACAAAGAATATCAAGGCATTATATATATATATATATAATAGGCCAAACACTAGTTAAATGTGGGTGAAACTATCGAATAATATGGTTGCATCAACTACCTTCATAATTTAACATTTTGTAATAAAAAACAATTCCAAATAGAAGTTGGTTTTAGTATTTTGAGTGTAATGGATTCCAAACACTGTTTAGTATTTTGAGTATAACTGGAGCTATAGAACTTGGTTTTATGTGTGGTTTATTTCTTTAAAATACTAAAACATAGGTCTGCAACTTTTATAAGATGAATGTACCTAGTTTTTCCATCTACATGCCTAAATTCATAAATTTCAGAAATCCAAAAATTTGTCCTGCTGATTCCTGGTTTTTTACATATCTTTAGTTTTTCTTCCATATTTAGTGTTTCGTCACTCAAATTTAAGCAAGGTCATTTTCATTTGAAAGGTAACATTCATGTCTAAAACTTTCATGAAGAAATATATCTCAAATTCTGTCATCTTAGGGTTCAAATCTTAGTAGAGAAATTGAGAGACAACCTGTCCAATTTTGATTTCAAAGTTCAACAAATATAAATTCTTTTCCTATGTATTTTTCCATCATTTCCAGCCATTATAAACACAAAATGCCTCTACCTATCATTATTTAACAAACTTCTTAAACCTATACTAAGGTATTCTCAAATCTCAATTATTCAAGAAAAACACGAACAAATTCGAGTAACTTAATAAGAGAGTTTGTTACCTTCTATTACAAAAAATGAGTCAAGAGATTGAGAACAACCCCTCTTCTTCTTCCCCTTCCTTCCTTCTTCTAACCCTTCCCTTCCCACTAGTAAATTTTCTAGGTTCTCTCAAAGTTTTCTTCCTAAATCTTACTTGAAGCACTCTTAGTTCACTTACTCTCACTTTTCTTTGGATTCAAATGATGAATCTACAAGGTTTCCTCTTAATTTTTCTTTTCTCCTCTTTCTTCCTCTCATTGGCCGGCCATAAGTCTAGGAATTTCTAGAGATTTCTTGTTATATATAATTATGTTCTTTCCTTATTTGCATCTTGCCCCCTCATTTTACTTCTATTTTCACATGACCCCACCATTCCTTTTATTAATCCATTTACCCTATTACTTCTCTTTCTCTTTACTAAATCCTTACTCCTTTATTATTGTTTTCAATTTCATCCTTCTCATTAAATAACTTCTCTTTTAATCCAATTAAGTTTTTCAATTTAATCATTTCTCCACATCCTTTATATTTTATTTTACTTTACTAAATCAAGATGAGATTATTTTATCAAAGGGCTTACATTCTCCTCTCCTAAAAAAATTTTCATCCTTGAAATTAAAATTTTATACCTGAGTTTAGAAAAGTTCAGGGTACTTCCTCCTCATCTCCACTACTTTTCCCACGTTTCTTCCTTAATTTGAGAACTCCTCTATAACACCTTGACCAAAGGAATTTTCTTATTTCGAAGCTCCCTTTCACTCTAATTCAAAATCTTCACAGGTTTCACTTCTAAAGTCAAATCTTCTTCAATCTCTATAGGAACCTATGGTAGCACTCGAGTCGGGTCTATCTCTGCTTTCTGTAACATAGAAACATGAAACATATTATGGATCTTGGTCAAATACGGGGGCAATGCCAATTTATACCCCACATGTCAAATTCTCTTTACCACTTCATAGGCCTCGATGTATCTTGGTGCTAACTTTCCCTTCATACCAAATTTTAACATGTGCTTCCATTGAGCGACTTTCAAGTATACTCGGTCTCCTACATTAAATTCAAGAGGTCTTCTTTGTTTGTCAACATAACTTTTCTGCCTGTCTTGGGCTACTTTCATACGATCTTTTATAACCTTAACCTTTTCCGTTGTCATCTGAACAATTTCAGCTCCAATTAAACTTCGAACACCTACTTCTTCCCAACATACAAGAGTCTGACACCTCCTATCATACAAAGCTTCATATGTGGTCATTCCTATAGTGGCTTGATAACTATTATTATAAGTGAACTCCATTAGGGGTAGATGATTCTCCCAATTACCACCAAACTCCAATACGCAAGCTCTTAATAAATCTTCTAGGATTTGAATTTTTCTCTCAGTTTGTCCATCAGTCTGAGGATGAAAAGTTGTGCTCATATTCAAACTCGTTCCCAAAGAACATTGTATGCTTAGCCACAATCAAGAAGTAAACCGAGGATCCTGGTTTGAAACTATCGACCCGGGTACTCCATGCATCCTTACCACTTCATTTATATACAATCGAGCCAATTTATCAATTGAGTCGGTCATTTTCATTGGTAAAAAGAGAGTAGGTTTGGTCAATCTGTCTATTATCACCCATATCGCATCATTGCCCTTCTTCCCTTTAGGTAAACCAGATACAAATTCCATAGTGATGTCCTCCCATTTCCACTAGGGTATCAACAACGACTACAAAGGCCCTGCTGACTTCTGATGTTCTGCCTTTACTTGTTGACAGATAACACAACTAGTTATGTATTTAGCTATTTGTTTTTTCATATTTGACCACTAATACAACTCTTTCAAATCTTTATACATCTTAGTACTTCCAAGATGCATATTAAGTTTGGTCTCATGCGCCTCTTTCAACAATTCATCTTTCAAAGCCATGTCTTCTGGTACATACATTACTTTTCCCATTACCACCATTCCATCATCTAAGATTTGAAAAGGAGTTTCAACCCCGAATTCAATCTTATCTTTTATCTTACTAACTTCAATATCAATTTGCTAAGCCCCTAATATTTTTTCCTAAAATATCGATCTCACTTTCAATTGAGCTAACAAAGAACCCCTAGGTCTAATCTCCACTTTAGCATTAATTTTCCTTAACTCTAACAATTCTTTTTTCATCACAATCATCTTTTTCCAAAGTTGATACCCTATTTATACGACTAAGAGCATCGCCACAACATTAGCTTTTCCTGGGTGATAATCTATCACACAATCATAATCTTTAATCAGTTCAACCCATCGTCTTTGCCACATATTTAACTCCTTTTGAGTCATTAAATATTTTAAACTTTTATGATCGGTAAAAATTTAAACTCGAGACCCATACAAGTAGTGTCTCCACACTCGTAAGGCAAATACTACAACGGTCAATTTTAAATCATGAACTGGATAGTTGAATTCATGGGGCTTCAACTGTCTAGAGGTATAAGCAATCACCTTCTCATGTTGCATCAATACGCACTATAAATCCTTTTTGGATGCATCACTATATACCACAAAACCTTCCATCCCTGAGGGTAAAGCTAACACCGGTGCAGTGGTAAGCCTCTTCTTTAGTTCTTGAAAACTCTTTTAACATTCGGGTGTCCATTCCCACTTTGTTTCCTTTCGAGTCAATCGGGTCATTGGGGTTGCTATAGTAGAAAATCCCTTAATAAATCTTCTATAATAACCAGTCAACCCAAGAAAACCATGAATTTCAGTCACATTAGTGGGCCTATCTCATTTTAACATTGCCTTCACTTTTTTTGGATCAATAAATATCCCCTAAGCCGATATAACATGCCCTAAGAAAGTCACCTCATTTAACCAAAATTCACATTTACTCAACTTGGCTTACAGCCGATGTTCTCTCAAAGTTTGCAAAACCTCCCTTAAATGTTGCTCATGTTCCAAATATGTATTGGAATACACCAGTATGTCATTTATAAAAACCACCAAAGACTTATCCATAAATACTGCAAGAGCATTTGTCAACCTAAAAGGCATCACCAAAAACTCATAATGTCCATAACGGGTTCTGAAAGAGGTCTTTGCTACATCATGTTCTTTAATTCTTAATTGGTAATAATCTAATCTCAAATCTATCTTTGAAAATACCCTAACTCCCTTGAGTTAATCAAATAAATAATCTATTCATGAAAGTGCATATTTATTACTGTCACCTTATTCAACTGTCTATAATCAATACAGAGTTAAGAGTTCCATCCTTCTTTTTTAGAAATAACACAGGGGCTTCCCAAGGAGAATTACTAGGACGTATGAACTCCTTTTCTAATAATTCCCGCAACTGTATTTTTAGCTCAGCCAGCTCCGTTGATGCCATTCTATATGGCACTTGGGTTATAGGGGATTGACCCAGTAGTATATTAATTGGAACTTGTACTTCTCTCTCTAGAGGTAATCCTGGTAGTTTTTTCAGAAACACATCCGAGAACTCTCTTACTACGGGGATGTTGACCGACTCTCTTTTTCTTCCATAGACATCCACCACTAAAGCGAGGTAAACCTCGCATCCTTTCCTTATTATTTTTTGTGCTGTCATAGCAGAAATTAAACAATTTGGTATAACACTTCTTTCTCCTTGAAACACTACTCTCTCACCTATAGATCCAGAAAATGTTACTGTTTTTGCAAAGCAGTCCATTTAGGCCCTATACTTACCCAACCAATCCATTCCCAATATAATATCAAAATCATGTATCCCCAAAGGAATCAAATCTACATGCGTCTCACACCCCATGATTTCAAGTTTAATACCCATATATATTATATAAATGTCTACATGTTTCCCTAAAGGAGTACTAATGATAAATCCTTTCCCAACTCTACTTGGACTCCTTCCTAATTTTTCTACTGCCTTATGTGCAATAAATAAATGGGTAGCTCCAGGATCAAATAACATATAGATAGGCAGATGATTTAACAGCAAGGTACCTGCAACAACATCAGGGGAAACCCGAGCCTCCTCTTTCGTCATGGTGAACACTCTACCCTGGGTTCGATCCCCTTGTGCCTTGACACGGCCTCTATTACCACTGGCTCAGACTGAATTTGTCTAGCCGGTCAATCCACTGTAATCGACTGTTGCTGGCTCTGTATTTGCTGCCGTGTCTAAATAAACTCTAACCTCCGAGGGCAATCCTTTCTAACATGTCCATGCCTATGGCAGTAATAACATCCCTTGCCTAAATATAGGCAATCCCTCCATCTATTCTCTCCTCGACATACATAACACCGCCCTGGTGTAGTGGAACAATCTCTAGGATGCTTCTGTCCACACCGGATACATAGAGGATAAACAATTGGCCTTTACTCTGACATCCCTCCAACCGATCCGGATCCACTCTTACTGCCCTGTTGTCCTCTAGTAGGTCCAATAGCAGAACTTTGAACAGTCACAACTGTTACCCCTTCCTTTCTCCTAAACTAACTGAACTGAGGCTTTCCCCTTTAAAAAAAAAGAGGTCTACCTGAGAAAACATCAACATCCTTCCTCTTAACCAATATTGTCTAGCCCTGATGAGCCTCTATTGTACATGCTTCTAAAGCCTAAGCCGCCTCTATAAACTTCCTAGCAGACTCAAACTGTAAAGCAATCAATCCTTGTCTTAACTCCTGATGTAATCCATCATGTAGTCTTTCAATCATATGTTGCTTAGTAGCAATGAACTTTGAAGCAAAAGGGAGAGATCATAGAACCTTCTCTCATACTCTAGTACTGATATGTCCCCTTATTTCAAAGCTAGGAACTCCTGCTTTTTGATCCTACACTAATAAGAAGAGAAAAATTACATCTCAAACTATCTTTTGAATTCACTCCAAGTCCATGTCTCAGTATCCCTCCTGGACTGTATCACCTCCCACCATGACTAGGCTCTATCGATCAGCAACTGTGTAGCATAATTCATCCAACAATCCTCGGGTACTCTCATTTGAGTCATATTATTCTCTACTTTTCGCATCCATCTACCTGCAATCTCTGCATCCTGTTCGCCCAAAAAGGGCTCACATCTCAACTCCCTCATACTCTTTATATTCCGTACTAGAGCAATTACATTGTCAGAATCAATAGCAGTTGGGACAGCCAGAGTTGTAGATCACGACTCTAACTATCTGGGCAATTAAAACAGGGTTCGTAACAAGAGTAGGGGCTACTACCGGTGCTGTTGATGCTGCTCTTTGTTCTTGCGGTCCAACTCTCTCAGGTGGTAAATCCCCAACTTGAATAAAACCAACCCCAGCTTGGAGTCTAGATGACTCCTCAACACTTGGCTATTGAGATGTTGATGATATATATGAAGCAGTGTCCTCTAAAGGATCCTCCCGTTACCTATCAGCAAATCTCGTATCCTGATCTCTCCCCCTCACTAAAAAGGGATTAGTAGCCACACATTTTCTCGTCTGTACCATCCTGAAATAATCCAACAATCATAAGGTTTTCATTTCAATATCTTAAACCCTATACGGGCTCTAATACCAAAATGTAACATCCCCATTTTCGAAACCAACGCATCAATCATAAAAAAAGAAAAAGAAAAAAGGAAACATGGTAATTTTTTTTACTTTATTTTCTTTGTTGAACTCATACAAAATTTATTGAAATTTCTACCGAAATTTTGGCAGAGTCTCCCCTATACCGGAAGGTCCAAAGTTATCGACAAATCATTTGTACACATCTTGTATTTATTGTTCATACACACTCCAATCATTCTAAGTCTCAAACTATAACACCCCAAACTTTTAACATAAAAAATCACACAATTATCAAGTTATAAAAATGAGAAGAATCCCAGGGAGTTTTTTATTTTTAAAATTAAGAGATAACCATTAATTAACCATCATAAATGCATTCATACATTAGCATAATAAAGATTCCAAATTTCAAATTATTACTTAAATTTTTAACAAAATAGTACTACATAACTTTATACATACAAATTAGAAGTATTGTCTCGGTTCGTGGGTTTAGCGGTGATTTTTCTTTTTATTAATTGAACTCGATTATGTGATCATCTATTTTTCTATTTATCATATATGTTGCAAGTGTGCGGCATCGCAACGCTTATTCTCCCGGATTGGGATAGTCATGAATGATATGGGTGGAAAAGACAAGGAATTCTTGTTATTTATTTGTAAAAAAGAGGGAATGAGAGTCGCCACCTAGTATTTTGATCACTAGAAACCCTAATTGGTCTCAGAGTCTGGAGAAGGGGATTGATTGCATAAAATTAAAGTATTAGCACCCATAATACACCTTATCTGAGGTAAACTGTATTGTTTATTTATCTGATACAAACTAAGAAAATATTGTGTTTTCTAACTGTTGATCTATTTAAGGTTAAAGAAAAGTCCTTCTCAGTAAAGAGGTTTGTATCTTATTAGGTTAAAAACCTAACCGTTCTAATGCCAATTGACACGATCAAAGAGTTGATGTCTTATCCCAAGTGCAGGAGTGTCAAAATAATAAATAACCTGGCAAGACCGGAGTCGAACCACATGGAGGTGAACTATATAAATTATAAATAACAACAACAACAACAACAACAACAACAATGATGGTGATGGTGATGATGAGTTAAAGAGGACTTTGAGATGTAAGATTAATGTGAAGATTAAAGAATGATAAAAATAAATGTTAAGGTTAGAGGATCCACTAATAGTATTAGATATAAGAAAAGTATAAACTCTTTATAAATTATCAACATGATCATATTAATCATCTTATTTACTTAATACCATACTTATAAATTTTATCAGGTATTCATGATGTTAACTTATGTTGACAACAAATCAAGTTCCTCTCATAATAACGATGTCGGCCGAAGACTATGGAGGATCAAGTATTTGATGTACCAAGTGTTTACAACACAAATCTAGATTAATCATTTAACAAGTAAGGTATTAAGAATTAATAAGATAAAAATGATAAGACATGTTAATAGCAAGTTGTTTAGGATATAATCATTGAAGTCCATATTGAGTTTATATTATACTTATCCTAACACCATAAGTGAAACCTTTTCATCTTAACATGATAAACTTAGCTATAAATTATAAAGGAGAAAAACATAAATAAACAATATAAAAACATAAACATGATATAAGTTAACTAAGTATAGTAAAGGAAATGAAAAGCATAAATAAGAGATTAA
>Ga0325410_1005512_pt1 | contig 13964 bp, 8 predicted proteins | sample PopdelMetagenome_16_FD_206182 | JGI IMG/M metagenome (GOLD analysis project Ga0325410, IMG submission 206182) | Populus deltoides microbial communities from Bellville, Georgia, United States - Xylem-PdIQD-R3 | ecosystem: Host-associated > Plants > Phyllosphere > Stem > Wood/Secondary xylem... | reverse complement strand
TTCTTCTCCTCGGATATTTTCTGTTATCGGGTTGCCCGATGGGATATGACCCGAATGCCCTGTTTCCTCATACGATGTCGTGTAAGGACTCGGAACCGTTTTGTGGTGAGCGGACAATTTTTTTTTTCTAAGCGCTCCAAACCGTCTTTGGTTCAACTTTTTTATCAAAAATTATAGTATACTTTCAAACGCGTGGAAAAATTATTATGCTGTTACTGTGTATATAGATTATTTATATTATAAACTATATTGTAGATATTTAGAGTGTATTGTCTGTTCTATTTTTTTATTTCAATAGCAGGTGGTGATATAGAATTAACTCGTAATTAAACTTAATGTTATTAAATTTGACTTTAGTTAAATATTCAAGTACATTAAGTTTGATATTGCCGCCAAGCTTAAGAGCTACCTAAGACTATTTGAGTTTGGCATAACCGCTAAATCCAAGACTATTTGGGTTTGACATGGCCGCCAGACCCATTACTCTTGGATCTGGCTAGTCTGGTTTGACCGTTAGATTTAAGACACTTAAAATATTCTTTATATTCTTTATATTTTTGTTACATTTTAAAAAAATTATTATTGATCCACTGTAGAGCGCGAGCCAATATACTAGTTAAAATATTATTTCTTGTGGGTAACTATAATTGGCTGATGATTTTCTTTTTTTTATTTTATCATTTTTAATCCTTATAATTTTTTAGGACCCTTTACTTTTTTTTTTACTAATTAAGTCCCTGAGGTTTATGCAGTATCACGAAAATGTCCATAACCTTGTCAATAGTTTGTTTGACAAAATCATCTCAATGAAGAATTAATAGACATCGCTTCGTATTAAGAACATAATAGATAATTTAAAAATATTTTTATATAAATTATACTAGAAAATAATTTTTAATTTAATATTCTTAGTTTAAAAATTTTAATTTTTTTATTTAAATTTTAAAACTATATCTGCTATAAATTATAAGAAACATTGTTTAATTTTTTTATATTGAAAAATATGAAAGGAAACTTGTCATTTTCTATTGGATTAGTTTTGTTAGTCACGTTCATAAAGTTGCATGAAGTATAGGGAATTCGATCACTTAAAAAAACAAGAAAAGGTCCTTACAAATTTTTAAAAAAAATTACAAGAGTAAATAGTAGGTAAAATGGTGCAAATCTCTTAATCATTAGATCAAACAATCCTAATGAATTAAATAATAACTCGAAAAGGTGAAAATCAAGTTTGATAGAACCTTAATCCAGAGGTAACTTTATATTTTGAAATCTAGTTTGACAAATTTGATAAGATTTGTCTACTAACTTTGATCCTCTGAAATAATACGTTTCCAAACTCCATTCGACCTGAAAATTTACTAAAATATATTTCCATGTGTCTATTATCTCTATGTAAAATTTCAGCTCCTTTTGATGTGCGGTTTAAGAGATATGTTCGATCTCACAAAATTAGTCAGCATACATTTTAAAGCCAAACTCAGATCTAACTTGGTTCTTACTGTCCTCCCCTCTTTAAAAAGATTTGACCTTGAATATGTATCATGAGAAACATCTTTTAATTTCAACAAATCAGTACCAAGCTAAACAATAACATCATCATCAAAACCAAGAAGAATCTTGTTAGCAAAGAAGATTTCCTTAATATACAAGCTCTCATTTTCAACCATTTTCTCCTTCTTCAATTTCAATTGCTCCTCATTTATTTGCTTAGGTTTTAAATATATAAGAGTTATAAGTCTTTTATTTATCTCAAAGGAATACATATTTGTCACTCCATCATACATAACTCTCATGGTCTACCAAGTAACAAGTGATTAGCTTGCATTGACACAACATCACATAACACCTCATCACAATATTTATCAACATAAAAGGTAATCAAAACCTGTTTATTCACTTTCACTTCACCACCATTGTCGCACGTGGCAAGATTTGATATCGCCTAGTTGTTTGATTCAGGGTCGCTAGGAGATCTAGGTGGACTAGTCTTATATGAAATTCTAGGGTAAGAGACTAGTTGTGGTTAGGAAAAATATTAGCACCCCAAATGCATCTTACTTAAGGTAAGGTGCATTGTTTAGTCTAGATGTGGCTTAAAAGTATTGATGGGTTCCTAACCAATGGTCCGTTTACAGCTTAAAAAAAAAGATTTATGCTCACGAATAAATCTATTATTTTGAATTTATTATGGGCAAATAAGTTCTTAAGGGAAAAAAATTCATGTAGGTGCTCTAACAGAGTTCACCTATCTTGGAAGGCAAAATGATTTTTCACAACTCGTATATCATAATGAAAAAAACTCACAATTAAAATTGATGAATATCCAAAATAATTTTAAAAATTTTCTAATCAACTTCTGATATTTAAATATCAGCTTACTTATAAGTCCAATATTTATATCAGAAAATTGACCATTAATTCTCATAAATTTATTTTCAGGGTTTTTGAAATATTGGTCAAATTCTAATGGATTCAATAAACTGATTATTAAATCCCAAAAATACATGTAAAGATATTTTTTGAATTTTTGTGTATATAAAAAAAATGCAAAATCATACCATGTATTTTTTAAGCTAAAATATGATTTTTATTTTTTGAGAGACTTGGGCGTATGCACACCAAATAAAACACTTTTTTATTAAATTTTTAAATAAGAAATTTTTTAGAAATTTTGAATTTTTTTAAGACTTCAATGAAAAATAGATATTTTAATAACAAGTCAGTATCTTACAGTATAAATTTATAGTCTCGATATTAAATAAAATTGTTGAAAAAACATGCAAAGGACCTACAAATTTTTAAATTGGTCATTGAGATTTTTTAGATTTTTTTTGGAATTTATATGGGGCTTGTTTGACAAAAACCCATTTTTATTCAAAACAAGCTTGAGGACATGTTTATTAAACATATTTTTAAGCCTAAATTCCTTTTATTAAAACAGTGACAAACCAGAAAAAGCCTTAGCCATTAACCCGACACTCGAAATTTTTTATTCGACCATGAACCGAACTAAAAATCCTAATATGACCCAAAAAAACAACACAAAATAAATAAAGAACATGAACATTCACAACAAACCTAGCCACATGACTCTTAAATCAGACTAGATATGAACAAACCAAGGACACAAACATGTTGGAAATCAAGCAAAGATCATTAATCTGGCATCCATTCACTTCGATTATCACTCAAAAATCACGATTTTATCAAAATAAATTTCAGTTCAAAACTAAAACCTTAGGATTAAAACCTCTAAAAAAACATGTTATTCATGCAAACAAACCCTAGTCATTGCCTAACACTGCCAATTGCCAAGCCTTAGAATGAGCATTTTATGACTTTAAACACATTGCTCTTAATTCTCACAACCCACACTGTCAATATCAAGTATAGTTGAAAAAAAAAACTATTAAAAGACATCAAATCAGCACAAACATGCATTAAATTCCAACTTCATAACTAGAGCCTCAATAACAGTCAACAGAAAATCAAATTTTGATTCAAAACTCATTCTTTGAACACTTGGAACCTAACCTATGCTCAGGAACCAAGAACATACATTAAAAAAAACAGAAAAGACATCAAACATTCACTGCTACCTTTTGGCAAAATCCAAAACTACTCTATTTTATCAAAATCGGTCACAAACATATTGTCTTGACACTCAGTAATATCAACAACAACTTCAAATAATATTTAAATAATAAAAACAATATTTTTATATATTAATAAAAAAAACTAGAAAGCATCATAACACTAAAATAAGTTCGAAAAACATCAAAAGAGGTTTAAACATTAAAAAAACATGAATGGGCAGACCACATGGACTTCACCTTTAAGTTTTTACATTGTTATACCTTCTCCAAGCTTACTGACTATAGGTTGCTGGTTTTTTCTTCTCTTTTCCTTCATTCTTTCCCATTCATTCTCTTTTTTTCCAAAGCTTGTTAGACCTTTTATGTTAGGCTTTTAAACCTTTACAATAGGGTCTATTAGGGGTGTTCACGGTCCGGTTTTAACCCAAAAATTCAACCAAACCAAAAAATAATAGTCCTTGTTAATATAACCCGAACCGAACCAAGAACCGGTTCAATTTAAATTGAACCAGTTTTGTTCGGTTCGGGTCGTTTTTAGAATCCAAAACCAGAAAAACCGAAGCATTTTTGTTGCTGCTGTTGTATACCTTAATCTGGGTTCTGTGCCAATGGAGAAATGAGATGCTATACTACATCTTGGATAGATTGCCATTTAGGATGAATCTCAGACTTCCAAAAGCAAAAAATTCTAAAAAATATTTACAAGAAGACAATGAAACAATCTTAGTGCCTCATCTATATCCCAAGAAACGTTTGTAGCTGCCAAAACCATCACTATTTTCTGATGGCCATCTTCACAAATGAGATTATTGTTTACATCATCTACCTGAACTAGAAGTTCAGATTTGACCTTTCGAGATGATTCATGTTCCCTTGAAGCCCTGAAGATTGAGATCATGAAGGGTTAGGGGAAAAGGAAGGGGAAAAGGGAGGGGGCGGCTGGAAAGGTTAAGGAAAAAGGGAGGGGGCAGCTATAAGGTTTATGGGAAAAGGAAGGGGGAAATGGAGAGGGGGAAGGGGGCAGCTGTTAGGGTTATAGGAAAAGGAAGGGGGAAAGGAAAGGGGCGGCTGTTAGGGTTATGGGAAAAAGAAAAGGGGAAAGGGAGGGGGGAAAGGGGGAAGGGAGTGGAGTGGCTGTAAGGGTTAGGGTATTTAGTTTTAGTTTTAGGGTTAGGATTTTCTTTTTATATCTTTTTTTTAGATTTAATTAAATCGGTTTGGTTTGGTCTGGTTCAATCGGTTTAAGTTTTTTTAAACCGGAATCGAACCAGACTGATCAGTTTTTTTATTTTTTAATCGGTTTATTCGGTTTTTTTATCGGTTCGGTTTTTTCGGTTAGTTTTTTCTTGGTTTTTTTGGTTTAATCGGTTGGTCGGTTTTTTTTAAACACCCCTAGGGTCTATTAATGGAGTATTTCCCCATATTTTTCCTTTTTTTCCCCTTTTCTACTCTTTTTTAGTTTTGATTCTCAGAGGTATTTATAAGATTTTTGAGGTTTTTTTGGTGGATTCCCTAAAGAATTGATTAAAGCTTAGCCTTTTGATCAAAGTGAGAGGGTTCTGAATAAAAACTAATAGATGAAAGCTTTTGTACTATACTGGTTTTGCAATGGTTGTTTTGGTTTAGGGGTACTTGGTGGTTTTGTTAGACTTAGAGGGCAATGAGCTATTTATGACCTTTTGATAGTGATAAGGAAGTGTTAAAGTCATTGATAAGAACTCTTTGAGAAGCTTTAAGTGTGAACACATGAAAAAATTGGATGGTTTTTGAAAAATAGGTGTCATAATCAAGGCTGACTGGGTTAACCACTTTCGAAGCTTTGCCAGAGCAACTCTGATGTAAACGTTATCGTAAACCACCTGAAATTGGTAGATGAGGTGCACACCTTTCATTTGAATCCAACCTTGCTCAATTTGGAGGTCTATACCTTAACATTCATTCGTTCAAAAGTGTCAACTTGATCAACATAAAATTTGAAAATACAAGGAAAGCTGATCGAGGACAAGATGTTGGAGACTTTTATGAAAGAATTGGGGTGTGAATGTTCAATTTCATGGGCATTGGGTTGTAGAAGGGATGTTTCTGAGTTGAATGATGGTGGTTACAACTCTTGAGATGATCAGAGACACCACATTCATTCGTTTAAACATGCTCACTTAATCATCCAAAATTGCCAATGAAGGAGATGAACAGTGGGTGAACGATATTTCGTCTGGGTTAAACCCTAAAAAATTAAAGTTATTTAATTTTGAATTTGATCAATTTCAATTTGGTCCCTACTCTTTCAATTGCTTTTAGATGCACCCATAATTATCTCCTAACTTTCAATTATATGTAATTGCACCCCTACTAAATTCAAATATCATCTTTAGAGTTCAGCGCCTTTTACAGACGAGTCCTTAGTTTTCAATTTATTCAATTTCATCCTTAATTAACCATCAAAATTTCAATTCCTTTCAATTGGACCCCTGATTTGACCAATTTTTACTCCTGAAATTGTACGTCATTTATAGGTTAGTCCTTGGTCTTAAGGATATGCAATTAAGTTCTTAATTGACCTCTAAACTTTATTTTTTTACAATCAAGCTCTTAATTTGACCAATTAAACATTTCAAAGTCTAATTTCAATCCCCAAACTTCAATGTCTTTCATTTAACACCCAAATTGACTCCAAAAACTAATTTTCTGTGCAAACAAGTCCTCAATAAAATTAATTAAGCTTACTAAAATTCTCATTGAGTCCTTAATCATCTAAATTTGTATTTCTTTACCCCAAATAAAAATATATTTACCAGTAAGACTTTTTTTAGTCAAAATTGGGTTGCTTATTTTGTCAATCTTATACATTTTGATCATCCAAATTTTCCACTTGTCGTTTTGGTCCTCTACCACCAACTTGAGAAATGTTTTAGGATTTCTTCTTGTATTTTTTGGTTTTTTTTTTGGGTAAAAAATAAATAACAACAACCATCATTCAACCATTATAATTTATAAGGTATGTGATGTTTGGTAATGTGCAAGTTCAACTTTTTCACCAATTCAATATTAGCTATATTAGTGCAACTATCATCATCTATAATTAAGATACATATCTTATTATAAACATGGCATGTCGTGTGAAATATTTTCTCCCTTTGACTTTTTCAATTATCCACATTGACATATATATTTAGTGCTCTCCACCACAAGTGTTTCTCCTTCAACTGGATACTCAACACAAACATCATCAGTATCCTTTAATGGTGACATCTTCTCCTATTCATCCATATGAATTGTTTCTTAACCTTTTGATATGGGATAATTATACTACACTTCATACCTCATATTTTTTTTTATAGCCTACAACCGCAATGATTATTTCTTAACTTTTAGATATGAGATAACTATATTACATTTCATGCTTCACATTTCTTTTTTATAGTCTATATTCACATGGATTGTTTCTTAATTTTTTTTTTATGTTGGATAACTATATAGCTTACATGGATTATTTTTTAACTTTTTGATGTGAGATAACTATAGTACATTTCATATTTACTTTATAGTCTACATCCACGTAGATTGTTTCTTAACTTTTCGATGCGGGATAATTATACTACACTTCATGTCTCATAATTTTTTATAACTTACATCCACATGGATTTTTGATTTGGGGTAATTATATATAGCTTATATTCATATGAATTGTTTTTTAATTTTTCAATATGGGATAACTATATTACACTTCATTTTTTTTATAGCTCACATTCATTATTTTTTAATTTTTCAATGTGAGATAACTATATATATCGTACATCAACATGAATAGTTTTTTAAGTTTTTGATGTGTGATAACTATATTATATTTTTTATAATTTACATCCATATGAATTGTTTTATAACTTTTTAATGTAAGATAACTGTACTACATTTCATGCCTGATATTTTTTTATAACTTTCATTCACATGTATTGTTTTAATTTTTTTTTTATGAAATATTAAAATTTAAAACTTTTTTTTTTCAGGTTGATTTAAAACTCGTTCTCTTAGGCCTCGTTTGTTTGCTGGAAAGTAGTTTCCTTTTGGAAAGTGGTTTTCTCGGAAAGTGAATTATTTTTCGATGTTTGGTAGTGTCATGGAAAATAAGTTGGAAAACACTTTCCATTGTTTGGTTATGTTATGAAAAATAAGATGGAAAATAACTTATTAATGTTTTATTTTTTTTCAAGTTTATTAAAATAATGAGGAACAAATCTTACAAATTAAAAAGTTGAATGATAATGAAATTAAAAAATATCTAATTTCATAAATTATCTCAAATAAAATAAATAATAATCAAAATAATGGAGATCAAATCTAAAAAATAAAAAAAATTAAAAGATGATGAAATTAAAATAATAATAATTACAATTTCATAAATTATTTCAAATAAAATAAGTAACAATCAAAAGAATGAGGACCAAATTTGATAGATAAAAATTTTCAATTAAAAAAATGATAAAAAAAATAACAATTATAAAAATGAGGACCAAAGTTAATATAAAAATCAAATTAAATCAAATTTTAAGGGATGAAATTAAAAAAAAAGATTCAAACAAAATATATATCAATAAAAAATTTGATATAATCAGCAAATAATATGATATTTCTAAATTTTTCACAACTTCTGGAAAGTTTTTTCCGCCTAAAATAAAAGCAAAACACTTTCCTGAAAATCAAGTCAAATTTTCCTTTGACCGGAAAATATTTTCTGCTAACCAACTTTTCTAATAACAAATAAACACATGAAAATTTAAAAAATAATTTATAAAAATTCACTTTCCAAACAAACAAACACCACCTTAGCTATCTTCGTCCCATACCAATTTTCATAGCTAAGAAAAACACACAAGATGATTAAATTAAATTTGTTCCATGTGCGATGATGAATTTCTCTAGCATTTTTTGTGAAGAAAAATCCTAACAAGTGGTAACAAGTGGTGGTGAGTTGTACATGCGTGTAGGAAGGAGGACAACCATTAATGGGCACAAAAAAAAGGCAGTAGAACAGACAAAGGGTGTGAAATTAGCATTGCCACGTTTTAAATATGATTGACTGATATTTTATTTAAACTTGGGTCAGGTCAAGGTGGGGGACAAGGAGGCCGGAGCTGGTTTCTTTCTTTCTTTCTTTCCATTTTCACATGAAATTTCCCTTTACAAAAACAAGAGATTGAATTTCTTTTGTTGTCTCCGATCTGGTTTTAATGGAGGCTCAACAACCTGATTCCCGTAAGGAAATGAAGCCACGAGAAGATATGGAAGTGAAGAAGGAGCCAGAGGTTATGGGATCTTGCAAGGAAGGTGCTGGCTTGTTGGAGAAAAATGGGGTTCATCATCTTTGGACACCCAGTTACTGGTATGAATCTACTCTTGTAAACTAGAAAAAAGTTTCAATTTTTTTTTCTGTTCTTGGTTGGAAAAAGCCTTAGTTTTTTTGTGGCTCATAGAGGAAACAAGGGGGAAATGGAAGATGGGTTCTGCTTTATTTGTGAAAAAAATGTCGGTTATGGAAATTGAAAGCGAGCTAGTGAGTGCCTGAAAAAGCACTTAAATAACTTGAGAGCTTTCTTGTTTATTGTTTTTAGATTTTAAGAAAAAGGAAAGAACTTGTGTTCATGGTGCTCTTGTTTTCAATTCTAAATTTGAATTTAATTAATAATTTATTATAATTTTTATATTTTGAATGAAATACTAAATTATATAATTAAATTTTATTATATTATTTGAAATACATGTTGAGTTAAATTGATTTAACGATTTTAACATTTTTTTTAATTTAAATTTTTTTGGTATGTTTTTTAAGTGAATAATTTGTTTATAAACAAAATATTAAGTTAAGCTTTCTAATGCTAGCCTTTAACATGGAGGAGCTTTTTTCATATTGGAAAGTTATTTGATTATATTTTGTAATGCAAAGGATGTGTTTGTCATCTAACCATAATCATGTAGCAACAAGAAGAATCCATCATTTTGTTAGCTTCTGAATTACAACAAAAATAATAAAATAAAATTATTTAAAAGTTTTTAGTAACTTGTTTGGTAGATATAAAATTATTTAATAATTTATTACTTAAAAATATGATCATATCCGGCTTTAAATAATTATTTAGAAACTAAGTTGTCGTAAATTACTAGTCGTCTAATTGTTCGGTCTTTAATAGTAATCCACATGAACCATTAGTGAAAAATTTTCTAAATCCATGTTTAGAAAAGAAAGATTAAAATGCCTAAAGTACCAACTCTTTATTTTATGAATTATATTGTTTTTCTATCTAACAAACAACCTCTTTAAAAATAAAAGATATAATTTTATATTCAGTATTTAAGAGAGCATTGATCAGGAACATTAACGAAATCGATATTATTGGCATAAAATTATTTTACAGATTTAAATCCACCAACTTCGCATTTATAGTAGAAAAAAAAAATACCTCGTAGATACTACATCGAACACTATATTTTCCTTGAATTGCTTGAATTTGATCACGTATAAAAAGTTCTCAATAAATTCTATTCAATTGGCATGTTGTTCATTCAATTTATTTTATCTTTTCAAGTATTTGAATAACTCATTATCCGAATGAAATACGAATTCTTTTGTTCACAAGTGTTGTTAAGTCTCTAAATTCTTCACCAATGCCAAGGAAAAATTGAAATCGTTACTAACTTTTGTTCACTTTGTTTTTTAGACAATGATGAAAATTTTAAATTAAATAAAAAGACTAAACTATCCTCTTATAAAATATAACACGCCGATAACATATCAGTTACACAGAATTTCTGAATGTATTATGGTTTTATCAAATCCACAAATTAGATTCCTTTCTCTCTCTAGAAAACAAATTCCCATCTCTCCTGATTGAAACAAATTAGGGTTTATCCAAATCCATAAATATTTGCAGTAGTAACCATGGCTTCCGATTCAATCAACGCCTCAATTCGTTCTGTCCCAAAAGATTTCGGCAAGAAGAAGAGGGTATGTAGAGGAAGCAGACGCTGTTTCTCATCATTCCAGGGAGGTCAGTTCTTGAATGAGATGACAAGAAACTGGCAACAAGTGTCATGCCATCGAGGGTTTTCATCTCTCGCCAGACCATCTTTGGCTGATCTAGCTTAAATATGCATAAGTAACTAGAATGTCTCTGTTATGCTCTAACATAAACTTTCCCTTCAATTTTTTGCAACAAAATTCTCAGGGCATTTAGGGGGAGGCACAACAAGAACTTTCCAAGTACGCTCTGGTGGGTCAAAAACACCAAGCCAACCAGTGAGACTTTTAGACGGTAGAAGAATCAATTGCAGAAAACCATCTTATTCTAAATACTACTCAAAAGGCAAGCGATTTTGATAATTAAAAGGAACCTAGCCAGCATAACCAGCTTAAGGTGAACGAGCAAGACAAAATTATAAACGAGATCTTTTAGAATATCCAGCTTCATCATTACTTTCTAGGTTATTATTATTAGTAGTATTTATATCAATATTATTTTGTTCTACCTCAATTATAGAGTTATTTGGTTGTTCTTCAGTTACTAGTTTCATTTTTCTCTAAATTGGATCTAAGTATAATATTTTGTTGATTATTAACCACAAATTTATCAAGTGCATCATTTTGAGATTGAATCAAAACTATCAATTCTTTTTTTTTAAAAAAAGTTTTTCATAGATGTATATTTTCTACTAGACATATTATAAAAATAAAATACAACAATTCAATAAGATATAAAATATAAATGAGAGATTTTCTACTAAACATTTCTTTCTTTGATAGATATACTTCCGACACTATTAATGAGAGATTTTGCTTATTTAAGTAATTTAAATGGTAAACACATGCCAGACAAGTTCAACATAATGTAATGACTTACTTATCTTTGGTTTCTTCAGGCCCATGACAATGGCGACTTCTAGACCAAATGTCACCATTCCTACTCCAGATCAGCTTACCATCTTCTATGGTGGAAGTGTTGTTGTGTTTGATTCAATTCCTGCAGAAAAGGTCTTCCCTCACTAAAACTTTCAGCACTTGAATAAATTTCTACATGTGGGATTCCATTCTAACTCTCTACCATGTCCATTTAGGTTCATGAAATTATGCTTATTGCTACAGCTGCTGTCAAACCTGGTGACATGAAAAACAGTGGTTCTCCTACTGGTACACCAGTTCTTACAAGGTCTCCTTCAATGCAAAGCACCGCTGCACCCCAGGGCCAAACATATAGTCGTCAGAATTCCATCTGCAGAATGCAAGCTGGTAATGGTTATAGAACATGACTGAAACACAGCTGACGTTCGAATTCAAATATTTTATTGCTCTTTATCTTCTATGAGGAATATTGCTTAATGATTCTCATTTTAATTCGATTTTTTTTTTGTTTTAGAATTGCCTATTGCAAGGAGACAATCCCTGCAGCGTTTCTTCAAGAAGCGACGGGACAGGTAACTGTTTGCGTTTTGAATTTCTCTGTCCCCGTCTGTCTGGAATCTTATACTTCAAAACAACACGTAACTTCATGATTTTGTATCTGGCATTGCATCCAAGTTGCTGTGCTCTTATGTGTTCAATGGTTCCACGATGCACAAATACATCATCCGGGCTGCTAGACCCTCGTTTTTAACTTTGTTTATTCAGGTTGGTGAGCAAAAGTCCATATCCCACTTCGCCAGCAGGAAAAGAGGCAGACACCACAGAACCTGGTATTAGTGCCGCACCTCCACCAGATGCAGGTTGCTTTGGAAAACCTCTAGCATCAGAAGAACTTCAAACGAAGGTTGCTGCCAACGTTGTTTGACCAATGCTAAGGGCTTCTCATTTATCATGTAAAACTTCTATCGTATTAGGTTCTTGACATTGTGGTATTATTCGTGCAAGATGTCAAGTGCACTGGTGATGATGATGTTTTAGTTACTTTTGTATGTATTGGACAACGTGTACAATTTCTCATTGAAACTGATGGTATTTCGTTCACACGTCTGCCCCTTACTGCCAAAGGCACTTGGAATATCTTCTGAACCAGCGCCGTGAGAATATGAACAGCCGTAAACAAGTGATATAATTGATGCGTGGTTTGCTTGTTAATGTACCCTCTCCAGTGTTGTGCCACCCTATGGGAAGACATTTTCATGTAAATCACGATCAGTCAATGATTTTGTAGACTGGCCATGCAGATGTGAATGCAGAGAATTGTCCCAGATGAGCTCCCTCGTGTTGTTCTCGATGAAGATAGAAAATAGGATCCATTAACCAATTTCGTGCGCACATGAAGTCACTTCGCCTTCTAATTTGACCTCTGATATCTGTTAAAGCAACGCAATATAGGCTGGATTATAGCCTCAACGAGCTCCAGCAATTCCCCTCTCGAGTGTCCTGGCTTGAACTTCCTTAGACAGGTTGCTGTGCTACTGCCAGGATCGATCATAAAATGCATCTATCTGCTCGTTTATCCCTCCGAACTCCAGTTTTTTTAAGAGGTTGATCTGGATATTCCCTTCCACAAACCGTTGCTCGTATTCATCGTACTCATTTGCATAGTATCGAGCAGTATTACCGAATTCCCCTTCCTCTCTTTCCCCGTCTCTGTTAGTAGAGATGATAATGAATATGTCAGAGGTTTGGGGACTGGAAAGCTATATAGTGACGAAAGCTATAAAGTGGTCGATTCAATCGCTCGAAGTCCTGCACAAGAAGAAAAGAGAGAAGTTAGAAAGGTCAGAAAAAGTGGAAGAGAAAGGGGCAGGTATGAAGGGTCAGGATGTTACCTGGGAATGGGAGAAACAGATGGACAGTTGGATGGAAACGAAGGCTGCATGGAGGACACGTGGATTCCACTCAGGAAACAAACGACATATCAAGCACCGACAGTCCAAGCAACGACAGCGTTTCAAGAGTCAAGCGAACGAACAATCAGAAGATTGAAATAGCATTACGAGATGATTAAGAGTATTTGAGAGTTTTTTTTGAAATGTATTAAAATAATATTTTTTAAAATAATTTATTTTTAATATTAATATATTAAAAAATTAAAAAATATATAATTTTAAATGAGAAAAAAATAAATTTTGATCAATTTTTATTTGGGCAAAATGGGGGCTTAAGGGATAGATTTTTGTTGAAAGCATAACAATCAGGATCTTTAAATAATTATGTTTCTTTAGTATAAATTGTTAAAATAATTACGCTCAAACACAAAAAGGAGGCTAGAATTCTGAATAATATATATATTATGAGTGCTTAGTTTTAACCTAAATACAAACAAAGTATATATAGGTTAAATTGAAAGTACTATTCTACCCTTAATAAATAAGACTACATAAATATTATTTAACATCTCCCCTCAAACTCAC
>Ga0325410_1005510_pt1 | contig 13970 bp, 12 predicted proteins | sample PopdelMetagenome_16_FD_206182 | JGI IMG/M metagenome (GOLD analysis project Ga0325410, IMG submission 206182) | Populus deltoides microbial communities from Bellville, Georgia, United States - Xylem-PdIQD-R3 | ecosystem: Host-associated > Plants > Phyllosphere > Stem > Wood/Secondary xylem... | reverse complement strand
GGGAGACGGAGGGAAGGCTTGTATAAATTGCTATGCAAATAATGCAAGTGTGAAAGGGGGAAGAGACATTCAAATTGGGGATGCGGCAGACAACAGCTACCCAACAAAAGAGGCTCTTTTGGATTTCTGTACCTGCAGTCTGTCAGTAACAATAGAATGTTAGTAGGGACCTAGCATATAGTAACTTCCTGTTTAAAACGGTGTCGTTCTCTTCCTATGGTAACTCTGCCTTCTCCCTTTCTGTAAATGTAATTGTAGGCGTTTTTTACCACATATTTTTGGGGTAAGAAAAAACCCACCATTGCATTTATTAAGGTTGTCAAATAGAATTTGAAATTAAAAAATTTATTTTTATTTTGATCTTAGATTTCAACTAGTTGTAAATATAATAGTCACTGAAAACTTAAAACTTAAATAATAGTTGTAAACTTAACTTAAATTAATATAAAAAAAACAACCTAAGTTGAGACCACCTATCATCAAGTGAACAAGAAAATTCTCATCACCACGAAACTTCTCTGCCGAGTCCTTTTCAAATTGCATTAGGAGTTGAATATAAGAGTGTGATGGGATGATATTAGGTAAATAAGGTCAACACTTGGGAATTATCTCAGGGAAAGACACTGTGTTCTAGGAAAGTAACTTTCTCAACCAGCTTCAGACCAGTTTCCAAAGGGGAATCAATTTTAAATAGAGATTGAGTTGACAATCCATGCACACCTATTCTATTATTTGGTTACGGTCCACACCTAACATTGACCACACAACACAGCGATCATCACGGTTTCTGCTAATCCATATATATTATGAGATTGAAATGGGTCCCATCTCCACGTGGAACTTATCATGCTGACTACCTTAACAATCGATCCGTCAGAGGCTCCGATGACATGAATGGAAAATGGGACAATCTGTGTGAAATCATAACTACCAGAACTGATCAGACCACTTGGACGGCCCGTAGGATCTCCTCTTTAATGTCTCCGAATCTTTATGTAGGTGCTCCCTTGTATAGCTTGTTCATCTTGTGATCTCCTAATACTCATTTAAGCGGTCATGATTTGTCCTATTTGAGAACCAACGAATATATAGTTTTTTTTTTTTTAATCTTTTTAGTGAACGTAGGTTTGAATAAGAAGCACAATATTTTCGTCCAAATGATATGACAGAAGACTTGGAATTTTCATGAAGTCTTCTTACATGCTATTCTTAGTCTAGACTTTATAAATTTTAGTGAATTTGAGGTGGTGTATGGAAGTGTGATAGTAGTTGTTTTTTAAAAAGTTTTTTGCTTTGAAATGCATGAAAATAATATATTTTTTATTTTTTTAAAAATAATTTTTGATACCATCATACCAAAACAATATAGAAATACCAAAAAAATTAATTTTAAACAACAATAAAATTAAAAAAAATCACGAAATACAGTTTCAATCGCAAAAACAAACAACCCCTTAGTGTATAACACTTATTTCCTTGTCAAATAGTCCATGAACAATTGATTTTTTTTCCAAATTAAAAGTTAATAGGCAACTGAAAAGACTTTAACGTCTTTATTTATATCTATATCAATTAGTTTTCTTAGGATGATTTGAATTTTCAAATTTTCAATTTTTCTCATTGTTTAAAATCCTTTAATTTTTGTGTCCTTTGCTTCTTAAGATGATTCTAGTTTTGGATCACACAATTTCTTTTGTCTCTGGTCCTTGACTTGAATTTAGTATTTTTTCTTCGAACCTTGGATCTTTCTTTTTCAGAGTTTAAACAATCCAACAAGTTAGTAACATCTGAATAATAGTTTGAACTGCTACCTCTTCAAAGTTTCATTTTTTTATTTGCATATTTGTTGGGAGAGACTTTCCTTTTCCTTCTATGCTCTTCGGTTAACAAAAACCTTCTTAGTATATCACAAATTGTATAATTAATTTATTTATAAAGAAGTCTGTTGTTAGGCCATGTCGATCTGAGAGGAGTCTTAAACCAAATCCCAAACAATTAGGATGAGCAGGGGACGTGCAGGACCATTGCATGAGCAAGCAAGCATGGAACATGGGAAAGGGATGGATTGGGTCATGGAATCGTGGAAGTTAACGTGCAGAAGTGCAACAGGAAATGGTCTTCCATTGTTGCGAGTTTTACGTCATTTTATTTCCGTTATGATTATTCTATTTTTTTGCTTTGTTAATTCTCTATTTTACGTGGGTTGAGTCCATTTAATTAATGTTAGTTTTCCTTGTAATTCAATTTATTTGTTTGTTTGGACGGGGCTTGCTTATTTACGCAGTCAATGTTTTTGTTACATATGATATAAAAAATTTGCATTCAACTTGTGGTACATTTCTCACCTGAAGAGAAAACATATGTTATTAGCACTTTACACTTTGTGTTTGGGATCTATCATTGGTATCAGAGCCTGATTGTTAAATGAGAACTAACAAGGAGCGTATTGAGCACTTGGTGTAGTTCAGGAAGGACTGTTGCGAATGGAGGAAACACTTAATCGACTTTCGACTATGTTACTCACAAATCACGAGACTCCCAACCACGACAACCATCAAGGCAACGATGGGGGTTGGCAGATCGTCTCCACCAAAATAGCAAAAGCTAGAATTCCCATGATTTATGGGGGATGACCCAATCGAATAGTTCAATCGTGTGCATAAGTTTTTCAAATACCAAGGCACAACAGAAGCCCAAAAGGTTTCCATGACTGCATATCACTTAGAAGGGGAGGCTAACCAATGGTGACAATTGATTCACATGATGTTTAGGGATGAAGGACATATGCTTTCATGGGAAAAAATTGAGGAAGAACTCTACGCTCGCTTCGGACCCTATGAGTATGAAGACTTCGACGAAGCTCTTTCCCGTGTCAAATAGCTAGGAAATTTGTGTGACTATCAACACGAGTTCAGAAAGCTCGGTAACAAGGTCCAATGATGGACTCAAAAGGCATTGGTGGGAACATTCATGGGCGGTTTGAAAGCAAAAATAGCGGATGGTATTCGGATGTTTAAGCAACAGTCACTCAAGGAGGCCATTAACTTAGCACAAATAAGGGATGACCATCTCGTACGACAAAGAAGGTTCATACAGTTACCATTTGAACGAGATCCGTTTGCTTTTCCACAGGCCGCTCGTGTAGCTCCTGCTACACCTGCAGGACCTATCAAATGCTTGTTTTGGGAAGAAATGCATAGGAAAAGAGCACAAGGCCTTTGTTTCAATTGCAATGAACGTTTTACAGCAGGCCATAAATGTCATAAGTTGCAACTGTTACTCTTAGAGGGCCATACAGGTAACATGATGTGTGAGGACATTACAGATCAACAGATGCTAGAAGACGACTACGAGGGAGATGCAATAGTGGTGTAGGAACCTGAAATTGAACCAGAATAACCTTACACGCTTTAACATGCTGTACAACACTGAAAACCATTCGTGTATCGGCAAAAATAGGGCCACATGAAGTAATGGTTTTAATTGACAGCGGATCGACACACAACTTCATCAGCAATCGCTTAGCAAGGATGCTCAGGTTGCCAATCATACCAATGAAGTCATTCCATGTCCGGGTGGCTAACAGGGAAGGATTAACATGTTAGTGGCGTTACGATAGGGTACAAATACAAGGCATCAAATTTTACCTCACCCTTTTCTTTCTGCCCTTAACAGGTCTTGATCTTGTCTTGGGTGTTCAATGGCTCGAAATGCTGGGATCCATGGTTTGTAACTGGAAACAGTTGACCATGGATTTTATTTGGGAAAATCAAGACCGTAGGTTGCATGGAGTGGATGTGCAAACTATTCAACCAGCTTAACCAACAGGAATAGTGAAAGAGTTTCGCCGTGGACATGCGCTCTTTGCTGTGTGTTTCCAATTAACCATGGAAACCACACCACCTGAATTACCAATGCAAGATAAAAAAACAGAGTATGCACTGGTTATGGAAAGAATATGCAGACGTGTTCCAGGAGCCATCAAAATTACCACCTATATGTGAGGTGGATCATTGCATTACGTTAAAAGAAGGAACAAAGCCTATTAATATACACACATACAAGTATGCCCATTTCCATAAAATTGAAATTGAGAAACAGGTCCAAGAAATCCTAGATTCGGGATTCATCCATCCTAGCACCAATCCATTCTCATCACCGGTGCTAATGGTAAAGAATAAAGATGGCAGTTGGTGATTTTGTATAGATTACCGTTCACTCAATGTTGCTACCATCAAAGATCGTTTTCCCATTCCAACAGTTGATGATATGTTGGAAGAATTATATGGTGTGGCTTACTTCACCAAATCAGATCTGAGAGTTGGCTATCATCAAGTAAAAGTAAATCCTTTCGATGTTATTAAAACCGCTTTCTGTACTTATAATGGCCATTACGAATATCTCGTAATGCCTTTTGGCCTGTGTAACGCACCCTTGACATTCCAAGCCATCATGAACTCAATATTTTGACCTTACCTTTGAAAGTTCATTTTGTTTTTTTATGATATTTTGTATTATAGTCCAACTTGGAATGAGCATCTGTTGCATGTTATATAAACATTGGAAACTTTGTGACAACACCAATTATTTGCCAAGGCTAGTAAAGGCGTGTTTGGCCAACAAAAACAAGAATACTTGGGGCACATTGTCACACGTCGGGGAGTGAAGGTTGATAACAGTAAAATTACAATCATGGTTGCATGGCCACCCCCACTAATATTTCTAAGTTACGTGGTTTTTTAAGCTTAATAGAATATTACAGGAAATTCGTTCAAAACTACGGCATCATAGCAAGACCCCTGAATAATCTGCTCAAGAAGGGAAAATTTGGTTGGAATGATGAAGCCAACACAACCTTTCTGGCTTTCAAACAGGCAATGACAATTACACCTACGTTAGCTATGCCTAATTTCAATGACTCTTTTACCATTGAAACCGATGCATCTGGGGATGGAATTGATGCAATTTTGTCACAGCAAGGCCAATCAACAATGTTCATGAATTGCGCATTATGGGTTACAAAACAATCCTGGTCTACTTATGCCAGGGAAATGCTGGCCATTGTGAAGGCTATACGCTTATGGCGTCCTTATCTTCTAGGAACAAAATTCTTCATTCACATTGATCACTGTAGTTTGAAATATTTCTTGGAATAGCATGTGGCCACGCTTGAACAACAAAAGTGGGTGATCAAGCTTCTAGGCTACGATTATGAGATTATTTATCGGCCAGGCCATGAGAATTCAGCTGCCGACGCCCTCTCGCACAGGTATGACAGTCTAGTTCTTCACCATTTGCATCTGCCGACAATGATTATATGGGATGAAATTCAAAAGGCTTATGTAGAAGACGCTTACATCGAGTCTCTAACTCATCTGGCTGAGGATCAATCAAATGGACCGTATGCATGGGGTAATAGGTTGTTGTTCTTTAAAGGAAGAGTAGTCATTCCTTCTCAGGTCACACTACAAGCACAATTACTTCATAAAATGCACGATACAAAAATTGAAGGACATTCTAGGGTCTTCTAAACATTCAAGAAATTAGCTCAACAATTCTACTGGCCTAAAGTGTACTAGGCGGTGCAAGAGTATGTCAAAAAATATGATATTTGACAGAGGGTGAAATCTTAAACATTGTTTCCAGCTGGGCTCCTGCAGCAGTTACCAGTTCCATGTCAAGTCTGGGACGACATCACCTTAGACTTCATTGAAGGTCTACCGACATCCCAAGGCAAAGACACGATGTTAGTAGTTGTTGATCGTTCGAGTAAGTCTGCTCATTTTCTATCCTTAACTCATCCTTTTACTGCTAAAGTCGTGATAGAACGATTTGTAAAAGGCGTCATTAAATTGCATGGCTTACCCAAGTCCATCATCAGCGATCAGGACCCTATTTTTATCAGCAAATTCTGGCAAGAGTTCTTTCACATGTCTGGCATCAAACTACAACTCAGTTCCGCCTATCATCTGCAAACGTATGGTCAAACAAAAGTCGTTAATCGTTGTGTTAAGCAATACCTCTGGAGTATGGTTCACCAGTGGTCACGCCAGTGGAGTAACTACCTTCCATGGGCTGAGCTCTGGTATAATACAACTTATCATGCATCCACCAGGATGACCCCTTTTCAGGCATTATATGGACGCTTACCTCATGCAATTCTCATTTACCATACTGAGTGTTCTTACGTGTAGGAAGTAGACCACAGTCTAGAGGTTCGCGACGAGCTGTTGCGTCAACTCAAAAGCAATCTAGAGACTTCTATTAATCACATGAAGCAAATTACAGATCGAAGCCGTCGAGATGTTTCTTTTAAAATTGGATATTTGGTGTTTCTTAAGCTGCACCCCTACAGGCAACAAATAGCCTCCAAACACGCCTACCAGAAGCTAGCTAGTTGCTTCTACGACCCATATCCAGTGCTACAAAAAATTGGGCCGTCGCATACAAAAAATCATAAGAAATATTTTTTTCATAAATAATTATGAAGAATATGCAATTATTCAAGTGTATCAACAACAATAGCAATTTCCAGGAACGAAAAGAATGAAGTTCTGAAAGAAACTTTCTGTGAAAATATTAAGCTGATTGTCAAAAAGAAGGAAATAAAGACTATTCCAAGAATGTTCAACTTCGATGCACTATCACCTTCAAATGAAAGATTTTAACCTCGTCCGGGAACAGACATAAAGTGAAAAAAAAAAACCAAAGTAAAAGGCTTGTTAAATTAAAAAAATAACATGAGAAACAACCATTACTACACTCCCAACCCAAACACCCCTTTAATCTTAATTAACACATAAATTGGTCCAACTATACCTATTATTATCGGGGGGGAAACATTCAATGTATGTCCTGTATTAGATACTGTACTATAGTCACGTTTTTATATGTTTACCCGTGATACCCATAAAGGTAATTTCGTGAGGAAAATATTTAATTAACATTTAAACACGCTGTATTGTATTAGATTAGCCGGGCCTAGCTATAGGCGCAAGTAGTGAGAATGTGGAAAATGGAAAGAACGAAGAGAAGAGAGAGAAAATTACATGAGAGCTGTGCTGGGGGCGTATTTATCACTTGTCTGAACAAAATCGTGGAGTCGGTAGTCAAAGCAACTCTTGTCACATTGACTATAATGCAAAACATCTTGTTTTATATCCAAATCATGCTTTGACCACTCACCACCGACTGCATGCCCACGTAACAATTCTGCTGCCTCCAGCGGCACTAAAGTTCTTAAGCATTCCAACATGTTGAATATTCTGCTTTCACTTTAATATAATTCATGAAAATTTATTCTAGATGCTTCTCTCTCTCTCTCTCTCTCTCTCTCTCTCTCTAGGGATGAGGGAAGTTGTTGATTTTGTGTTTCCCATTCAGTATAAAATACCCGGAAATAAGAGAAACAATGTACAGCTTGGGTTGATAATATTTCAATAAAATGATTGGTGAGATTAATTAAGATATATGTAAGTTAATCTGAATATTTATATTATTAATAATAAAAAACTTCAGTAAGATCAATTTGATACATTATTTTCAAAAGGCTTAATCACCGGCATATATATATATATATATAACACAAAATGCCTTAAGAATTTCTTCATGGGGAGATCAGGGCTGGGATTGCCCCCTCATTGTATGCTAGCTGGTCTACAAGTAATTAAGGTAACCATTTGAACCAACCCTTTTAAGAACTTTTCTTGCAATACAGCTCAAGAAGTGCTAATTGCTGTCTCATTAACGCAACCTCTACGGTGCAGCTCAATCCTTGTTTACGGAAACAACCACCAGATTGAGCTCCGTAAAGTAATTCTGCTTATTTTTTTGTTTTTATTGATGTGATTAGCGATAGTTTGGGAGGGCAGTAGTTTCTATTTTGGATATTTTTTTTAAACGTGTTTGTTTTGAAAGAAATCATATTAATATAAAAATACTTAAAAAAATTATTTTAATACATTTTCAAATAAAATATATTTTTAAAAAACAAAATACACCACCTCTGTAGTTGCTCTGTTGAGACTTGATGGAGAGAGTTCAATCAACTCGTTTATATTTGAATGGGCCTGCTATAGATCTAAGCTGAGCTTGTTCGACCTTTAATCTAGAACCTAACGCCTTCTATCCAAGACTGCGTGGCGGGCTCCTCTGTTCCTGACAACCCAATTTATAAATGGCTGGGTTGGGTTTAAGATGTATCTCTAGTTTATACTTTATATTAAAAATATAGTTATTTAAGAACCTAAATGTAGTTTGGCTTCGGTTGATTTTTTTTAAAACTGTTTGTTCATTGACTGGTCAAAATTGATGACTCGAAAGAATATATTTATATTCTTAACACATTACAAATATGTTTTTATGTCTTCCTTTTTTTTTTCTCCTTATGTTTTCCTTTTCTTCATAATCATTATATATATTTATATTTTTAACACATTTAAATATATCTATATTCCTATATATTTATTGCACATTATTTAGTGGTTTTAGTACAAAACCAGCTTTAGTACTTGCTAATTAGGGTTGAACTGTTTTTTATGTGTAAAAATGATGTTTATGTGTTGAAATGGGGTAAAAAAACATAAAAAACCGGTCATGATAAACTTTAATCATGCTAATTAGGGTTGAGCCAATCCGAGATATCCCGATTAACCCGCAACTCAGATCATGTGATTGAAATAACCCGATAGAAAAAATAAAGAGAATTTTAAAGCTTTTTTTTTTTAAAAAAAAGACTCATGCTAAATTTTAAAATTCGTGACCCGAGTCATTAGACCTGAAACCCCCAATATAAAAAAAAAACATGAAGTCTAATTTCCAATCAATGAAATATTGAAGGATAAAATTGAAAAAAAAATCAATTTAGTAACAGAAAGAAAAAATTAAAAAGAATGAGGATCAAAATTGATATTAAAAATAAAAACAATGTTGTAATTAAAGAGAGAGATTGAAAAGAATAATAACTTTTACAAAAGATCTAAGAAAGAAAATAGAAATCAAAACAACGAGAACCAAATTGAAAGATATAATACCATCAATTTGAATTGAAAGATGAAATTGAAAACCATTAAAACTAGGGGTGAGCAAAAAAACTGAAAAACCGATTAAACCGAGAAAACCGAAAAAAATAACTGAAAAAACCGAATCGTAAAAAAAAACCGATTAGAAAATTACAAAATATTTCCGGTTCGGTTTGGTTTCGGTTTTCAAAGTCTGAAACCGATTGAACCGAACCGGCCCGGTTCAACTAAGCTATCTCTTGAAAAAAAAAAGGGAGTATAAATAACATATTTTCTAACCCTAAACTTATCTCACCATTCTCACTTTCTCAGCCGCCACCTCTCTCTACCTCTCATCTCTCAAATCTGCCTCTCATCTTTATCTCTCAAATCTGCCTTCTTCTCCATGCTCTCTGCCTCTCATCTCTTATCTCTCAAATCTGCCCTCTCATATCTCATCTCTCAAATCTGTCTTAGGGTATCACAGATCCAACTGAAGGAATATGATATTCGAGCTTTGTCTAGGCTGAGTTGTGTTCTTGATAAAGAGGTACAAGATGCAGTTACATGCAATCTGTTACATTTAGTTGAACAACCTGAAATACTTGTGATGCTCAGTTATGGCACATATGTTTGTCATTGTCTGCCATTTTACAAGGAGGATTTGCTTTTCTTTGGTCTGTGATTTAATTCTGCAACACTTCCAGTTCTGGCTCAATGTTCCTTCCATTTTCAGATTGTTCGCATTATTGTCTTTTGGGATTTGGATTGTAAATTTCATGCTATTGATTTGGAAGCAAGTATATAAACAAAAGTACTGAAAAATCTGGTCATTTAAAAGCCCAGAAAAAACTCAACCGAAAAATTTCGGTTTGAACCGGTTTGGAAGGGAAAAAACCCGAACCGAAATTAATCGGTTTGAACCGGTTTTTGGTTTGGTTCGGTTTGAAAACTAAAAAAAAATAAAATCGATTTGGTTGTTTATTTTGGTCCAAAACCGGACCGGATCAAAAATACTCAGCCCTAATTAAAACTTTTATAAAAGGACAAAAAAAATTCGAAATTCAAATTATGAGGACCATATTGGAGAATATTATATTTGGTAAACTAGAATTTAAGAATGAAATTGAAAACAAATAAAACAAATAGCCAAGATCAAAAATAAAAAATCAAAAGAATAATGATTGGAGTTGAAATGCCAACAACCAAGAGAGCCAAGCTGTAATTTTTTGGAGAGAGAAGAGAGAAGAAGGGAAAAAAAAGCTCATCGATGCCAAACTAGACCACCATCAGTGACATGAGCCGCACTAATTAGAAGAGGACATGGTGAGACCTTTAAAGACATAGTGAAATAGTATTTTTGGATGCAAAGAGATGCCACACACGCTGTCCAAAGAGCGTGAATACCTCCCACATGACCACCTTGTTTTTTTTCTTAACCAACTATATATTGTTTCCTTAGCTGACTTTATAGTTCCAAAAAAATCATGATGAAAATGAAAAATATCTATTGATTTCATGCCTAAATGTTTTATTTTAAGAATGTTTTCATTGTTTTACTATGCATTTTAATTGTTTATTATTTTTTATATTTGGACAAATATCAGATTTTCTCTTAGCTTAAATTATAATAATAAAAAAAATTATTATGAAAATATAAAAATGCTCCTTTATGTCAGTTTTTTTTTTAATTTTATTTTCAAGAGTATTTTAATTATTTTATTATTAATTTAACATGAAAAAAAACTTATTTATCATTAATTAATTTAAAATTAACAAATACAACATATGAAAAAACTCTATTGACTTTTGAAGCCGGTGTGAAGTTTTGCAGGTGCACAAGCAAAAGAACCGTGACATCGTTTCCGGATATCCTTCAGCTCTTTTTAATTTAATTTTAAAAGAGAGTGAATTCCACGTTGATAGCACGTTTTCATACTTGTTATATGAGCGTTAGTAACACTTGCGTTCCACCACTTTTTCATTGAAAACATCCCGCATAATAACTCGTGCCTGGCAATGGATTAATGCAGCAAGTTTTACCCCCCCCCTCTTTCTTTATTTTAAAATCGAAGAGTTCCTTTATTTTGCTCTCTTTGCAAAAAAAACTAAAAAACCAAAAAAATTGAGAAAATAAGAAAAAAAATAACGGAAGAAACCGAACCGTGAAAAAAAACCGATTAAAATTTAAAAAAAATCAGTCAGTTCAGTTCGGTTTCGGTTTTATAAGTTTAAAATAAAAAAATTGAACCGAATCCAAACCGAAAAAACCGAGCCAAAACAAAGCCAAACCGGTTTTTGTCCTAAAAAACCGAACCGAAATCGGTTAGTTTGAACTGGTTTCGGTTTTTTTAAAAAAATTTCAGTTTAGTTATTTATTTTTGATAAAAACCGAACTGAAACTAATCGCCCCTATTCTTTGGGCATGTTCCCTTTGGATCCGAACATATGTAACATGGAAAACTTATCTCTCAAATTCAATTATTTACAAAAACAAATATATGGTTGCTGATCCGTTACAAATAAATACCAATCAATTTACAGGAAAATTCAACTACTATAGCGGGATAGAATATTCAAATTTATTTAAGGTTGAAAATTTATTACAAAACTTGCAAAAAACAAAAAAAAAATTCTATTAGTAATTTCTTTGCAAATAACAATACTATGTAAAGATAATATAATTCTATAAAATGATCTTGGTTTCTTAATACCCAAACCATGTGATTGTTCTGATTTACATACAATTACAGAGAAAGTCCAAATTACAAAATACATGATAATAAGATTCAATAAAGCTGTAGTAATAGCTAAGTGACTCAAACAATCACAAAAGGCATGATGATCAGTTTGCTCCACCCAACATTGGGCATCTTGTATCAATCAAGCTAAGTGACTCAAACAATCTCATACAATCATCCTAGATTCGTTGATTGTTCTGATCTATGTCCATCAAAGTCCCTGAAAGATCGGTTAAGACTAGGTGTATGTTAATTGCTTGAATACCATGTAAAGATAACGTAATTCTTAAAACGATTTTGGTTTTTGAAGACCGAAATCATGTGATTGTTCTGATTTATATACAATTACAGAAAAAGTTTAAAATACAAAATACATAATAATACAATTTAAATACATTCAAAATAAATAGGTAATAATTATTATTTATCTGTAGAAGTCAACTGCAAGCACTACACCATTATACAGTTTTACCGACGGATTAATTCCGTCGGTATGAGGAACACAAACCATCGGTAAAATTATTACCGACGGTATCTTTGACGGATTTATTCCGTCGGAGTCATGAGCGTTCGTAATTCTAATTCTGTCGCCATTTCTGTCGGTAATAAAAAAAACAATACCGACGGAAATGCCGACGGAATTACAGACGGATCAGCGCGCCAAAAAAAATAAATTCCCACCACCAAGTTACCAACGGAATATTTCCGTCTGTAAAATTCAACGATAATTACCGACGGATATTGCGTCGGTAAAAGACACTGTAATTCCAACAGAATTTTCGTCGGTGATTGTGGCACGGCCGTAAATACTGTAAACGATACTACAATACTGACAGACACATTCTCTCTGTAAATCCGTCGGTATAAATTTCAAATATTTTAAAAAATTCTTTATCAACAGTTAAAAAACTTATAACCAAATAAATTTTCATTAGACATTAAAAATGTAAAATTAATGTTAAATAATATTCATCGAAATATTCATTACAAATTTAATGTTTTAAAAAAACAAAATTAAACTAATTAAACTAGCGGCGGAGCTGGAGGAGGAGGAGGAGGCTAGTTCTTGCCGGGACCGTACGGCCAAAAAGAAGCAGCACATGGATCATCACCCATCTTTGATCTAATCTCCATGACCATTTGATGGAGCTGAGCATAATCCATCGAGAGGCGTTCATATTGTTGTTTCAAGGCTAAAAACTCATATGACTGGGTGCTCGATACTGATGGAGAGCTCCCAACGGTTGAGACACTACGGGCTGACCGTAATTTTTCGGCCGTCGTGTTGGAGAGCCCGTAGACCTGATTTTTATCGGTCCATCAGACGATCCGACCTCCATCCATAAACCCGGATTGAAATCTGGTTGGGTCAAAGGATTGTCCCCATATCTCTCTCTCAACCGGCTATTATAGGTCTCACGAATTTTTTTTATAAAAATCAACATATTCAATTCAAGAAAATAATAACTTACGAAATAATTTGATTGATCAAACATACCACAAAATACTGAGCACGGTTGTCCACGTACTGCTGCACCCCCTTTTGGCGGTCTTGACTCCGCACGTGCGTCTCTACAAATAGCTCCATTAGACTTGGCTCACGTCCAAGAGACGTAGCCTGTAAGGAAAACAAATATTGCAAGTTAAATATATTTATAAGCAATAACAAATTAATTAACGATATATTTCATTTAAAATAATCTTACCATCCACTTCGCATATGCGCTAAATGAGACGGAGCTGCCGATGTGCGTGGTCACTGAACCATGAATTTCCCGGTTCCGGTTGACGGCTCCTGATTGTGAGCGCCGTGAGAACAGCTCAGATGTCACGTGCTCAATATATGCCGCCCATATATCTCCCGAGATGAATGGCGGTTTAAATTCCCGCCAAACTGCCACCTCATTCCAGCCTTCAAGACCGTCGTCCCTCGCATATCTTTTCTCCTTTTTTTGAGTGTCATACCAAAAATCACGCAACCTATATCCATAGTAACTAATTAGAATTTAGAACATAAAATTATAAATCAAAAATAAATATTATTTTCGATATTACCTAGTTGCCGCGTGATTCTCCCATACTCTCCTGACAACATTGTTGTTTGCGCTATCCCACTCAAATTTATTCTGTATATATAAATAATTCATTGAAAATAAAAATAGTACAAGATATAAAATTACAAAAATTATTTATTAAAAATAAACTGGAAATTAAAAATTAACACCTACCT
>Ga0325410_1005505_pt1 | contig 13977 bp, 9 predicted proteins | sample PopdelMetagenome_16_FD_206182 | JGI IMG/M metagenome (GOLD analysis project Ga0325410, IMG submission 206182) | Populus deltoides microbial communities from Bellville, Georgia, United States - Xylem-PdIQD-R3 | ecosystem: Host-associated > Plants > Phyllosphere > Stem > Wood/Secondary xylem... | reverse complement strand
AAAAATAAATAAAAATATAAAATCTCATGAAACTTTGTTCGCACTTCTTCTCTATACCGGCACTTAACGACACTAGTAGAGTCCACTTGTGAATAATCTCCCAAGCAACTGGGAGTTGGCTTGAAAAATTTGTTCGTGGGTTGCTTTTCAGGTCAAATTTAAAGGGAGGTCAAAAGAAATAAATTCTGATGAAGTTATTTCGGGTGTGATGATTTATTGAAAACTCGATTAACAATGAAAAAAATAATCTTGACAATAAAAAAAAGGGAAAATACATTTCTTGTAAGAAAGGTTGTGTGATATAATGAATTATGCAGCAAATAAAGGATCCTTTGAGTTTTTCGATAATTCTGGATTAGTTAATTTTCATATCACCAGATTTGTCTGCTCTTTTTTATACATTGCACATGTATTCTAGTCAGGTATCTTGCTAATTAAGTGATACTGTAGATCGATTTTGAAAAGCATCCCCACCAACAGCAAAGGATACTAAATGCTTGATTATGGTGGATCTGTCGTGGATTCTGCTTTCGGAGAGGTTCGAGCTAATTCAATCACATTGAAGGCGTGCATTTTCTATGGGATAGTATTTAGCAACCACTTATCCCTAAATGGACAGCCACTCGACCGGCATGACAGCATTTACCGGCCCTCAGCTTAGGTTTGTTCCTTCCAGTAATTAATCCTTTTCTGAATTCAATGTCATGCTAATCGTAACAAAAGCCGGAACTCAGGGGAACTCAGTCGGACTTGTCATCTTATGGTCGGCAACAAATTATCTCATATGAAAATGAGTCCATTCTCAAAATGCTGGACATTTTGTGGAACAAACATGGCAGCCACCACCAGCTTGAAGACTTTGTAGACTGCCAATCCCCAAGGATACGAACATGAAATAGTAAAATTTTGAGTGTTCCTTTCATTAATTAATCGAATATGACAAATGTTAATAACAAACTGTGTAACGACCCGATTCTACAATATTTTTTCCTGAAAGAATAAAAAAGATAAAAATGATATGTCTCTACAACCTCAAGCTGGAATAGTAGAGATAAATCAGTCACTTATTTGAGTATTCTACTTCTGGCTAATCCTGCTGTCGTTGCTGATACAAACGGAAACCACCCACTCGGGTTTCCTGGACAAAAAATATAGAATCCAGAGAGCCAAATTCCATGGCACCAACCACATCCTGAACTTGCCTCTTGGAAGGTTGCTGCCGTCCTGGCACTGACATAAATGAAGTATGGAAATCGCAATAAATGCTTTCCCCGAATCATACATCATCATTTGCTTCGTTTCTTGGCTTCACTGTAGAGGACGACTCCAAAAACTGTAAGCGAGTAACCAAGCATTCCAGTAACAGACACAGGATTTCTGAATATTAAAATTGAAACCACAACAGCTACAGCTCCTTTTGCATTACCGAGAACCTGGAAGATCAAGAATTCTTTGTTATCTCAAAGTTCAAGGCCTATCAACACGATGCTAAAAGGTGATGCAGAAATGTCAGTGATTCACCAGAAGAAAACAAGTACAAAAATAGCAACTAAACAATTTAACTCCACTAAACCTTTTTAATTTCTTGACCATGGAATCTTGATACCAAACTAGTACCAAGTTCTGTTTTAACCAAGTTTTCTGTAGGCTGGCGAGATTAAATCATTTTTACTACTTCAACCTACACCATTCTTTGTCCAACATTCCTTGCTCAATCCTAAAGCTTCAATCTTTTTTTCTTTATAAAGAGGATTATTTGATCAATCTAATCACTCTTTTCTGCTGGTACATCAGGTGCCAACATTGTACATACAGAAAGTACAAAGATTGAAGCATGTAATCAAATGAGAATGAAATCGATTGTCTAAAGAAGCACAGACAACCAAGCAGAGATTGATTTCCCCTCCAACTTTTACAACAAAAACTCCTTTTGTCCTTTCCTTGCTTTCAACTTGGATAACAAATCACTCCTAGTCTTAATGGGCCATAACCATTCATATGCCATTGTGCATTGAATGATTTCCGTCTATTGTCCTCACTTAATACAGCCTAGAGTTTCTTGAAACAAATGTTTTTACAAGTCCATTTGTTCTTCTTGCTACAAGAATTATCTCCACATCCCCATTTAGTAAGTTCAATGTTCCAGCTATTTCTTAAAAAAAAAATTAAAAACACAGTTTTCAAAAAACATGTAAATGCATAAGCTACAGATATCCAGAAGAACTAACATTGAATAACTTTCAGCATTATAATGAGCTATACAAACAGAGACTACCAAGCAATCTAATGAAATCTTCCAGTTAGCAAGCCCCTCCAAACACGACAACCCTCCATATTCTCAATCTCCAAAACACATCTTGCTCTCTGGATCTAACATTTCATCATCAAAATATGTGGAAATATAATTGAAAAGTTTGAACCATCGTGTGGCACAAACTACTCCTTAAGACAGGACAGCAATTCTGAGCAAATCACTTCTGGAGAAAAACTCCCAGAAAATTAACCGAGGAGAAATGAACTGAACACATTTAGATATGAGAGGTTTTGCACATTCTAAGAGATTAACATGCAACACCCTGAACTGAAACACCTCACTTCCTTTTTCTTTCCGGAATAAATTATTGTTTCATCAGACTGACTCGCAAAAGCACACATAAGAATTTTATGACAATTGCATAGTGTGTTAAAATAAAAAATAAAAAAATCAAGTCATTATATCTCCAAAATCAAACACCTACCTGGAGAGTTAGAGCACTTGTGTGTTTTGTAACCAAGAAGTTGGTCAGATTCACAAAATACGCCAGTGAGGAGTTGAATAGCAAGTACCAGATGATCTTGACATCTTCTCTGGCAAGAGCTAGTGTGATACCAACCACATTTTCTTCCATGATAAGCGTTGCAGGGAGTAAAAATACAACAGCTATCGGAGCCATGTATAGGAGGAGATTCATTGAATTCAGCTTCTCACTTAAAAAAAAAAATGCAAACTTCTCAGCATACAAAGAGCCTGGCCATCACCTTCATTTGCAAAAAAAATAACAAAGAAATCAAGAGACAAACATCCTTACCCTTCCGAAGAAAGCAAAATCCCTTGCAGAACTGATTTGAGCGCCCTTGCAGCCGTAGCAGAAATACACATTATAAACCCAAATAGATGAAAACTTGGTTCACCCTATTTCCACCCAACAAAGACAGACCAGAGTTAAAACACTTAGCTCAAATGGAATCCATTTTCATAACACAACACCACAAACGTTGCCTAAGCTCAAAAAGAGAAGAAAACCGAAGAGAAGTAATGACGCTGACCAGATTCGCAAGATAATTTTCAAACCAAAATACATAAATGAAAACTTCTTAAATCCAATGGAATACTGAACTCCTCGAGAATTTTGGCAGACAAATTACTAACAACTAAAAGTCAACATGACAGGCTGTGGAATCCAAAATACATTATGAAATTTGGATGCTGGAGATTTATTTGATTTCAGCAACAGAAATGCAAATCCTTCCCAAGCTAGCATAAAATACACATGAAAAAAGAAAATCAACTAAAACAGCTAGAAACCAATCGAAGAAAACCCATTAGGAGGAACATAAAAAATACAACAATAACAGTAAAAAATCAAGAAACCCAATTCTGTTATTGAAACAAAATCCCAGATTAACAACATAAATAAGAAAAAAAAACAGGTAACTTACCCCACTAGCAATAACAACCCCGGTGACAACAGGAATCAAGGTAACATAAGTCAGCCAAGCCTCTCTTTTAAGAGTCATCAGATAAGCGAAAACAGCCGTAAAAAAGGGCGTAGTGGCACCAATAGCCTGATTAAAAGAGACAGGCAAGAACCTCAAAGAAATATTACCAAACACAACCGACACACAAAACACGAGACTTAAAGCCGAGATCTTAATGAATTGTGTTTTAGACCGGATGGTCTGCATAGGCACCATCTTCATCCACGCAATTGCAACGTAACTTAGCAAACTACAAGCTGTCATGTGACACATGGTCAAGAAGATCGGATACTTGAACCCGTAATTGCTTAAAAGGTATTTGTTTAGTAACAGAACTCCTATGTTTGAGCAGTACCATGATGACACTAGACCGATCGTGAAAAATCGTGATGTGCTCTTCATCCTGGGTTTTTTAGAGATCGGACGGTGGAGATTATTGGAGGGGTGTCGACGCTCGCTGGTTCAATCAGGCGGGCTGAGGTGCAGGGAAATGGTGTGGATCTAATGGAGATTATTCGGGGGTTCTTCTCCCATGGATCTGTGACATAATTATAATAATAATAAGAGAGGATTTTTACAAGACAGAGAGGGGGGGATTTGAGGGATTGGGAGGGAATTGAAAAGAATGTGGTTTTCCTTCGCAAATGAAACTGAGGAAGGAGAGGAAGAGGGGGAGGGGGAGGTAAACGCGTTGGGTGGGGACGGGGGCGTTTCGTTTTGGCTTCTGTTTATTTTCCTCTCCCTCTCGCTCTTTCTCTGTGCCGTGTTATTTATGTTGTGGGTTTTGTATGTGGAAAAGGAGAATACGGTGCTTGTGTGGTATTCTATTATTTTGTGTACGGTATAAGGAAAGGTAAAGCTTTGACTCTTCAATGTAGTTGAGTTTTTTTTTTACCTGCCTTTCCTTTTTCGCCAGTGCAAGTCTAAAACTTACAGCCTGTAGAGTTGGTTTTTAAAATATTTTTTATTTAAAAATAAATTAAAATATATATTTTTAATTTTTAATTTTAATTTCAATGTCACATATATTATTTAAAAATATAAAAAATTATTTTTTAGAAAAACTTTTAAAAGGTGACTATTATTCCACTCCAGTTATTTATTATCCAGTTTTAACAATTGTTTTTCTAATAAAGTAATTTTTACTTTTCATGATAAGATATCATAAAAATTGATGTATAAACTAACTATATTTCTCCGCACTTCGGAGTGGATTAATATCAAATTTTTTAAAAGTATAAAAAAAAATATTAAAAGTATAAAAAATATTTTAAGCATTTTAGATCTGGTGGCCATATCAGACCCGCGTTGGGGTCTGGTAACAAAGTCAGACTCATGCGGGGGTATAGCATTAAACATGGTTGTCACATCCAAGACTTTTAGTCATGTTATTGTTCTCAGACACGAGTCTCTTTAGTGTGATATGTTACTAGACCCAAGCTGCTTTGGTCTAACAACCCATGTCAGACCAAGCAAATAACAAACAAATAAATGATAATTGTACACTTTAGTTGTCAAGATAAAAAGAAGAAGAAGAAAAAACACAAACAATTGATCATTAGTAGTAATTCAACCATGATATATTTACATGAGCTACGTCACGTGAAAGAGAGTATGTCTGCGCATCTATCTAAACTGCGGATAACTGAATTTGGCCATCAAGAGGTGTTTCACGCGTCTTTTTAATGACATGAGCATCACCCACTCTCTAAAACGTGTGGAATACATACCAGCAGCCTTTTGAATTAAGAAAAAAAAGACAATGCCCCATTATCATCTTACTTACATGCTGTATCTATATAAATTTCACCACCATATTCTATAATAATTTGTGTTTAGAGTTACAATAAAAACCTGGCACCGTTTAATTTTTTTTATAATATATATTTAATTTGTCATTGAGCAGGTTATTCATATTGAGAACTCTGTATTAACATGGAATTATTTAAAAAAAATATATAAATTGAGGACACTACAACTAAAAACCGTTTTAGATAAAAAATAATAATAATAATAATCTTGGACGAGTCTGTTCAAGTTGTAAAAAAAATATTCATCTGGAATGAGGTTTCAAGCTTGAATTTTATCATTAATTTCATAGCGAGGTGGCATCTTTATGCTCCATTAATATTTGATCTAAATTTAGAGCTGTTATTTTTACATTTTAAAATTAAAAAATATTTTTATTTTATTTTTTACTTTAAATTATTATTTTTATAATATTTTCATATTATTTTAATTTATTGATATTAATAATAAAAAAATTTAAATATATTTACAAGTAAAATGTAATTTAAAAAATATGCTCGTAGACTCCATCAAGTATATGATACACATGTTCCATGTATTTGAAAAAAATATAATAAATTTTATATGACACGTGTTCATTATTTTATTTTATTGCATATACCAGTTTTACAATCTGGACAAACCCCATCTTTATTTTATTTTTATCTAGAAAAAAATTTAACTGGATTTACAAACTAATTCTTATTTGGGTCTCCAAACAATTTGATTTTTCGTTTAATTTCTGACACATCAAGAATTCTAAGTCCGGGTCGTTTTATTTGAAATATTTAATAAAAAAATGTTATATTTATTTAAAAATGTTGTTTCTGGAGTCCATTGAGCAAGTGTTCTATTCTAGGTGGATAACGTCAGCGAGTATAAATGGGGGTTTCCCTTTTCTTCTCTAGACTCGTGTAACTCCATGATTAATTAAGAGATCATCAAGAGCTTCTTCGTTCGTCTAATGCTAGGAAATTAAAATTTTAAATTTTAAATCAATATTTTAACATGTATTAAGTAACAGAACCCTTCCCTTCAAATTAGAAAAGAAAATTAAAAATATCGAGGGTATAATTCAACTAATCATATTTTATATTTATTTTTTAAAGATTATCAGTTCGAGTTCTATAAATATTATAGCCACTGAAGATTTACATAGTCGTTAATTTCAGAGCCTGTAAAATTAATCGAGGTATGTAAAAACTGGTATAGACACTCATGTTAATAATAATAATAAAAAAAATTAAAATAGAAAAACCAGCCATGCCATTTTCTTTTTTCACGGGGCAGTATTGAAAAGTTCACTGTTACATTTATCAAGTAACAGAACCCTTCCCTTCAAAAAAGAAAATTAAAAAACTTGAGTAGTATAGCTCAACTAGTCATGTCCTATATTTGTTCTTTAAAGGTTACTAGTTTGAGTTCTACAAATATTATAGCCACTAGAGATTTATATGGTTATTAATTTTAGATTTTATAAGATTAATCGAGATATGTAAAAGTTGGTATAGACACTCATGTTAATAATAATAAAAAAAAAAAATTGAAATAGAAAAACTAGCCATGCCATTTTCTTTTTTCACGGGGCAGTATTGAAAAGTTCACTATCGGAGACCAACAAGGAACATAGAATTACTGGCAGGTTGGAGGCGAAAGCACCATCAGTACTCGGACCTTTATTTTGTATGCATTTGAAAATAAAAAAAAAACAAGAAATTTGCACCTAAAATTAGGCATTTACTTTTCAATCACACGAAGCTGGTATACATACGTGTTTAAGATCCATTGGAAGGTACGATTCCAAATAATTGGAGTATTTTGTGCAACGCGAAAAAATCAACACGTCTTGGAGACTAGACGGAGAGGTAGTCAACTCGTCATGGCTGCAAGGTGTTTGTTAACATATCAGTTGTTGTTTAATGTATTTTTTATTTATAACTATATTAAAATAATATATTTTTTAATTTTTAGTATTAACAAATCAAAACCATTCAGTTTTTTTTTTACATAAATGCTCGGCACAGCGGCGTTGCCAGACACATTACAAATGTCGGTCCAAACGGCAGCCAAAGTAATCGAAACGATTTTAATAATGAGCGTGATAATGAGAGTGCGTGGCCCATTTGTTGCGAAAGTTCTCGGCACCGGAAGAAGTTCGGGGGTCATGCATAGAGATTACAGCATGCTCGGGTTAGGTAGGTTTTGGTTATTCATAGGTGGAACCCAGTCTATCTATTTAATCTTGCATCGTCAACCGTCCTCGGCTTCTGGTTCATGGGCTATGGGAGCAGATAGCAAGGGCCATGCTAAGGACTCGGTTCGAGCATGCGATTAGTGGGGTCTTCTTGACCTTATGGTGAAGTTGAGAGAAGAAAAAGGAAAGTTAGTAGAGGATAAAGGTCTTCGAGTTGTTAGCGTAGCAATCAACATGGAATTAATTGCATATTCCACTAGTTAGCCCGTTAGTCGGCCGATGCGAAGACGTTGAAGTTGGCACGAGCGAAGATGGCAAGCTCCTATTGAGGCCTCCATCGCTGGGATTGCACGAGTTAGTTAGTGTGGGTTGTTACGGTAAAATTTCTATTTTGCCCTTCGTTTCCTATTTTTGTAGGCTTTGCTTGAGGGTATAGTACTTTTTTTTCACGCTACAAATCAGTTTTTGTAAAATCTATCAAAGGTATATTGATATTTGACTTTTGTAGTTCAGTTCAGTTGCTTGAGGATACTTTTTTTCTTAATCTTTCTATTATTGTTTTTTTTTTTAATCACCTTTGTTAAAATAAAAATAACAAATTTAATTGACTCAACTAAGTGCATGACTTGCTGCGCAGATTCGGCATGTGTAGTGGCCAAAGCTTCGATCGGCTTCCGGTTGAATTTTTTTTTTCTTTTTGCCAAGTTTGAATTCTATTCTCGGAGTTTATTTTTTCTTCCATTTTTTTCTCTGTTTATTTAATTGATAATTGTTTTGAATTTTTTTTTCAATTGTGTCCCTCATATTCGATTTAATTTATTTTTTTATTTCGGTCCTCATTGTTTCGATTTCTTTTTATTTTACCCTTAATCCTTTTTTAATTGATTTTTTTTTAATTTCATTATTCAATATTTTATTTATTTTTTGTTTTAATCTTTACCCCAACTCTTTTAATTTCTATTTGTTTTGTTTTTTCTCGTTTCACTATTTGACTTTGCTTTTCAATTTCATCCATGAACAATTTGTTTTGTTTTTATATCGAATTTGATTCTTATTTTTTTTTACGAGGTTATTAATGTCTCATATCTAAGTTTGTAGGTTTAATAGGTTAACACACATTGATTTTTTTATTCTTGTATTTTCCCTGCTTTTATTTTTTTTACATTAAAGTTTTTTATTTCATTTTCATCATTTATTGCAAACAAAACAAACAAAAGAGGCTTGACCTGCTAAACAAATCTCTTTTTGAATAGACGAGGCATGTAGGCTTCATCGAGCTTGAATTTCCTTTTCTTTTATTTTTTTTTCCCTATAATTTTATCATTATTGGTGTAGCTTGCTTATAATTTGCTACATTGTTTTCCTCTTTTTTTTTTTATATTTTAATTATCTTTGGATTATCGTCATTGTTTTTTTCTTAATCCTTCTATTATTGTTGCTTTTTTTAATCACCTTATTAAAATGAATGCAACATATTTAATTGACTCAGTCAAGTCTCTAACTTGCTGCGCAGATTTTTCTCCCTTTCTTTATGATACATCTCCATAGAATGAACATCATTTTTTTACACTCCCAAAAGAAAAATTATCCAGCCTACCTGTAGTCGAGCAAGTGCAATATAGCTAGCGAATAGATATGAGTTAAAAATGCAAATATTTGTTAGCTATCGCACAAAAGTTTTTATGATATTCAATCTATAATTGTTAAAAAAATGTTTCTTTAATTTTCTCTATTACGTCTCTCACTCTCTCTCTGTTTCGGTTTAGAATCTCTCTATACGTACAGTCAATCGTGTGAAAAGAGTTTGCAAGTGATGGATTTTTGATGAATGTATCATCAAGGACATGAATACCGCATCAAAAACCTAATAAAAAAGGAAAGCTGACTTCAAAATACAGACTTAAAAAAAAAGAGGAGAAGACAAAAGCAAAAACTTACTGAATCTATTCCATATTTCACTAGTCTGATTCCCGTTGCTAAACAAATTACTGACGGTAATTACCCAACTTCCCAGCTAATTAAGAAGCCCTTTTAATTTTAAAAAATAATTTAATTCATCAGATTTTAAATTTTCTTATCGATAATCCTGAGTTCAAGTCTGTTCAGGGTTACTAAAAGTTTATATGGTAATTAATTTTAAAATTTGTAAAATTAATCAAGATACACGCAAACTAACTAAAACATCAAATATTCATGTAAAAAAAAAAAACTAGCCTCTTCAATGTCAATGGGTACTTTCCAATTAATTAGCCATCTACCCTTTTCAATCAGTTGAATTTTTTTAGCACCCATCACCTTCTGGCCTACGTATCCACTACCACATCATTCCGAAAATAATACCATGCCTCCTATAAAAAATCCTGGATAGATAGATTATACGGTGACCTATCGTATTTAATTTGGGTAAAACTTTTACGAATTATCATACAGAACGTGATAGAGACTAAATATATAGTTGGGCAATGTTATCGAACATCCACAGCACTTCTATTCGCTTACACATACTTTACTCCACCCGTACTTTCAGATGCCGAGCTCTAGTCAATTGTAGCCGTTAAGCTAGCTTAATCATGCATAATTTGTGTGCAAAAGTATACCTTTCCTCGAGGAATGCAATACGATAAATTGCGTGTTTACACCTTACATCCTTGAACCTGACGGAAGATTTTTACTTATTATTATTTTAAAATAAAGTTTTGTTATAGCATCTTTCCTCCTAGGGTGGTAGCCTCGGTTAGAAAGATAGCTGCTAAAGATTAGAGGTTAAGTAGCAACAGGATCATGGATGAATGAAACTCTTATGAAGAAAAATGGATACGATCATAAATTTCAATCTCACCTTTATCCATCTACGGAGAAAATTAGTCTAAGGTAACAACCCCAAGTCATATTAAAGCTACTAGCAGCTTATTCTCTCAGAGTCGTATAAAACATTTCTCTCCCTTCTCAAAGCCCTGGCGTTCGGACGTCAATTTGCGAAATCTCGCCGATGTAAAGATCATCGCCCGATTTCTCTCACCCCCACTTTTTTTGAAAACCCTAAAAAAAGATCTTAAATTACTTCAACTATATCTTTCAGTCAACAACCTCCCTGGGGAGAGACTAGAGTTTTTCAGATTTGAAAAACATAAACTAATCAATCTCTTTCCAAACTAGTTGCACGGTTCAATCCCAGAATTTGTTGGAGATTTTTCAAACCTTGAACGCTTCAAGTTTAGGGAAACCACTCTTTTAATCACTAACAAGATAGGTTCCCCGAGATTTACACAAAGGAAATTGAAGACGTTGATTACCATGAACAATTTCACCGGATCGGAGAAAATTGGATAGCAATCCGAATCATGAAATTACCTGTTTACAGGTGCAAAATCTTAATTTGGGTGATGATTAAATGCTCATATTCTAGTGTTCTTCCTTATCAACTGTAGCAGGACACCATAAGCAATTCGGTGGAGTTCTAGTGCTTTGAAAGTCAAGGAGCTCTTAGAGAAGAGCAATTGAAAGGGATTTGTTGGGTTCAGGTGGCGGCTAAATTGGTGCTTCAATAAAGAGCTTTTGTTGGGTTTAGATTGCGAGGTTTTGGAGGAGAAAAAGGACGATGGGGGGCTAGTTTTCTTTTATAAAAATTCAATAGCCAAGTTATAATATTTAATATAAAAATTGTTTAGTCATTGATTGAAATATATAAAAATTATTATACAGCTAATAAACTATAATATATATTTGAAAATATAAAAGCATAACTCAGCAATTTTGGTGTTTCCCGAACATGGGCTGAGATATTAGTATGTCGTATGAGAGAAACAGCCGCTCGGAGTCCATAAGCTTCGGGGCTACAATCCGGATCAGAACAGTTCCATAGCAGCCCAAGATGCTAAAGACATACAAAGGTCCACAAGGGAGACAACATCCTAGACATGCATATGCGCAGGAAAAAAGAAAAAGGGCCTCCTAAAAAAGGGAAGGGCTATTCCCAATTTTCTATCATTAAGAGGTATTCTGAGGTGTAGGTGTTTGAAAGAGTGGCTGTAATTTCTTTTCAATTGCAAAAATATTAAAATAATAAATTTTTATTTTTAAATAATTATTTTTATCTTTCAAAATAATATTAATTTGAAGGAAAAAAAATTAAATTTTTTCAAAAACGTGTAAAAATAATAAGGGCTTAAAACCATCATTTTGGGGGTTATAGCGCATCACAGGTCAAAAAACAGATCCACGCTGATCATAGCTCTATAGCTGAATCAATGGAAGCCGAAAAGATAAAAAGAACAAAGCCGATTATTTAAAAAATACAAATTAAAATACTGCACGAAGGTGATGGATGATTAAGCAATACAACATTCATAAAATTCCCGAGGTAACCCAGCAGCAGAACAGAAAAAGCAAGAAGAGCGCTTTGATATAATAGTCAATTGCCTTCACTTTCCATCCATAAAGCAACGCAAATCTTAAGAGCCAAAATTCAATTAAAAATCACAAGATCCGGACAAGGGAAAGAGTTCTCACTACAGCCATAAACAGTCCTCGATAAAGAAAGCACTCATAGGCATTAGAAGCTAAACCTAAACTACCCACCAGTAATGACTATATAAAGCAAACTGTACCTCAGATATTGCTGGGATACATGAAAACCCGCACTCGAGCTCCCTGCAAATGAACCAAAAATTAATTAAACATAGCCAAATAGGCATAAACTGTGACATCTCAATCACAATAGCTATTTTTTCAACAATACCATTGACTTTGGAGGCAGATTGGATTTGAACTTGGCTCTCACTACACCGCTGTTACCATGAGGCCTGGTGACCTTGCCCCAGATGCAGCGATAGTGGGATCCATTCTTCTTCACCTTGGCCTTGTAGATGTATGCCATCCGCTTCCCAGCATACCATGCAACCTCTTCCTTGGTGTTGACTCCCTCAACTTGGACCAGTGATGTGTTTGGATATTGGTTGGACTTCGACCTAATAACAAAGAATAATATTTTAATCTCGAAACTAGCACACGAAATCCAGACTCAATTTCATTTCCTGTCAGACTATTCATTCGCTGACACTCGCACAAAAGAATTAAATTACTCGCAATAAATCTAATATACCAGTTCCGCTAATTAGTCAATTAAAATTGATGCACATATTGATATATTTCATCAATAAAAACGAAAACTTGTACTGCCACCAAGATGTGGAAACTCAAAAGAACTAAAGTCAAGCTTAGTTATTACCAAACGGATTAAAATCAGAGAACTAAAGTCAAGCTTAGTTGTTACCTCTTATAACCCAAGATTGTTCCCCGAACATAAAGCCTATAAAAGAAACAGAGATAGTAATAGACATTAAAGCAATTATAGCTTCAAACAAATGAAAAACCGATCCTTGCCTTTTTTAAAACATATATGTATAATGTAGAGGGTGCAAGTATAGATCGCAGACCTGACTCGCTCTCCTTGACGTCCCTTCACCATTTTCAATCCCGCGAGTCCAAGCTCTCTCGCAAAAAAGAATGGCTGACACCGAGACGGGTACCTTAAACCCTAGCTACTGCTGCCGCTGCCGCCGCTTTAATTTGTTTATATAGAGCAAGGAGAGTTCACAGACCGTTCTGGTGGACAATAAGCGTATACTTTAGTTGGGCCGCAAGCCCATTATAAATTTCATTCAGCATTCTGGCCCGTGAAAAAATCAGTTACTGAAGTAATGCTACTGGTCCTTGTGTTCTTTGAAGAGACGTCCTTGTATAACTTTTTTTTTTCCTTCTTGTTTTAGAGTGTAGAGTGTCTTTGGTGTTTTTTAAAAATATTTTTAGCTTAAAAAGCTTTGATTTTTTTTCAATACTTCCTAGTGGTTTTTGATATACTTATAGCTCTTCATTTGATGTGCTATATATATATATATATATATATATATATATGACATGGTCAAAATGTGTTCACTTTGTTTAATTTTACTAACCAAGCAGTACCAATCCCAGATACGAAAAAAGACATCCTTGCTTCCACTGGTTTCAGTCCGAGTTACAAAAATCTGGAAGAAGGAAACTATCAATACCACAAAGCAGCGACTTAAAGGGTTGTGCCCCAGGACTCCAAGAGAGACTGCAGTGTTTCTTGAGGCAAATGAATTTTCTTCAGATACAAGAATTTACATAGTTGCAGGAGAAATTCATGGTCATGATGGAATTAAAGCACTCAAAGCCAAGTATCCAAATTCATACTCTCATTTCTCTCTGGCAAAAGAAGAACAATTGAGGCTCTT
>Ga0325410_1005503_pt1 | contig 13982 bp, 13 predicted proteins | sample PopdelMetagenome_16_FD_206182 | JGI IMG/M metagenome (GOLD analysis project Ga0325410, IMG submission 206182) | Populus deltoides microbial communities from Bellville, Georgia, United States - Xylem-PdIQD-R3 | ecosystem: Host-associated > Plants > Phyllosphere > Stem > Wood/Secondary xylem... | reverse complement strand
TACATTAATGCACATATTTACTTATTTTTTAGGTTCAAATTTTGTTGAGTTTATTTTTTAACAAAAACTCTTTAATATGGTGAATCTTAAAAAAACCTTTTCTTAACAAGTTTTTGTAAAACTCTAAAAATTTTATTTTACAAAGGAATGAAAAAAGATTTTTTTATTGTTTAAAGTGTTAACATTGAACCAAAAAACACCCAAACTTTTTGAGAGGAGAGGGCATAAACAAAATGGAATTTAGGTTTAAGCCACACAACGCAGTTGGACTCGTGCCTAAGCTTGGTTTTAGGTTTACTGTAAAATAAATTTTTTGATTACAAAAAAATTATGTTTTTGCCAACCTATTTTCCAAGCATGCGTTTGGGTTTATGATTCTTAAACCTATAAGGAATTTTTTTGTTAGCTCATTAGTTTTTTCGCCTATGAATAACAATACGATTAGTTAGTCTTCTTCTTCACCAACCTGAAGAATTGTTTTACTCTTAAAAAGTTATATTTAAAGCTAAAATCTACAAGTTTAGTACTGTTTTATGGCCAGAAATTAAGATTGATAATGGAGGGAATTTATTATGTTAATTATCATAATTAATTCTATACAATTTTGGTTCTACAATCCATTATAAAATGGTGTTGAAGGAAGAGTGTTTTAGATACTTTTTTTGCACCTTTTTTCATTTTATTCTCTTATTTTTTAAGCTTTTAGTACTGTTTTATGGCCAGAAATTAAGATTGATAATGGAGGGAATTTATTATGGTAATTATAATAATTAATTCTATACAATTTTGGTTCCAAAATCCATTATAAAATGGTATTGAAGGAAACGTGTTTTAGATACTTTTTTTGTTCCTTTTTTCATTTTATTCTCTTGTTTTTTTAGCTGATTTTTTCATCTTAATTTTCCTTGATCCTACTCTAGAGCTTAAGTTAAAGTTTAAGTTTTATCTAGTTTATTATTATCAAGAAATTTGTTTAAAAAATAGAATAGATGAATGTGGTATCCTTTTGAACTAATTAAGCAATTAAAACCACATATTTAAATGTATTATCTTTATCTTTGTTTAGTTTATATATGTTTTTTCAATCTTGTATGTGTATTTATGCTAATTTTTTATTTAAATTAAATAAGTTTATATTAGTGTGATGTATGTTATAAGAATACCATATTGATCTAAATTTATCAGAAATTGATCTTGCATAGTTGAAAAACTTTGTTTGTTTGGTTTTGTAATTACTATACTTATTTATATATTTTTATTTAAGAAGCTAACATTTTTATATAAATTTCTTGTTGTTTTATAGAATTTTACCATGACATCAACTCAAGAATTGATTGCCCTAACTAATGTTGCAATAACTACATCTTGAATGGATTCGACACTAGTATAAAAGATCTATTTGCTTAGGATAAAAGATCCTCTTGAAATGTTTAAACATTATAAGAATAAAGTTGAAAATCAACTTAATAATAAAATAAAAATTATAAGAAGTGATAAAGGTGAAGAATACAAAACACTTTTTGGTGAATTTGTTTTTCAAAGTAGTATTATCTACGCAATTTATTTTGATAATTATCATAATTAGTTTTATATCATTTTGTGTTCCAAAATATAGTCTAAAAGGGGGAAGAGTGTTCTAGGTTTTTTGACATGTTTTTTATACTTTTCTTTGTCATTATTTTTTTTGTTTATTATATTATGTTTTGAACTTGGTTTTTTTTCTTAATTTTGCTCATATTCTAGAGCTTAATTTCACTCATTGCGGAGAAATGGAGAAATATGAGAAATATGAGAGAAATATTTCTTGAGATATATTTTTCCGCGCTATATATTATGCTCACTAGCCTAATATTTTTGGATAAGTACTCTAGAAACATTTTGGAATAGTAAATGTCATGATCAAGAAAAGTAAGGTACCTATATCTACCTGAAGAATATATATCATGATGTTGAAATTCATCTTGTTGTCATGAGCAATCTTGATTAACTAGAGATTTAGGGAATATTAATTTATATCTTGATAAGAATATTTATCCTAGCGTATAATTTGTTGTGACTTTATATAGAATTTTCTATGTAACATGCGTATATTGTGTTGTACTAGCAGGATTACATACATTATCGAAAGGAGAAATGAATTAAATTTTGTCATTATCATCTGTAAAAGCATCAAATGTGGATACGCAGAATATTAATAAATCTATTTTCATATTATTAATTTTTTTTATATAGAAATTCTAGTTCCATATTAATAAATCATATCTGTGATTCTAGGAACCGTCCTTTCTCTTGTTTTGCCTTTTTCTCATATTCCATCTCTAGACGATCCTAAATGACTCACCAAAGTTGATGAGTTCTTAAATACTTATCCTCTGATCTGTCATTTTCCTGTCTATAGACGTAATTATTGATGACTGGAAAGAGCTCTAATATATATATATATATATATTTCAATCTATAATTTTCGTTAAATCTAGACTTATGAATGACTGCAGGTTCTATAATTACATTTACAGAGCGAGCATAGTAAGACAGAGTATCATGATCATGCATGCATGATTTGTGCATTAATTAAACTGATGGGAAATAGTTATTAGCAGCTGAATTGGAGGCAAAACACAATGCTCAAGTGACCATCTAACCTAGACTTGGGCTTTATTTCATGATCAAGTCAGCTATGCAAGCGGAGGATCATGATCCTCCATACTTTCTGTCATTTTTTCTTTCCAGGCGGCAGATGTAGCTTGCAACAGACATTTACAGAAACAGACATTTCGGATATTAACACTAGCAAAGGTAATATTCAAATATCGAGGGTCAATCCCCCAGTAGCATCTCTTAACTAATACAGCAAGTTGCACGTGAGAATATGCATGGTACTAGCTAGAAGGTAGAAGTCACAGCAAGTTGCACGTGAGAATATGGTACTAGAGAGTAAAAGTCACTTCCTCTTCAGAATAACACGAGGGCAATGATATAGCAATTTATTCGCAGTAACCTTTTCTTTTCTGATTGCTCGTCAGAATGTCTTCGTACTATATTATTCTAGGTTCTGCAATGTGTAGAAAGTGATAAGGTGGTGGCTCCACACGGTACCTTGTATATTTTGTTTAGTAGAGTGGGAGAATTTGGATTGTTTGTTATTCCATTCTTGGTAATTAATTATATATAGATAAAATTCTTACAATGATAAAAAGTATCCTTCTTGGTGCACAATAATCTAAATTTATTGATTTGGATTTGGAATTGGAATTTTTTTTACAAAACATGAATGTTTAGCTTATAAAAAATAATCTTGTTTCGGATTAAGATTTAAGTTTCTCTACGATCTTACATAAATTATATGTTTGTCTAAAGTATAGTAAATTTAATTTTACAAATCTTATTTATATTGCAAACAATATCCTGATATAAATAAATACATATCATTAATTCAATTTTTTTTCCTATTATATATATATGTTCATTCTTATCCTATTTATAATACAAATATTTTATTTTTTTTGTTTTTACTTTTTTGCAATTCCGTTTTCTTCAATTTCAACTTGTGCGAATCTTGCTATATATACAGAAAGTGTCCTATTCAAATGGATAAACCCAATTATATATCAACCTCAGCGAGCAGATATTGCTCAAAATATGATAGAAATGGAGCTCTATGATTTTGAAACAGGGAAAATCTAAAAAAAAAAAATTGCAGCCTGGTACTATTCAACCCATAGCTTACCACCAAGTTAACGAGATCACGATACCATGACAAAAATAAAATAAAATAAAATAATTACTAGCATATAGCATATTGGTCAGATTGAATCAAGAAATGTGATGTATGAAATTTAAAAAAAAATAATATTTTTTTAGTTTATAATTTTTTTATTCAATATTATTAAATTTCTCAAGTTTTTTTTATATAAATTATTGTATATAAATAGGCTTTGATAAATAAAAATTAAATATTTTAAATGTTTTATCATGTTATTAAATCTTATAAGTTTTGACTTATAATTTGATTATGTTATCCTTCATTTACAACTACGTCAAATTGCTTTTCTTTATCAGGAAATTAAAGTAACAACCAACTAAGGGTTTATCTTAACTAATCAGATTTAAGTTTGCTCTCCAAAAATTACCAGTTTAAATCTCACGAATTTCAGAATCACTGAAAACTTATATGATCGTTAACTTTAGGGTTCGTGAAATTAATCAAGGTACATGTAAGCTAGTCTGACATCACATTAATCTTAAATTATATATATATATATATATATATATTGGCAACTAGGGGATTTCATGACACATATCATTTTAACAGTTTATGTCAGTCCCTTGTATAGATCCTGCAGGAAACACTGTGGAAGCCGATCATTTTAAATGGACTCTATAAATAAGCCTCCATAGGTGTTCAATCTCCTCATAGAAACAATCCTCATCAACATACACCCTTCGCACACCTTCTAAAGTCTCTCAACAACCACTTCAAACTCTTTCAATCGTTCGTGAAAATGGACGTGGTGAATGTAATGATTCAAGGAAAGCCAGTCGTGATTTTCAGGAAGAGTTCTTGCTGCATGAGCCACTCCGTCGAGTCACTTATACGTGGATTTGGAGCAAATCTAACTGTTTATGAGCTCGACAGAATAACAAACGGACAACAAATTGAAAGGGCACTAGTGCAGCTGGGGTTTCGACAGAGTTTACCCGCTGTGTTCATAGGCCAGCAGCTGGTTGGCAATGAAAGGCAGGTGATGAGCCTCCACGTCCAGAACCAGCTGGTACCATTGCTTATACAAGCAGGTGCTATATGGATGTGGAATAAGTAGTTTCTCACTGACATATAAAGGGCATGGATCAATATCATGCTGCTGAACATTTTGATAAGCTACTACTTTTGTTTTTTGTTTTCAGTTTTCCCGAAGTAAGCGAAAAGTGATAAGAGGCACGGCTAAGGACCTCGTTCTGTTTTGAAATTTTCATTACAACTTCCACGCATATATTCTGTGTCTAATAAGGATGCACTACTTTTGTTACTTTCCTCGGGCTCAAAATAAGCACTTGGCTGCACATACGGGTGTGTGAGATAAAGAGCATGAGCGTTTTGTTTGAGGATAACAAGGGCGGGGAATTAGACTTGTGAAGGTGAACATTTCCCAACCTTTTTTTTTCAATAAATGAGAAATTTCATTAGTAAAGCTGTTCATTACTGTCATTCCCAAGGTGACACAAGTTAGAGTACGTAGCATTTGTGATCGCCACCTAAAGAAGCTTAGTGCCATACAATCTGTGCTGAACTTTGCACAGTTTTCCTGACAATCATTCATTCTGTGGCACAACCTGAATCGTGGAGTTTGTTGTGGCTTACATTCCATATGAAATGTATGTCAGAAACACGCTCCTGATTAAAATTGCTGGAAATTTCCTCTATTGCTGATGTTGTTTACCCTATTGTAATTTAGTCACCCAGCAGCAGCCTCTATTTCACAAAGTTGCAGCAGAATCCGCCATGCTTTTTAGTTAGATAGCCATGTAAAAAACATGTGGTCACGAAATATGATCTTGATTTCTCTGCTTTTGGTAGTTAATTGGGTAGCTAGACAATAAAACCATGTCTTGAAAAAGGCATGGGCCCTCAAAGTAGCCTTCACAAAAATCCAAGCTGTACCGTCGGGCTAAAATTCCATGTTATATATCTAAACCATAAATATCTACGATGTCAGCAACCGTCTCGCGTTTTTCTTTTCGTCATATTCCATCTGGAATGATCCTAGATGACTCACAAATTAAGCTGCTTGATGAATTCCAATCAGTTATACGTGTCTTCTCTGTCATTTTCTGTCTACTGCATGGCGCAGTACATGGAGAAAGGAAACGAAACGAAACGGTTCGATAAAATTTGTGCTATACATCAAGAAAATTTAATGTTCCATGCCATAAAAAAGGGATTCATTTTAATGAAATGAAAGCCCTAGCTCCAATTTAATCTACAATTGTTAAGGTTTCGATAATTGTAGACTTACTAATTATGATAATTACAGGCTTCTGTCATTATATATACATAGCATGCATCGCCTATATGTTATGATAAACATGAATACTAGTAACTCAACTGAAGCAAAATATTTACAAGTGACCCTGCCAACGTAGCGTTTCGCTTTTATTATATCATGATCAGGGCACTAGTTACGCCACAGGATCCTCCATACTTTCTATCAACATTTCTTTCCAGGCAGAAGCAGGGCAAGTAGCATGTGTGTCATAGATACGAGGATATTTTGAATGCTAAACCCTACAAAAGAAGAAAACGAGGTGATGCATATATGATTGGTGGTTCTGTTTTATGTAAATCCAAAAGAAAAGGTGACAATGATTGAACTGGCTAAGGATGTGTATGCTTGAATTCTCAAGATATTATTTTGTTTATTCTTTCTACATGGGGAATATCTTTCGATCACCATGTCTTCCACGAGTTTTAAAAACTTAAGCACCATATTAAATGCGGTGTGCTGCACATAATCAGTATATCTAATTCCTGGAATTTTCCATTTGCAGGTACAGTAGTGAGCTTCATAATTAGGAAAATTCGAAAGAGTTCAAGAACACTATCAAAAAATCTATAAATACAAACAGAATCACCGATGGGGTTTTTCCGTTGGTATTTTTGGGTGATCTTTACCGACCGAATTTTTTTCATCGCTAACTCTGTCGGTATTTACTGACAAAAATATATATACCGAGAAAATCTTAGTTAGAATAGAAGGAATTAAAAAAACCAAAACAGTACAATAATGTGTAAGTTTTTGCGGACGCCGTTACCAATGGAATTATAGTTGGATACAAACGGGGAAGCCCGTACAGTGATGTGTCACTTATACCGATAGAATTACTGACGGATTGACAAACAAAATAATTTTATCGGTAAATCCATTAGTAATAGTTAATATATGACCTGGCCATTGACCCTCCCTTCCCCTCCTCTCCCCTATTTCTATTTCTTCCTTAAAAAACCTCTTTGCAACAAAACAAATAGCCCCCCCACCCCCACATCTCCCCTCATCTCAACACAACTCATCCTTCCTCAACTTTTCCAATCACAATAACACTCTATTTGACAGCATCCATGTTTTGATTGAAATTTTGTTGTGGATTTTTCATTTTAAGTAAACAAATCTACTATTTGTTTTATTTGAACATAATTTTAAATGTTAATTTTTTTATTGCATATTTTTGTAGTATATGTATTTTGTTGGGTGTTTACTTGTTTTATTATTTTTTCTCAAACAAACTTCTTGTATGGATTTATGATTTTGTACATGTTATGGTTTGTTTTAAATTTTGTAAAACTGTATTTGTTTGTAAATTGTTGAAACTTATGTCGAATTACCGATTTAGGTGTGTTGGGATGATGGTTTGTTTAACACGTTCGTTTTATATTTTGTTAATTTTATTGCCGAGTTATAATTTCTGTAAATGTGTACAAATTTATATGTACGTAGATAATTGATAATGAATTAAGAGAAGTATTAAAGTAAGTTGGATAATCGTAAGGTAAACCAATATTTTTGCAAATTTTTTTAGTTAATGTAGTTAATTAATACATGTTGTCATCATTATTTATATAGGTTCGATAGAAGTCATGGATGTATCGAGATTCACCCTAAGGATTGCAGAGGATGGATTATTGTAATGGGGTTCAGGGTTTTATTAATTACTTAACATCTAATCCGAGAAATATTAGTGGAGGCGGTATTAGGTGTTCATGCAAGAGGTGTCAAAGTAAAAATTTTCTCAATCTAGATGTTGTAATAATGCATTTTCTATATAAAGGGTTCATGGAGGAATATTTGTGTTGGTATGCACACAGAGAACCATTTGTTACTCACAAGACCATGGTAAAAAAGATGGTTGAGTCAACTTCTAGTGCTAGCAACGTGTACAGAGTTGTAAATGACAACAATAATCCTTATAGGACTATGATTATGGATGCAATAACAATGAATTAGGGTCATGCTGGTCAATGACCAATCATAGATGAAGAACCTAATGCAGACGCGACCAGGTTTTTTAATCTTTTGAAAGATTTTGATGAACCATTATGGGATGGCTGCACAAATCATAGTAAATTATCAGTCGTTGCTGAGGTTGAGTGAAGCCGATGACATAATGATTAGTACTTAAAAGTGTATTTTTATCAAGGTTTTATATTATTATTTTGCACTTGAAGTATTAATAACTCCTTAATTAGAGCATATTTTATAATAACAAGTCTGATAATATAAGATACCTTTAATTTATAGTAGATGTTCATTTTAAATGTAGGCCTATCATATAAATCAAAGGACTAACTAATGAGCTTAACTACTGAAATTGAGAAGACAAAGAGAGGGCTAAGCTTAGAAAAGAGATGTTGGTTCAGTCCAAACTGGAACACCATTCGGTTATTGGATCATAACTAGAGCTGTACAACTTGGATTTAGGTCTGGTTTATATGTATAGAAAGCTAAGACATAGGCCTAAAACTTTCATAAAGAGTCTAAGATTTAAAAGTGCCATTTTCGAGTTCAAATGTTAGCAACAACGGAGAAGTCGGAATCTATTCTATAGCCAGACATTGTTCAGTGTTCAGCCCATATATCGAGTTCTAGAAGTCCAAATATGCCGATTCTTGTTTTGTTGGAAAGCTGAGACAATTTTTCAGAAATTTCATGAGATTATCTGTTCAAATTCTGATGTTAGCAATGACATTTTGTTCAGACAAGAAGATAAGGATTGTCACCAAGTCAAAATGTGGTCACCTACTCAACAATTAGTCGTAAAATCAATAGTTCTGAATTTTGGCCTATAAAAGGAGGCATTTGCCATGCATTTAGGCATCTTGGTGTTCAGATCAAGATCAATCTCTTTCTTTGTATTTTGTAATGTTCAAGTTTTATTTTATGTTATATTAATCTCTTGTTTATGCTTTTCATTTCCTTTACTATACTTAGTTAACTTATATCATGTTTATGTTCTTATATTGTTTATTTACATTTTTCTTCTTCATGATGTTTAGCTAAGTTAATTATGTCAAGGTGAAAAGGTTACACTAATGGTGTAAGAATAAGTATAGTATAAACTCAATAAGGACTTTATTACTTTGACATTCCTGCACCTGGGATAAGACATTAACTCTTTGATTGTGTTACATAATTGTTGAATGGGCAAGAAATATTTTACATGAAGGGAACATGCTAAAAGAGAACTTCAATGCTGTTAAGTCCATAATGAAACCCTTTTGGTCTAGGATACCAGAAAATTAATATGTGTCTAAACTTCTGCATGTTGTACTACCTTGAAAATGTTGAGCTGACCAAATGCAGAACATATGGGCATTCCCATTATAAACCCAGAACTAGTAGGGAAAAGACTATTGTAATACATAAAAAAAAACTTAGAAGAGAGGGAGTTTTGGTATCTATTTTTACAGATCAAGAGAGAAACACCAAATTTCAAGAACCCATCCAAGATTAAGGGTTATAGGTAAAAATAAACACTGGTAGGCAAGGGATTTACAAGAAAAATTGAACAAGAAGAGAAGAGGGGAGGATCAGCTGTCATTATAAAGAAAAGGAGGGATCGAGACCTTGATTCGTATCGGGTAAGATATTTTAAACATGGTCTTATGAGTTGTTTTAAAGTCGATTATAAATTGATGCCTGGATGTTAAATTATAGATTTGAGTTCTATAACTCCAGATATAGTTAAAAATCTGAGAAGAGGTCACACAGTAACAATTTAAAAGTGAAACAGTAACAGTTGGATAGTAACAGTCCAAGTGTTTGTTGAGGAGCAATTTTGACTATCTTAGAGGCAGAACTAGGTTCTCCTTAAACATAGAACTTGTAGCCTTATGCTTTAGCTTTCCAATGACACTAATCTCGCTTGAATCGGAGTTCTATAACTCCTGATATAGTTAAAAATCCGAGGAGAGGTCGGATAGTAACAGTTGGACAGTAACAGTCCAAGTGTTTGTTGACAAGTGATTTTGACTATCTTAGAGGCAGAACTGGGTTCTACTTAAATCATAGAACTTGTAGCCTCATGTCTTAGCTTTCCAACGACACTAATCTCGCTTGAATCGAAGTTCTATAACTCCAGATATAGTTAAAAATCTGAGGAGAGGCAGACAATAATAGTTGAAAAACGAGACAGTAACAGTTGGACAGTGACAGTCCAAATATAAAGAAAAGAATGATAACTGGGGTTGGACAAAGAACCACAATAATAATGGATGAAATGAGAAAAACGTAAAATATTAAGAAATGATTGAAAGAAAGACTTACTGGTTGTTGATATAGTTATTATAAAACATATCCTTGAATGAGGAAAATTTATGAGATAAACCTGTGATTTGCAGGAGGGACCACAGGTGTGGTGCAACAGTAGCAGCAGGGGAGCACAAGTAGAGCTTCTTACCACAGTGATGACATCCTCTTCCCAAGTACTGACAGGTTTTCCACTTATGATCTTCTCCTTGACATATATAGCATCGTCCAGGAGAAACCATACAACTCTCGGGGTGTCTAAGTTCACACTGAGCACATCGAGGGTAGCCAATTTCCTTCTGATCATTATGCCCCCTTGCAACTATAGCCTTGGAGCGAGTCTGAGCACTTCCCAACCTCCTACCGATATCTTGTCGGAAGCTAGTTGACATCCCCACTTTCTTTTTGAATTGAAGGAACTGTTCACCTCTACTTTTCTTTGGAAGTGGTGGCCTGCCTAAAAATTCCATATCTTTCGTTTTCCTGCACCCCCATGACTCTGTTGGCCTTCTTCCATACAAGCCTCCAAGGCCTGTGCTGTTTCAATCAGTTCCCTTACTGTCTTGAATTGCAAAGCAATCAACCCCTGCTTCAATTCTTGTCTGAAGCTATCCCTTAACTTTTCTATCATATGTTGTTCTGATGGGACATAATATGGTGCGAATAGTGAGAGGTCATGAAATCATCTCTTATACTCGAGTACTTACACTCCCTCCTGTCTCAAAGCTAAGAATTCATGTTCCTTCATCTTCCGATGATATTTGGAGTAATATTGATTCTCAAACTCTATCTTGAAGTCATCCCAGGATAGGGTTTCTATAGCCCTCCTCAACTGAACTGTCTCCCACTAAGTCATAGCACCGTCTGATAGTAATTGAGTAGCACAATCTACCCACAGATCATATGGTATCTTAATTTGAATCATGGTTTTCTCCACCTTTCTAATCCATCTTCCCGCCACTTCAGCATTCTGTTCACCTGAGTAGGGTTCACAACCCATTTCTCTCATACTTTTCACCAAACGAACTAGTTGTACCACGTCATTAGTAGTTGTAGCTGCTTCTGAAATGGTTGGTATGATGTGTGCAGATGGGGGTGCTGGCATAGGAGTGGCAGCATTAGCCATACCTTCCATTACTACTTTGACTAGCTGGGCCAAGAGCATCGGATCAACATAAGAAACAGATGGCCCTGCGGTGTAGTCTGAGGGGGCTCTTCTACTCGTTCCCGTGGGGCTGACATGGTTGGCCGAACATCCCCAGTTTGCCTTGGTACTTGTCTTATTTGAGGCCCCGACGATTCTTCATGCCATGCTTGAGTTGATACTACCGGTGCATGTGAAGCAGTATCTTCCAAAGGGCTCTCTTCTTGCCCCTTAAAAAAGTCTATATTTCTATTCCCCCTCCCTGTAGAGGATAGATATGTTCTAATATCTTGACGGGTACGTACCATCATGCAATAAATTAATGAACATCAACAACCTCTTTTGATTTCTTCTTAGAACCTATACCAGGGCTCTGATACCAACTGTAATAGTCCGACTATACTACTCGATCAATGTTAAAAGATTCCAACATATCCTCTTTATTTGAGGGTAATTTTTTTTTTATTTCCAAAAATTCGGCAGAGTTTTGTTTGCATTTAGGACATCCTAAGTTATCGACTACTATCAGTTTACTCAATCAACCCATCATCACAAGGTCCCTTAGTTCCGAACCTTATATCAAACTTCATAATTCCACACCTCATACAATCCACACAATATATATATATATATATATATATATATATATATATATATATATATATCCTACGAGTAAGTTCAATATGAACATAGTCCAACACATTATATCATAAAATTTAAAGGAAAAAGAATACTAACATGCAAAGAAAGTATTTACAATATAAGAAGTGTTCTTAAATATTTCAAAAGGGTTAATTACAAGATAACTAAAATACTACATGTTAAGCTGAACCTTTATAAATATATCAAGGTTTGCACAAAAGTATACTACATAAACACGTTAATTCCCTTTTGTTTTAAGTTAAATATTTACATAAGCTTCACAAACTAGAGTCCTAAACTAATGATCTTCTTGGATGTTTGATGGACATGTTACATAAATAAACATACCATTATGTTGATAAAGAATATATGTATGCTCATGTAATGAATACGAATGAAGTATTAACTTTCTATCGAATCCATGAGAATTCTAACAAAGAACTTATATTTTGCATGTAAATCTTTTAAACCCAATTAACACTCATTTGTATATTCTTAATTGAATAATCTTATTTACTTTCATAAATTGGGTGACCTTGCAAGGTTTCCATTAGTCGAAGCTAATTGTGTAAATCATTTTCCGGCAATCCTATCACAGATGCTATTAGCCGAAGATAATCGTGTAAATCATATCCCGGCAATCCTATCACGGATGCCATTAGCCGAAGCTAATCTTGTAAATACACTAGGCTTTATTTACATTGAACATGGTATTTATTATAATTGCATTCACCAGAAGGATTCTAAATTATATAAGTGCAAATAGGAGGGAAAATCACGCACTTGCTTCGCCTATCTCGCGACCTCCCCTAACAGAAGATCCAATCCTGGTTGCTCCTCCTGAATCATAGGGAAGTTTTTTTTTTTTGGTTATGATTCCTTCAAGCCAATATTGTAGAGAATTCATATTCATCCATTACTCATATGTTACTTTCTATGCATGTTCATTTCCTCATAATAACATACATACATATATCATGTATATTTTCAGAGTTAGTATCTCAATATACAAGTGTTCGTATGACTCAATTCTTTTATATTCTTATTTATAGTATTCACGTGAAAGTCTACTGTTACTGTCTAACTTTAAACTATTATTGTCTAATTTTCAATTATTAATGTCTAACTTTGAACTGTTACTGTCCAATTTCCAACTGTTATTGTCTGACTTTGAACTATTACTGTTTGACTTTGAACTGTTACTGTTTGACTTTTCCAACTGTTACTGCCTGACTTTGAACTGTTACTGTCCAATTTCCAACTGTTACTGTTTGAACACTCATCGGATTTTTAACTATATCTAAAGTTCTAAAACTCCATTTTAAGTGAGATTGATCTCGTTAGAAAGCTAAGACACGAGGCTACTAGTTCTCTGAGGGAGGAGAACCCAGTTTTGCCTCCAAGATAGTCAAAATTGTTCATTTACTAATTAGTCCTACTGCCCTACATAATCAGTCACGACTCAGTCTTCGTTGGTAACCCATAACTGGAGTTCTACATTCCAAATTGAGCAAGACTAGTTTTCTTGGTTAGCTAACATTCAAATCTACAATTTCTATGAGGAACCCGATCCTAATCCCCTCATCCTCCTACCCAAAATCTCATCAAAAGTTAGGAGACAAGTCTGTCTAGATTCGTCTCCCCCTCCCCTTCACACAATACTTTCATAAACTACATACCACACACATGAATTAACTTAATCTCAATAATAAGTACTTTTTCCTCAGTTTATGTCTAAGAACCCTAACCTATGATTCAATATCAAGGCATCAATTCTTTATCAAATTTAAAAATGAATTTTTTTAAGATCATGTTTAGAATACCTTACCCGGTACAAATTAAGATTATGATCTTCAACCAGTTGAAGATTTTCAATTTCCCTCCTTTCTTTTCTTCTT
>Ga0325410_1005502_pt1 | contig 13985 bp, 5 predicted proteins | sample PopdelMetagenome_16_FD_206182 | JGI IMG/M metagenome (GOLD analysis project Ga0325410, IMG submission 206182) | Populus deltoides microbial communities from Bellville, Georgia, United States - Xylem-PdIQD-R3 | ecosystem: Host-associated > Plants > Phyllosphere > Stem > Wood/Secondary xylem... | reverse complement strand
AATATACAAAGACAACTTCAATCCACGGTACCATATATAGACAGAAAACATTCTTCAACCTTCATGCTACAAGCTAACCGTCTTCTACATCTATCCATGAAATGTTGAAGCACACAATAATGCAATGTCCCAATGGGCATTTATTTGTAACCTTGCATGTCTACAAGCCAAACGAGAGCGGCAAAAACAGATCACGAGGAGATAATTTTAGGCTCATTTAAGCTCACGGCCGCAATAAGCACGTCAAGGAGCTGCTGGTGTGCAGTTAGATGCGGAAAATGCCCATCAGTTTCAATGATCTCAACCGTAGATTTCCCTTTGATCTTCTCCTGCATGTAGTAAGCAACTGAATTTGGCACTACAATGTCTCTAGTGGTCTGGACTATAATGCATGGTGTCAAAACCTTCTCAAGAATGTCCCTTTCATCACAGTAAAAAACAGTTTTGGCTACAGGGACGGCAAACTCAGGTCTCATTCTTTGCAAGCATTTTGAGAACATATCAACCGAGGGAGGATCGTTTGCATCGACAACAACAGAAGCAAAGGCTTGAGCCCAGTTGTCGTAGTTGGATTCTATGTTTGAAATGATATCCTCAACCTCCGAGTTATTGAAACCTCCTTCATAATCATCAGCATTGATGTACCTGAATGTCAGAACCTTAATTTTAGAGGCAGCAACAAACTAACTTGAGCTAAAAAAATAATTAGTAAAGATGCTTTGGCCCCAATTACGTTATTCAATAAAGGTTTATTACCCAAAAAAAGAGGATATTAAGGTGTCAATAAATTAAGCTGTGAGGTGTCCCACTTGATGAATTATTTTGCTAATTATATTAACGTATGTCACAACTAAACTTGATTTAAGGAAGGCTATGAAAAAATAGATATGTGCTAACTGTTCGGCCGGCCGGCTAGCTTCAGTAGTTCGATTATATCAAATAAGCAACTGTCCAAAATGGTTTTGGCTCCTTGCCGGAGCATGAATAAAAGAAAAAGGCATGCTGATAATAATCAATCGATTTTGATTTAGTTATTCTCAGATAATGACTTTGCTAATCATCTATATATCAACCAATCCTTTGTTACGGTTAATTTCCGGTGAAGGAAATATATAGTCAGTCAGTACTAGAGAGCAAGACGACACCATCACAAGTAATCCACCATGTCCACATGTTTGATTGTCTTATTGTGGCGAGAGCAGATAGAGTATATTTGGTGTAGGTGTTGATTCGTAACCAAAAGTTTTGAACCGTCTTCAAATCTAGTTATTTGAAAATAATCTGTTCAAGTTCGATTGGATTGATGTTACAACATCTAGATTGAACGCAGAAAATTTGTACCGGAGGTTGGAAAATTTGTTTGCATATGTGATAGTAATTGGAGTTTAAAATATTTTTTATTTAAAAATGTATTAAAATAATTTTTTTTATTTTTAAAAATTATTTTTGTAATTAGCACATCAAAACAATCTGAAAATATAAAAAAATAATTTAAAAAAATAAAAAATTAAAATTTTAAAAAAATATAATTTACACTGTGTTCCTAAGCAGACCGGTTGCCTTAGATCAATATTCTAGAAAATTAACTAGTACTAAAAACAAAATATAGAATAAAAAAAAAAACCTCAAGACTTCACAGATGATACTAGCTAATAGCTCTCCACATATCACGATAAATTCATGCCGGAGTTAGCTGGTCAGTCCTTTATTCTCCACTATTTCCTCCAAATTATTTGTAGGGATCTTAATAATTTGTTGCAAAAATAACAAGAAGTGAGAGGGTAACAACAGAAAGAGTTGGTTCATCGATCTGATAGCAACTATGGCCAGCCTGACCGATGAACAAAGGTAAGGATGATGATACTTCAATCAAGTTAACCTCAAAGGGGGCATCGAACAAAAACCAAAACAACATTAAGAATCTCTTGTATGGTCGGTACAAAGAACAATACAAGTTCATTTAAATAAGTAAAAGTGGACAGAACACTTGTGTCATAAATTAAGAAAATTAAACAACAGTACTTTAAGAATTCGTAGTTACCTGGGAGATGCCCCAACAAGTATGAGCCTCTTAAAAAGATCAGGCCTTTTAATGGAAGCGATGCATCCTATCATACCAGACATGGAGTGGCCTACAAGAACAGATGATTTCAAGTCCAGCTCATCCATGAGACTGATCAAATCATTTGCAAAAGCATCATATGACGAGTACTTAACAGGGTCAAAGAGATTTGGATCTTTTATAGCACCAGAAAAGATCCAGTCAAAAACAAGTACCCGACAATGCTTAGCCAAGCGGGGAACCATTTTATCCCATACAGACTGGTCTCCTCCAAACCCATGTGCAAGAATTATGGCTTCGTTGCCGGAGCCTGTAACTCTTGCATTCAAGGCTCCTGAAAGACCCTTTTCCGGCACCACCATGATGTAATAAGAAGGGAGAAGACAACTTAAGCAGATCGAAGAGGGGAAGAGGGACTAGCTAGCTGTAGAGTTTAGAGAGTTTGTTATGGCTAGGTGTTTGCTGTGGCCCCTGTTATATAGGACGAAGGAGTGGCTCGGCTAGTCCCTCTTCCCTTGCTCTCTCAAAAAACAAATTCGGTCAGTTGCTCTCTCAAAAAACAAAAAATCTCGAGTTCAAATCTTAAAACAAATAAAATAAAAAACCCTAATATTTCACTTGAAAATAGTTTAAATATATCAGCATCCTCCTAATCTTTCTACTATATGTTGGAATCCACCTACCTTATCACTAGACGTAATGTTTTACTATAAAAAAAATGGTGACAAACGTCTTTGAATACATTTATAAAATGTTTTTACAGATTGCTACAACGGTCTTTTGTCAAAATAGCACCGAAAGAAAAAAGAAATTGTAAATTCTGGTTAAAATAAAATAACAATTACATAAAAGTATGAACATGTCACTATTTTACATAAAGATTACAACTTTAAATGAAATTGAGGAGTTGACTTGCTTTTTATCTCATTCGCGTAGATAAATTTGATTCACTTTAAATTAATAAAAATAAATAAACCGCGGTGCTATATCTTATTGATTAAAGATTAAAAATCATTGATTTATATCATTTTTTTTTCTATGAGCTAGAAATATACAAGATATTTATTCAAAAGAGGTGGGTCTTATTATAATAATTAATTATGACTTTACTTTTGATTTCTTTATTTACTCTTTACCTACATAGAAAGAAAAAAAAATATTAAGGCATTACTTTGTGAAATAAAAAAACAGAGCCATTAATTTATCCTAATATAAATCCTGCAAGCTGCAGCTGATCAAATAGAGAAATAAAAACATAAATCGCGAGCAAAATTTTTTTATAAAAAGATTGAAGTGGAGTCACCAATTAATTTATCTTTCATCAAACAAAACAAGATAATTTAAATTTAAAATCTATTTTTATTTTGTTTTGAGATGTTTGTTAATAATTTGATGAAGTTCTTTTATAATTCTACCATTTTTGCTTTTTTTTTCCAGATCTGCTAGTTCAACCAATTGTTTTTTGAATTCTTTTTATGGTGATTTTTTTCTAATTAATTAGATATATTTTATTGGTTTATTTTTATTATACTTGAATCTTTTTTTATGTTTCGCTTTTAGTAGAGTCACCAAAATTATCAATTTTTTCTTATGATATATGTTTTGATTTTAGGTTGACCGATGAACAAACTAAGAAGAATTGATTCTTTATTATTTTTTACTTTATTTCAAAGTTTATCAAATATAAATAATATTTCGCTTTAGCTAATGTTTCTTATATACTTTATATATTTATATTTTGATAGGTATAAATACTAACAACATTAAAGTGATGGATACATTATAAAAATAAAATTAATTTTATTATTTTGACTCAATTTAATATTATTTTAAACCTTTTACTTTGTATAAAGATCATTTAAATAAAATTATACAAATTTTATTTTACACTCTTGAACAATAAATTAATTAGAAAAAAATCACTATTTTAATTTCTTAGGGCCAGCGAGAAGAAAGCAGAACCACAGAAAAAGAAAAGGTAGACCTACCCCGCACTGCCGTAGAGTCCTCCGGGAGGTGTAAATGAGTTCATGCTGCCATCATACGCAAAAGGAGCCTCTTGTCTTTTCTGCATTGTGAATTTATAATGGACTTGTACTGACGCTGAGAGGTGAGAGACTTGGGAGATAAGTCCAACGTCTACCTTTTCTGACATTAAAGATGGTGAGCCCCACACACGTCTTTCCTTTTCGAAACTAAGCATGCGTTGCCTTGTTCTATTCTTTTGTGAATTGCTTGCTACAGGGGTATTCGGCCTTCTAACTTTATATCTTTATTGTTCGGAGGTATTTGTTTTAAGTAAAATATTTTCATAAAAAAATAGTTAATTTCAGTTTATAAAATTTTATAAAATATTTTAGATATTACAATCATTACAATCACTAATATCAGCATCATTCTACTATCATTGCAATATTTACTTCATTATTTGCCAAATATTGTAAGATTTGTTCCATAGTATTATTTACATAAAAATAAACATTAACATGTCATTCAAATAAGAACACTGAATGTTGATGATAAAATTAAAAAAAAAGTTGAAATCAATCTCGAATCAAAAAAATTGATCGAGTTAGAAGAGTTCTTAATCAATCATGAGAGTTAGAAGAGTTCTTAATCAATATGACCAGGATTTACAATTCAGTAAGAAAAAGCGATTCATCAACAAGATTTGAATGCATTTGAAACATCATAAAAGTTAATAATATTGAAGGCAAGAGTCCTCACCAGAATAACTAGTCCAAGTCACGGATTAGCTTAGGATTCATGTTGTATTCAATATAGAAGAAATTTAGTTTATATTAGGATTCAATAAAACCCTTCATCTAACATATATCTTTGTATAGGATTACTATTAACTATGTAGTTAGGATTTAAGCTTTAAATCATTATATAAAAAAGGCATATAGTCATAGTGAAACATGGTCAACTCCATATATATAATTTTTGCAATTTAATTTATTTTGTTTGTAGTATAAGTACTTTTTTTCTTGCTTTTATTTATAGTTTTATCTACACCTTTCCTTATTTTTCTAGCTCATTTAAATTATTGTAATTTTTTCCTTAAACCTTTATTCTTTTTTATACAATGGTGCTTATTAGAACATACACCCTTTTTAAGGCTTAAGATCTAGAATCCCATTTCTAGTTTGATAAAAGTGGTTGTTACCTCATCATAAATTAAAGTCCTAAGTAAAATTAATTAACAACATATAGATTGACACACCTAATGAGATAAGATTCAATACATGTTTCAAAAGCCATTAAATATGTCTCCAAAGAAAAATATAGGTAAGCTTATTGTTGTTGCACTAGACAAATAGCTAGTACGAGAAATGGAAAAGGCTAGTTTCTAGACCATGAAGAGCTTGATAATCTACCATCTTCTTCAATTCTTATGGAATAATGAAACGATAAAATAATTGATGTCTTCTTCCAAGTATATAAGTGTTATGGTAATAAATAACACAGAAAGACTAGGGTCGATCCATAGAGAGGTTGAGTATATAGAACCACAAATAATGAAATAAAAAGAGTCAAAGAGATATTTAAGATGTGATGTTAATGTAAGGATTTAAAAAAGATAAAAAAAAATTCTCAAAGATAGAGGATTCACTAATGCTATTTCAAATAAGTATAGTCTAAACTCTTTTTCTTACTCAATTGGAAACCACACACCAAAAAGGTTTCAATCGGATGATTTATTATTAATAGCTCATTTTAAGTTATTAACATGATCATATTAATTATATTTATATTACACTTGTAAATTCTGTCAATTATTTATGGTTTTAATTTATGTCAACAACAAATCAAGATCTTTTTAGAGCATAAGTGTCGGTTCTCCATAAGGTAAGCTATGAAAGAATCAAGTATTTTTTGTGTCAAGAATTGTACACCTTGAATCAACACTTATCACTTAACAGAGAGGGTATTAAGATTGATTAAGATAACAATTACACATATGTTAATAGCAATTTTTCTTAAATTTAAACATTAAAGTGCAGGTTGAGTTTGTAGTATATTTATTCTTATACCATCAGTGTAACCTTTTCACCTTAGTAAAAAAAAAAAAAAAACTTAACCAAACATAATTAAAAAGAAAATTATAAATTAACAAGATAAGATCATGAGTGTAATATAAATTAACTAAGTGTAATAAGAAAAATGATAAGTATAAACAAGAGATCAATGAGAATATAACAAGAAATAAAACTTAAATATTATAAATACAAATAAAGAAAGCAAGAGAATGAACCTTGATCTCAAAACCAATGTATCATAGATGGATGGAAAATGACTTCTTTTATAGGATAAAATTTAAAATTATTGATATAGTGGCTAACTATTGATTTGGTAGCTAAACAAAACATTATTGATAACATCATAATCTAAATAGACGATCTACATGAATGTTGTAGATATTTGTCTCAACTTTCCAACCTAAAACTAATGGGCTTATTTGGGCTTCTATAACTTTATATATGGGTTGAACACCGAACAATGTCTAGGATGTAGGAAAAATTTAGAATTATTTTCTTGATAAGATTTTAACTTAAAATGACAATATTAAAGGATGTTTTAGGTATATGTTTTAGCTTTCCATAGAGTCAAACCACATCTGAATCTAAGGTTGATATTATAGCCCAAAAATCAAATGGTATTCCAATTTGACTGGAACCAACCCAACTAGAATTTCTTCTCCAAGTTTAGCCATTTCTTTATCTCTTCATATAAACCCTAGTTTCAATAATCAAACACATCAATTAATCCTCTAAATTGTAAGATATTCTTATGTTATGAACCTGCATTTAAAATCAAGTATTTATCATAAATTAAAGATATCTTATACCATCAAACTTGTTTATTACAGAACGTGAATAAGTTAAAGACTTTAATGATACTTTAAATACAATATAATAATATAAAATCGTAATAAAATTCACTTTTAAGTACTTAATTACCCCCCAACCAGCTTATTCCTAGTCCATAGTAATTAAAGCATTAACATTAAAAAATAATTTACAGAATCCAAAACCATAACAATCATCATTTTACATCCACAAGTCAATTCAAATAAACAAACTCTTATTAGATTTAATATTTCTATCACATACCCTTTAATCAATATATTAATAAACTTTTTTTTTGTACTCAATATAACAACACATAGTTATGAACCTTTGCTTGGAAGAAAACAAAATTTGTTCTAATATTTTTATAAGGTTAACTTTTATATATATATATATAAAAACTTAAAAAAAAAACACTATGCATCCTTCCTTAACCCAAGTAATGAGTTTAGGCTAATAACTACCAAACTAGTTGGCCTTATGACATTAGGTGTAAAGACATTTCTACGAGTTTAGTAACTTGGATTGCAGATACTTAAATGTAGTTAGTGCAATGTTTGATTTCCTTGAGATTTCTCCTCAACTCATGTAACCAAGTTGGAGCCGATAAATCCCAGGTCATTTAACTTTAAGATATTAGGTGTTAAGACACCCCTTTGAACTTAATTGCTTAGGTTAAGAAAGTTACGAAACTGAACTTATTATTTTCCACCACCACCACCACCATTACTAATTCTACTACTACTACTACTACTACTACTATTATTGATATTATATTTATTATTATTTTAATCTCCAATTCCCTTAGTTTTTACCTTTGACGAAAGAGCACAAATAATGTAATAATATGATTTGCAACCTATAATCATGTGTTAAAGTGTGTGTGTTAAAAAGATGATTTATAAATACTTAGTAAATAAGTATCTAAGCAGAATTAAATGATAATAGTATGAGAGTTTGCAAACTTGAATAATTCAAAAAGAAGCGTATGATAAAACTTTTGTTATGAATTTTGCAAAAGACTATTGTAAAATATTTAATATGATGCATCTCAAGAGTAGAGTTCCTCATTTGTCATCCTAACATTAACAGTTCTACCAAATGGTTTTAATAACACAAAAAAAAGTTAGGTTTTTTTTTTTAACTATATCAACTATCCTCTCCTCCTAACCCAAATGAGACATTGTCTTCAATGTTTAAAATTGAAAGGTAGAGTATAAAAGGTATAAGTTGAAATAACAACTACTAAAAGATCTGGATCACACTTAAACAAATATAACCAAAATAAATAACAAAATAGAAAATAATATGATATGGGTAAAACCAAAAGACAAAAATATTTACACACTAAGGCTCAAATCATATTTGTGTTGTTTATAGGTTTCCACGATTGATCAATCTATTTGATTTATGGATGGATGAATGATTAAAGTTTGTAGTTGATCAATCTATTGTTTAATAGTGCAAAGATTATGATTCGTTATGTCGAAGATGTTATAAGCTTTTGTTCCATGGTATACTAAAAAAAAGACAACAAATTATTATAAAAATCATTAACATTTAACAAACCTATAGGTTTCTGGATGATACCAAAAGTTTGACTATCTCTTAAGAATGAAGTTGTTCCCACACTTCCTATTAACCTAAGGTTACCTCCCCCATATATTAAATGAATCTTTCTCTTAGCTAATATCCAACTAAGATGATTTATTTATTCTAAGAACTCATTTTCTTTTCTTGGATTAAATCTACTAAAAACACAAATATATATATATATATATATATATACACACACACACACATTTATGAGCTGAGGATCTTGTCATTTCTATAGTTTCCACACTCTTTGTATATGTTGAATGAAAATGAAATGAAAGATATGAAGGTTTTATAGAGATGGAAAAGGAAGTGTAATCATATTGCCTTTATGGATAAGCCAACTATAGGTTTTTTTTTTGTGTTAGAACAAATATGTATAGAAGTATTTGTGATTGTGGCTCACATCTCCTCTTGGTTTTACATCGAAGAATGACTTAGACGTCCTCTATGGATCGGGAATATGTTTTTCATCCAATTTTCTTAAAAATTGATAAATAAGGTCTTTTAATCAAATTCTTGAGACTATGTTTGGCATATTCTTTATGAAATTGAGACCATAAATCATGAATTATACGATATACATCTCTGCTAGGATGTATCTCAAGAGCCAGTTGAAGATTATCTAAAGACTCCTTACTCAGGTCATTCTTAATAAAATTTATTTCATCTTCATAAGTTTACAAATACCATTTCTAAAGAATTATAGTGTATTACAAGTCGATTTGACATATTTGTGACAAACTTTCAATCATTTTGCATGATGTTTCTTTGTAAAAATGTTTTTACTTATCCCATGCATATGTGAAATAAAATAAATATAAAACTCACCCGATAATCAAACTTTTGCTTGAATTATCCAGCGAATATCTTTACGAATTCCAAGGTGCATTAACAACCTCAATCTCTCACACCTAGTATAATAATTTTTTGTTATTGTATTTTAACATAGAGCAAGAATACCTTTTTAATTTCTCAAGAGTGGTGCTAAATGTTTTAGACAAGAGGTGGAAACGAGATGTAAAAAAAATAGGAGAAACAAATAATTGATTAATAAATGTATAAAAAATATTAGTTATCATAGGAAAGTAAAATAACCAACTTGAGAGTCACACAATATTATTATTCACCATTTGAATAAGGCTGGAAAAAGACTAGCAAAACAAAAGTCACACGAAAAGGAGACATAAAAACAATGTGAGAAAAATAATCAATCTTTATAAACTCATTGAAACCAATAAATTCATTTTCACTAGGAAAATTATCAAAGTATGCTTTCAAACGATGTTCATTCACTATAAAAACATTGTTATTCTTGATATTAAAAGCCCCATATGAATACACATGTTTCACAATGAATAGACTACTCCATCTTGATCTTAACTTTCCAGAAAATAAGTGGAGTCGAGAATTATAAAGCAAAATATTTTTATCAACATCAATTGTTTTTCTTAAAATTTTCTTGTCATAAAACATTGCGATTCTTTTTTTATGCGTTTTAGAATTCCTATTTGCATCATTTCTTAATTCCTCAAGTTCATTTATTTGTAACTTACGATGTTGGCTATCATCATCAAGGTTTAAATTGAAAGCTTTAACAACCCAATAAATTTTATATTCAAGTTCAACAAGCAAGTGATAAGGTTTCTCATAAACTAACCTATATGATGACATACTTGATGATGTTTTTAAAGCAGAATCATAGGCTCAAAGTATATCATTAAGTCTTAAAGACTAGTCTTTCTGATTAGGTTTCACTGTTTTTTTTAAGATTTGTTTGATCTCTCTATTAGTAAGTTATACTTGTTCACTTGTCTGAGGGTGATCAGGGGTGAACTTAGTGTGTAATTTAATATTTCTTTATTAAAAATTCAAATGGTTTGTTACAAAACTATGTTCCACCATCACATATCACGACTCGATGGATTCCAAATCGACTCAAAATATTGTCTTTAAAAAATTTGATCATTTTTCTATGATCATTATTTCAACTTGGAATTGCCTCTATCCATTTTAAAACTAATCTATTATGAATAATATGTATAAAAATCAAATGATGGAGGAAATAGTCCTATGAAATCTATACCACAACAGTTAAAGATTTTAATATCGAGAATATAATTTAAAGGCATCATGTTATATTTTGAAATAGATCCTAACTTTTGATCATTTTCAAGATTTTGCAGAAAGCATGAGTGTCCTTAAACATGGTGAGTCGATAAAATCTACATTGTAAGATTTTAACAATCATTTTTTTTTACAATAAATGATCCCTACATGTCTAAATGACAAAATTTAATGGCACTACTTACCTAATTGTCGGGTATGTACCTTTGAAATATTTGATCAGGATAATACTTGAACAAGTAAGGGTCATCCCAATAAAAATCCTACTTCGCTCAAAACATTTCTTGTCTTAAGCTCTTCAATGAGCTACCAAATCTCCTGTTGCAAGAAAATTTACAATATTAGTTAACTAAGGCATTATAACAATGAAAAATAAAGAATCGATAGGAAAGTAATCATTGACCAGTGTGATATCAAATCTTGACTTTGTGACATCCCCGATTTTTAGATGAGGTTAATACATAAAGACATGGTCTATTGAAAACCAAGGTAATTTTTTTTTTTATGGACACATTTTGGAATATTCATATAAACACTGCTGAAATTTCTTCTAAAATTTTAGTAGAGTTTTCTCTATATCAAAGACATCCAAAGTTATTGACAAACACTTGCACACTTATTAAACAATTTTCCAAATTTTGAATCTAATCATCCTAGATTATATCACATAATTATTTCAACAACAATTTCACATCTTTTTCGAAGTATAACATCTCCTTTTAGCATTAAAGACAATTGTGAATAGAATAAATGAAACAACATCCAAACCTTAATAAAGTCATAAACATTAACATCTTGAATAACTTTTACAGGTTAAAAAAGATAAAAGCATTTAAATCACATGTTATAATTTTATAATCTATTTATTTATAAACTCAAAAGGTATAGGATGCCTTAATGTTCATAATAATTACTTATAGCTAAAAAAGAAAAATTATACTATTAATTATCAAGAATTCTGATGCGTTGAATTATCATCATGGTCGTTAAAAGATATTTACCACAAAATCAAGAATTCTTTAATTTTCTAACTTTCTAATCAATCATTTCCATAAATAGACTTATCAACTAATTAATTCAGTCATTGTTCTTACAATCAATTTGATTCGAACATTCCTTATAAATTTCTATACTCTAATTACCCCTCTCAGACATAAATCCATCTTTCCATTCCATTACTTACCATACCTTTATCAATCAAAGTGCATGATTTTCATGCCATGAATTTTATTAGTTTATATCAATCCAATGCGTAATCTTACAGTTTTTAGACAATTTAAATCAATACTTTAAAACTATCCTGATAGATCCTTAATTTACTATAATAATCCCAATGTACAACATAGATGCCAATCATATCAATCTTTATTTTATCCTCTACTATTATTCTCAAACAACCATTAATTTCATATCTTATGTTGTTTAAAAACCCTTGAAACACATCGTAATCATTGTCCCAAAATAGCCATCCCTTTTCCCATTGCACTAATGAAACAATTCATTTTTATCCTTATGCTAGATTGCCAAAACAACTTATAAATGTATTCCATACCCAACTAAAATTCATGTTATCAATGTGGTTACTTAATTCACCCTTATATCTCTATGGTCATGTTACCAACTTAATTTTTATTTTTTATTACATAACTACCAAGTAAAATCCTCTCACCCTTAAAGACTTCCCACCCATATTTTGTTCTAATCCATGGTTGACCCTATTTTGATTTTCATTTAATCTACATTTACTTTTTGACCCATTTCCAATTCACCCTTGAGCAGCTTCCTTACTACCAACACGATTTCAACCATCATAAACATATCAAACCATCATGAGGACTCTATTTTGATTTCCATTTAATCTACATTTACTAACCAATAACAAGAAAAATCTTTAAAATTCCATGCATATATACATTTTTTTTTCCGTGTTCATACTTATTCTTATAGTTTCAAATGTTAAGACCTTCAATTAAGAACAATTTCAGCAAGCATTAGGAACTTGTAAATCCTAGTTGGTTTACTCTAACCAAACTAGAATACTATTTGATATTTTAATTATAACTAGAGTTGTAGAGCTCGATTTTGGGTTTGAGTTATTGTTTTGGAAAGCTCAGGCATAAAGATACAACTTTGATGCAGAAAAAAAAAAGCACTTACTTTTTTATCATTTTCAACCTCAAAATCAACTATTACAGTAGCACCCGAAATTTTCCTAGGGGTTAGTTCAGTTTAGACCTTTACTCATTGTTTTGCTAATATATAAAGTTATATAATTCAAAATTAATCAAGGCATGTTTTATTTGAAATTTAACATCTATATTTACAACTTTCTTGAAAACCAACTCTAAATTCTATTGTTTTCAAGTTATACTTTTGATATTTATAGGCTAGCAAAACAACCCTTATTTTCATAAAGATTTTAGTCGTCATAACAACCCTTATTCATCATTATTTACACATCTAACCTCACATAATTTACTTAACTTTCCATCCCCAAAGCAGCCTGCCTTGGCCAACCACAACCCATGTTATAATCATGCAATTTGTTTCACTTTTTTCTATATCCATTCCAAAACAACATCATTTAACACAAACAATCATTTAATAAATCATACCACCCATTTTAACATAATTTTCACAACAATAAAGCTTCAAATCATTAAACCATAGGTTTTAAACAATTACCCACAAATTAACAATCCAAGAAACCCTATAAACACTTGACATAACTTAAAAGAATGAGTTTTCATCACCTAGCCATATCAATTTAAAGAGAGATTTCAAGGTTTCCAACCTTCTTCTTCTTCCTCCTCTTCAAAATCTTGTTTCTCTCTCTAAGCATAACTCTCTCTCTCTCTCTCTCTCTCTTAGTTCTCACAAACCTTAGTTCAATGATCCCTCCATTCTCTCTTTTCTTCCATAATTTCCCTTCATCTACCTTTTTAGGTGATTTTTCATAGATATTTTCAGAAGAAATGATGCAGAGAAGCTCTTCTTCTTTAGTTATTCATGGTTATTGGAAACAACTCATTTATAGGTTTGTTTTATGTTAATTTATAATTTTGCCACTTATTTATGCTTTATTGTATTTTTTGCGTAAACTACCTAGTTGCTATGTAAATTGTGAGTCCTTCCAGAACTTAGATTGATCTATCAAATTAAAACCTAGGTAACATAACATTCTAATAGACTCCTTGTAAAATTTTAGATTAGTTCGACAGTCGGATTGAGAGTTCTACACGTTAGCATAACTAGTCAATTTATGATCTTATAAAAAATTTGAATTTTCTTATTAAATCACTTAATAAGTCGTATCAATTATTCCACTAAACCCTCAAGATCATTTT
>Ga0325410_1005501_pt1 | contig 13986 bp, 9 predicted proteins | sample PopdelMetagenome_16_FD_206182 | JGI IMG/M metagenome (GOLD analysis project Ga0325410, IMG submission 206182) | Populus deltoides microbial communities from Bellville, Georgia, United States - Xylem-PdIQD-R3 | ecosystem: Host-associated > Plants > Phyllosphere > Stem > Wood/Secondary xylem... | reverse complement strand
GTTGACTCGAAAAAAATATATTTTTTGAATTTTCCTTTTTCTTAATTTTTTTGGATTTTTATAAATAATAGAAATAAAATAACATTTGAGAAAATCTTGGTGGATCCGAAATTGGGTTACAACACTGTACATAGGTCAATTTAATTCACTACTTTTGCATACACGTGTGAAGCTTAGTCCTAGGAAAAAAAATAAAAAAAAATAAAAAAAATAAAAAAATAAAAATGTGTATGCATGAATAAAAATAATGTAAATTTATTGGTTTATTCACTAACGCCAGAGTCGGGAATAAAAATACCGGTTTAAATTTATATTATTTTTATTCGTTGTATTTTATTTTATTTAGCTAGAAATATAAAAAATATTTGCATTTGTAAAAAATAAATTTATTATTATTTATTTATTCATTGGCGCCAGAGTCGGGAATAAAATAAAATATTGATCTAATTTATTTTATAGCTACGTAATATTTACCAACGCCAGAGTTGGAAATATTCGTAGTTGAATATTCACTAGCGCTAGAGTCAGGAATATTATAAGCAAATTTTCATAGCATAAACTAATAAACATTTAGCAATTTAAGACGAAACTAGCAATGCAGCCTGCCTTAGGCAGGACGTTTAAGGGGTGATAATATCTTCCCTTTTACGTAACCAGTCCCGAATCATAGAATCTCTGTTGACCAGTTAGGGTTCCTAGTGACCATAATATTAGGTGGCGACTCCTTAAACAAAGACCATTCCCCATTAAAGAACAGGATGCCAAAAATCCGTTCTTTTCCAAAGATTTAATAATTTTTAATTAGTCGCCGCGATGTCCGGGTGTGACAGAATGGCGACTCCACTGGGGACCTTAGGACTAAGCTTTGCTATTTATCTTTTTTATTGCTAAAAATGTTTTGTTGTACTGTGTTTTTGTTGTTGTATTGTTTGTGTTTATCAAGTTTTATATTTTGCTCTTTTTACTATTTTAGCATGCATAGTTATTCATTGTTTATCATGCATATGTATTGGACATGGGTCTAAGGCTTTCACACATCACTCATCTTATTTTAAAAATACATGTGGTATCAACTTTAAGATAAGTGGAGGAGTAACGGCACCCCAATGGCTTTAGCCTGGGTAAGGCTCGCGAAACTATTCAACTCTCGCATGATTGTTTGCTTGACAATGGTCGATATGCCAAACTGATATTACTCAGGGCCTCTATCTTCACGCTGCTTGTAAACCTCATATCAACCTTTCGAGGGCGATCACTGAGCATGAGAAAGACCGTTGAGACTAGATAGCAAAACTACCCTGATGCATTTAATGACTAGAACCTATCCTTTAGGTTAATCTCTGCGTAAATTCATTGAGATAAGCTTAAACGTGCTTTCGGGTGACATAATGACCGATATTCCTAAGATAACAACTGTTGAGTATGGATTCGAGTCTGAATCCTTGCAATGACCGAGGAGACTGCCCTAGACTGGATGTCGGTGAGATACCGCTACTTAAAGACATTAGATGCATAGTGAAAGACACCAAGAATGTGGCTGAAAGCTCAGATGACAAAACGCTAAACAAATCTCCTCTCAGCATTGCAATGAATATCGGATTCGGATCTTACCACACATTTAAAGAATAACGATCGTTATGTCACCCCCCAAAAGGCGAATCTACACCCAATATGTTGTATTCATCTTCATGCATGTTGGAACATACAATTATGACCTGTCATAATACTGCACTCCAGGTGAAATATAGGTCCCCCATTGAAACCTATCTATAACACTCGTTCGGGAAAAAGAAAAAATAGAAAACGAAGAAAGAGCCTAGTTGGAAGCCCAACATCAAAAAGAGGTGGACAATCTTAAGAAAGAAGTCACAAGGCTTACTAGTCTACTCGAGCAGGCCTTGAGAGACAAATCCGAAAAAGCAACACTTATAACTCAGCCTGAACCTATGCTCGTAAATCCCTTCACTCCACAGAATCCGGGGGCAAACGAGAAGGAATCTTAAAAAGGCAAGATGATAAAAGAAGATGATCTGAACAAATTCATTGCCCTATAGAAAAGGATGAGGGCATTTGAGGGAATTCGCCTATATGATCCTATAAAGGCTGTTGAGATGTGTTTGGTGCCCAACGTTGTCACTCCCAAAAATTTTAGAGTGTCAGAATTTGTTAAATATACGGGAACTCAATGCCCTATAACTCATCTCAAAGCATACTGCAACAAAATGGCTAAGGTGGTTGATGATGAGAAACTGCTGATTCATTTCTTTCAAGACAGCTTGAGTGATGGTGCCCTCACTTGGTATATGCGGTTGGACAATACCAAGGTTAAAAAATAGAAGGATTTAGTTGATGCCTTCATGAGGCAATATAAGTTCAATATAGACGTGGACCCTGATTGTTTAAAATTGCAAGCTATGGAGAAGGACAACAAGGAGTCCATAAGGGAATACACCCGGAGATGGAGTGAGGTAGCTGCACAAGTTAACCCTCCTATGTTGGAAAAAGAGATGATTAGTTTATTTTCCAACACCTTTAAAGCTCCGTGCTTTGAATACTTGGTTAGAAGCTCTGCACAACATTTCATTGACTTGGTTGTTATAGCTGAGAGGATTGAACAAGCCATTGGGTTAGGTAAGATTGCTAACCTGACTGAGAAGAACGGTTTCACTGAAAGTGGTTGCCAAGGCACTTATTGTTCCTATAGCTAATTGCTTCACACCAATTCCTAGAAATCAACTATCTTGAAGATAAAGCTATGGTGATATTATTGACTGTTGAAGAGATGCCCTTGTCAAGGAGAATGAATGATTCCAAAAATTCCAATCAATGATTGTTAAATGTTTAGCCCCTTTATATGCTATCATGCCAGTATTCATAGCTCAAGATGTTGTCATAAGTTCTTTGTTGTTGAACTTCTTTTCCAATGTTTCAATGAAAATAATAAGTTTATCATTCAATCGTGTTTACGACCAAGCATTATTCATTTTTCTGAGAAAGTTTTCTTATAAAGTCTCACAATCACATCTTTAAAGCCTTGCGCAATCTCATAGACACAATTCATCTCTTTTACCAAAATCAGTTCCCTATGGGAGTTTTGAAAAAAAAATTGATCTGGCATTTTGATTTCAAAAATAATTTGATGTTTATTCAAAAATGATATTTTTGACATTCTACTTGTAGAATGACAAGTGAATCAAGCAACTCCTTCATAGAGGTGACCAAACTCTAAAAAGAAAAAAAAAGAAATGAATAAATACCCTTACCCCATGACTCTTGAATAATGTGTTTTTAAATGTATGAATAATGGTATGTAGTGAACTTGTTGCTCATAACTCATGAAATGCATCTTTGCAAAGACTAAACCATCATACTAGATGAGGTCAAAGTTTATTGATCATAGCTGCTTGCGCTTGAAATGAGGAAAGGTCATCTTTGTTATTCCTTTCACGTTCTGAAATAAGTACATCCCTTGCGATCCCTTTTTGAGCCTGAATAATTTTTCTTTCCTAAAAACATCCCGACTAAGATCACACCCTACACTGGGGCAAGTGAAATTTCAATGATCAAGAAAGATGATAAAGCCGTGAGAAAGCTAAAAGGCAAAAGATCCCAAGAAACTCAAATGCTAGGGGGCATGACCAAATCACAAGAAAAAGTGATAACCAAGATAAAGTGAGTATGCTCTAGCGAAGCAATGAAAGAGAAAAACAGAAAAAAGGGCAAATAAAATAAGAGCGGCAAAAGAAAATATGAATGACGTCAAGAGTCAAACTGTTGACTGTGATCTTCAGTCTTTGAAACCCTGAAACACTCTTTGAGCCTTATGAATCCTTTTCTTTCATAGCCAAAAACCACAGCCTATGTTACGTGCCTGTAGAAGTCCTTTCTAATCAAGCAAGCAAGCAATCTAGAACAATAAACAATGCTCTCAAAATGCAAAGAATATTTTTTTCATAAGATTCATGATATCAAGAATAAACCACTCATTATTATTCATGCTGATAAAAATAAATGTTCAAAAAAAAAGAGAGACAAGTTTTTTCTCATACAAAACCTCGAGCTTTTTCTCGAGCCCTTCACTTCGAAACAAAAGGTCATCTCATGACATATTTTCACCGAAGATCTCATTGCGAAACACAAGAGCAAATAATCTCTTTTTCAAGAAAGAAAATAACCAAGGAGTTGCAAGATTTCAAAAGCAAATTGTTTTAGACTCGCATCGAAATAATTTTTGTTTTCAAAATGCAAGATCAAGATTTCAAGATTCATTCCAGACCCATACTTCTTCACCAAACTGAAAAGGAGAGAAATGAGAGAATGGTCTCTTAAAACCATTATTTGTCTAAGTCGCTAACAGGGCACACTTGGGGGCAATGACCAGTACAAGGGGGCAATATTGTGCTTAAGAAAAATCTATCTGTTCTAAAAAAAGAAACATTTCCTACAACAAGACAAGGGGGCATTTTGGTTTACGAAAGACAGTTTGATCCTTTCAGCAAGTGACACCAAATATTTTTATCAGTGAAACGAGGAGTAATGAATGATCCCCTCAAACTATTTGACGAGACAGAAAATCTCTAGCAAGCAAGTGGGTCACGATGGGCACCACAAAGGCTGAGTTGTGCAAACAAATCTGGAAAAAGTCTTATATGGGCTAACTCGAGTGGGCTAGAAAGCCAAGCGACAAAGATGACTCAAATCAGATAGCAAGATCTCACCAACTAAGCAACGAGAAGACTAAGAAGAAATTGGGGGCCTATATTTCAAATCAGGTAAAGATGTATACATATCATTTAAACTTTGAGACATTGGACAATGAGTTTTGCATATTTTATTAGAGAAAATTCTAACGGAATCCATCAAGCGGAAGGCCAACTTGAAATGGCGAACATTGAAATTGCTTTTGAAAAATTTTCACTTTTGAGAATTTTTCAACCTGGGCAGGTCGCCCATGAGAATTAGGCCACCTGAAAAATCTCTTTATTTTTCCACCACCTTTCAGTTTCCACTCCTGAGGTAGTGCATTTCCTATCCTACCTCATTTTGAGTTCTTTTCAAGCGCGCCTTCGAGCCCTCGTCTTATCTCCATTCAAGCACGCCTTCGAGCCCTCGTCTTATTTCTTTTCGAGCGCGCCTTTGAGCCCTCGACCATCAAAGGTAGTGCATTTCCTATCCTACCTCAATTCGAGCGCGCCTTCGAGCCCTCGTCTTATTTCTTTTCGAGCGCGCCTTCGAGCCCTTGACCATCAAAGGTAGTGCATTTCCTATCCTACCTCTATTCGAGCGCGCCTTCGAGCCCTCGACCATCAAAGGTAGTGCATTTCCTATCCTACCTTCTTTTGAGTGCGCCTTCAAGCCCTCATTTCCTTCGAGCTTCCATCTATTAAATAATGCGCCTTCGAGCCCTATCATGTCTTATTAAAAAAAAATCATATTTTTTCACTGGGCAGGTAACCCATTACAATGTGACCATCTGGGTAGGTAACCCATTACAATATACCATCTGGGCAGGTAACCCATTACAATGTGACCATCTGGGTACCCATTACAATATACCATCTGGGCAGGTAACCCATTACAATGTGACCATCTAGGCAGGTAACCCATTACAATATACCATCTGGGCAGGTAACCCATTACAATGTGACCATCTGGGCAGGTAACCCATTACAATATACCATCTGGGCAGGTAACCCATTACAATGTGACCAACCCATTACAATATACCATCTGGGCAGGTAACCCATTACAATGTGACCATCTGGGTAGGTAACCCATTACAATATATCATCTAGGCAGGTAACCCATTACAATGTGACCATCTGGGTAGGTAACCCATTACAATATACCATCTAGGCAGGTAACCCATTACAATGTGACCATCTGGGTAGGTAACCCATTACAATATGCCATCTGGGCAGGTAACCCATTACAATGTGACCAACTGGGTAGGTAACCCATTACAATATACCAACTGGGCAGGTAACCCATTACAATGTGACCATCTGGGTAGGTAACCCATTACAATATACCAACTGGGTTGGTAACCCATTACAATATACCATCCTATACTGGGCAGGTAACCCATTACAATGTGACCATTTGGGCCGGTAACCCATTACAATATACCATCCTATACTAGGCAGGTAACCCATTACAATGTGACCATTTGGGCCGGTAACCCATTACAATATACCATCAAAAAAAAATCCTCGTATTTTTCAATCATCGGGTAGGTCGCCTGGAATAATTAGACCACTTGCGAAACCCTTTTCGCATTTTATTCTTTATCAGGCAGGTCGCCTTGAACAATTAGACCATTTAAAAAAAAAGCAAAAAAATCAATCAAAAAAAAAGAGAAGAAAAAAAAAAGGAGGAAAAGAGGAAGGGCTTTCACAATTATTCTTCTTTACAAAACTTACTATACAAAGTCAAAAGAAAATAAATTTTCTAATGCATTTGCACCGTAAGCATTGTAAAGAGGGGGCAACTGTCATAACCCAATTTTGGCCCTTTGACTTTTAATTTAATTTTTACAGGGTTTAAAATGAAAAATTAAAAGATCAGAGATTTATTTCGATGAAAAGTGTGATTTGTCAACTTCCGTGAAAATTAAGGACTACAATGTGCTTTTATCATTCTATCTTTATCTTCAAGATAATCCCTATCTTCAAGATAATCTTTATCTTCGAGATAATCCTTGTCTTTAAGATAATGATAGTTATCCGCTTTCAAATTTGATTCTTAATAAAATTCAAACTTCAAAAAAGAGAATGAGTTTGATTGAAACTTGGTTTTTCACAAGCGAAGGGACTCTGGCACTATAAATACAGATCTCAGGGGGGAGAAAAGGAGGAGGATGATTAGAGAGGAACCCTAAACGACACAAAAAAAAAAAAAAAACCCAGGAGAAGACCATTACCAAAAACAGATAAAAAAAGAAAACACAAGCGAACTGAGAACAAACAAACACAGGGGGGGAGACAGGAAGAATAAGAGAAGCAATCAAAGCAAAGAAAAGCAAAACCAGAGGAGAAGCGCACGAAGAATAAAAACAGAGAAGGAGAGAAGGTAGCTTTGGCAATTCAGCACACCTTCGCCACCGTCTTCGACTTCGCCTCCTGCACAGGTAAGTTCTTCATTTCCCTTTGCTTTGCAATTCTAATTGCATGGGTACTGTACATAGGCCAATTTAATTCACTACTTTTGCATACACGTGTGAAGCTTAGTCCTAGAAAAAAAAATATAAAAAAAACAGAAAAAATAAAAAAAAAACAAAAATGTGTATGCATGAATAAAAATAATGTAAATTTATTGGTTTATTCACTGACGCCAGAGTCAGGAATAAAAATACCGGTTTAAATTTATATTATTTTTATTCGTTGTATTTTATTTTATTTAGCTAGAAATATAAAAAATATTTGCATTTGTAAAAAATAAATTTATTATTATTTATTTATTCATTGGCGCCAGAGTCGGGAATAAAATAAAATATTGATCTAATTTATTTTATAGCTACGTAATATTTACCAACGCCAGAGTTGGAAATATTCGTAGTTGAATATTCACTGGCGCCAGAGTCAGGAATATTATAAGCAAATTTTCATAGCATAAACTAATAAACATTTAGCAATTTAAGACGAAACTAGCAATGCAGCCTGCCTTAGACAGGACGTTTAAGGGGTGATAATATTTTCCCTTTTACGTAACCAGTCCCGAATCATAGAATCTCTGTTGACCAGTTAGGGTTCCTAGTGACCATAATACTAGGTGGCGACTCCTTAAACAAAGACCATTCCTCATTAAAGAACAGGATGCCAGAAATCCGTTCTTTTTCAAAGATTTAATAATTTTTAATTAGTCGCCGCGATGTCCGGGTATGACAGTGGGGGTAATGATTGCCTCGTATCATGCAGCATAGGTGGATCATAAAGGGACTCAGATAAGTGTCAGGTCTGACTTCATGGAGCGAGCAAGCTAGCTAGCTAGCTGACACAGGAGCCAAAGAAGAATGAAACTTGGCATATCCCACATTTCAAAATAAGTTATTGTTTTTTTAAAATATTTTTTATTTAAAAATATATTAAAATAATTTATTTATTTTTATTTTTAAAAATTTATGTTTAATATCAACATATTAGAAAAATATAAAACGATAAAAAATTAATTTAAAATATAAAAATCCAACAACATTTTTAAACACAAAACAACCACTTTACAATCTTGAATTATAAACAAACCATCAAAGCAAATTGTACTCTGTCCCAACTAGTATTTGTCATTAATAGGAAAATGAAAATAAATAAATAAAAAATAGTGTCAGAGGTTTTTACCACAAGTCTTGTGATCATGTGCATCAATTACAATACAAAAAATAAATTGACAACTGATTTGGCAACCGACCACATGATTTCTGACCATATGACATCACAATTTATATAAAAAAAACAATAAGGATTTTCTAATAAATACATCGGATTTTTATTTGATAAAAAATTTAGAATTGCTTGCGAAGGAACCTATACAATAAACACACAAGGAAAAGGAAGCTCAGATCAATGAGACAAATACTGATGGCAAGCCCCCTGGAAGATTCTAAAACTGCGTATATGCCCATGATGAATGCGGTAATCATTGTATACATGCTAAGAAGCGTAAACCACGTGGCAACCCTAAATAATTTCATAGTGGCATCCTTTTTTATCACTTTATACTTGTCCAATTCCAAACCTTGAATTAACGCCATCAAAGAGTGGATAAAGACAGCAAAAATGGAGAGCATCAGTGAAATTGCATCTGAGATAACAAATGCTATAAAAGCAAATTTTTTAGCTAGAATTGCTGTGCCTCTGTCACTCTTGTAACCACCAGGTAGAGTGAATGCTGCTGCAAATGTTACTGTTGCTATCAATGCCGCAACAACTAGATGAGACTCTCTTGCTTTACTCAAAGCTTCCTCTTTCTCTTTGTTTTTCTCATCATTGTTTTTCTCTTCCTCTTTCAAAACAAAGGGACCGCGACCAATCGGTCCACTACCAACATCTTGAAGGGATTCTAGGATCTCTTTCTGCAAAAATATATATCTTGAGTAAAATATGTTAAGATATTAAAAGAGGTTTTAAAAGTAATTTTTTTATTACTTTCTAGATTATTTTTTTAAGTGAAAATTTTTATATTATCTTGTATTTAAATTTTATTAATTAAAATAGAAATAGTGAGATTTGAATTTATAATTGTTTGATCAATAAGATTGTAATGCTATTTTAAAAAAACTAATTCAATCTAAAAATTTAAACAAATAATCTATCATTTTTAGCTATTTAACATATATCATATATCAACTTCCCAGCCTTTGTTTCCACAACTAGTTTGTTTGCAATCAAATCCTTTTTGTTAGTACTGTATATAATTAGGTGGTAACAAAAACTAATTTGGTTGAAATTAAACTAAAATGTGGACTTAATTTCATCCTGGAAAAGAAAACTAAGATGTGGACTTAATTTTATATACCATTAATTTTACATCATTTCATTCTAAAATTAATATTTTCCTCGGAGGGGTAATAAACTAGAGGGGTAATCCAATATATTATTGTTTATTGTTACTCTCCTTAATTGCTTGTAAGATTATGTTAAGTTTCTATTAGATTTTTTCAACTTTAATTCTCAATTTTTAAAATTGTAATTAATTGTATTTTTTTTTCATTCATTTGTACTACTTTTGTTTTTTTATTGAATAATATATGTTTTTAATCACTTACATGCGATTCATATGCATAATCTGTTATTCTAGATGAAAAAACTTAACAAAATCAATAAAATGACTTCATTTCAAATAAAAAATATTATTAAGTTATTCAGATTACTTTATTTTTATATTTAGTACTATGATATAGATAATTTTTAAAAGTATTTTTTATTTAAAAATATTTAAAAATAATTTTTTTAAATTTTATTTTATTTTTAATACCAGCTTATCATAATTTTAAAAAAATATTAATTTAATTTTTTTAAATAAAATACATTTAAAAAAAATATAGAAGATACTCGTAAGATGATACAGAACTGATCCCAACAGTGAAACTGAATAAAAGTTATGTGGACCCAAAAGTTACGTAAAGGAAAACCAGTTTGCTGTGATTTAATTATATTCAAAACCCAAATTCAGAAATCGAAAAATTGATTCCTTATGTATATATATATTGTTTGTGTGTGTGGGTTTAATGGATGCATTAATTATCACAACAGTTAATTCATAGAGGATTGATTACCTTTATCTCTCCAAAATTTCCGAAATAAATGTCCTTGACGCTTAGCTTTCGCTTATTAAGACCATATATTATCTCCCCTTCCCTAAAACTATATTCATCTAAAACACGTGCCCATTTCCTCTGCTCGCGCGCTAAAGCAGCAATTAGATGGAAGGGCGTGTTTCCTTTGTCATCCTTCTTCGTTTTAAGTCTTGCAAGTTCAGGAATCTCCAGACATTCCTTGAATGCTTTTCTATCGCAACTTGCCACAGCATAGTGAAGGGCATTCCAACCTCTGTTATCAACTAGCTCACAACAAGCTGGACATCCAGAAACAATCTCTTTCATTTTGTCTACATGTCCTTGAATGGCAGCAATGTGAAGTGCTGTTCTCTTCTTCTCTGTTTCAGCAATGTAGGCCGCGGACGCATCATATTCTAGTAATACTTTCACTGTACGAGCAGACCGGGAATAATAGGCAGCGTAGTGAAGTGGTGACCAGCCGTTCTCATCGGTTGTTTCCGTCAACTTCTTTTCTTTTCTTAACAATTTTATTGCTGTCTCTGAAACCAACAAAACAAAGAATAAAAGTTCTTCATCATGAACAACACAGATTTCACTTATGCCCCGTTTAATAATTTCTTTTAGAAAAGTGGTTTCTTGAAAAATAATTTTTTTAAAAATAAATTATTTTTCAATATTCGGTAGTATTATAAAAAATAAATTGAAAAACACTTTCCAGTATTTGATTATGTCATAGAAAATAAACTGGAAAAAAGATTATTAATATTTTTTTTCAAATTTATTAAAATAATAAGGAGTAAATATTACAAATTAAAAAGTTGAATAAGAATAAAATTGAAAAAAATATATAATTTTATAAATGATCTCAAATAAAATAAATAACAATCAAGATAATGAAAATCAAATCTAACCGATTAAAAAGTTGAAAAATAATAAAATTAAAAAAATTATAATTTCATAAATTATTTCAAATAAAATAAATAACAATAAAAAAAATAAAGACTAAATCTTATAGATAAAAAAATAATTCAATTAATGATAAGAGAAAAATAAATAACAATGATAAAAATGAGGATCAAAGTTGATATAATAATCAAATTAAATCAAATTTTAAGGGATGAAATTTGAAAAAAAAAGATTCACAATAAAATATAGAGCAATTAAAAGTTTGAGAACCAAATTTGATATAATCAATAAATAATATGATATTTCTAATTTTTTTACAACTTTTAAAAAGTATTTCTCGCCCAAAATAAAAAGAAAGTTTTTCTTAAAAACCAGGTCAAAAATTTTTTTAATTAAAAAGTGTTTTTCGTTGATCAATATTTTTAATGACAAACAAATATAAAAAATTAAAAAAATTATTTTCAAAAAATCATTTTTCATTGAACAAATGTATGTAACCTACGTGAATTACTATATATCCAATACTTAAACTCACAAACAATTTTAGTGGTATAATTTATTTTATTTTTAAAAAAAAAAGCTAATTATGAAGCAAACACGGATATATAAAATCAAATAAAAGTGGATTTTAAATTATAGTTTACACTATTATATATAAATTATTTAATTCTCCCGACTTGAGCACAAAATCCTACCATCATCTCCCACCGCGCTTGCCGCGTGTAGAGCAGTTCTACCATTAGGGCCGCCATAGTCCACTGAGATGCAATTTCCTAAGATTTCATCGACTACCTTTTCTCGTTCTTCCCTCCTCCTCGTGATAATGGAAGCAGCAATATAAAGTGGAGTTTCTCCATGAACATTGGCGGAATATGAAAACTCAGGGTCCTCTTTTGTCAATATTTCCACCACATGGCCCCGCCTATTTCGAGCTGCCTCGTGCAACGCTGTATCTTGCTCTTCAGTGGTCATCCTCAACATCTTTTTTGCTTCTGTTACTCCGCTCTCCGGATCAGTAGGTAGAGCTTCTGCACGTTCCATGAGGAGTTTTACCACATTGGAATGACCATATCTTGCTGCCAAATGGAGTGGGATTTCACCTTTCTTATTGGCTTGGAATAACAGTGGTGGACACTTTTCAAGAATTTTATCAACAAAATAAGTGGATTCCGGTTCCCTACTTTGGTTTCCTAAGTAGACATGAAGAATGGTGTTCTCGTCTGGAGTCAATAACTGATCAAGGCAGGTTTGATAATTCTCAAAGGGACCGATATCGCCTTCAGCTGCAGCTTTGAACAAGACAGGATCCATATAGGTCGTCATACTATTTTGTAGCTTAGAGGAACTCACTAAATGAAAAGTAAACAAATGAAGGGGAGGTGAAATTAACCACTGTGGCTCAAAGGCAAGAGGTTCCACTCCTCAACTGATCACAAGCTGCTGCTGATTTCTTCGGTATTTAAAGGAAGAAAAAGCGTTAATAACCACAAATTACATTTATTTTCCTTTTTTATATTTTGTCGCAATATCATTTCTTTTGCCCTGCCGGAAAGTTATATCTGTTTTTATCAAGATAACAAGAAAATAAAAATAAATTGTTCGGCTCATCCATCATTAAAATTTATAAATTAAGAAAATCAAACTAAAAATTTCGATAACTAATTGTTTTTAAAAATTTTATTTTCTATTTGTAACTAACAATTTATTCCAAATAATGATTTTTTAAAAAAAAAATACAACTGAATTTTATTTGATATCAAATCAATGACCGATTATTTTAGTTGTAAATCAAGTTCATAAATTTTAGCTTAAATTTTAATTTTTTTGTTTAATTATTGCAAAATTATTATTATTATATGAAAATATACTTACTATGATATTAAATATTAATAACTATCTAATTAGGAAAATTAATTATTATTCATACTAAATACAAATTTAATATCATTATATATATATATATATAATTCAAACAAATTCCAAATTTGCATTATTATGAAAAAATCAGATTTTTGTGAACATTTGTTTGTAGTATATGCTGGATTAATCAATATTGTAATGATTAATTTATTAATCAAATTCATTAATATGGAAAACTGTCAATCTAAGATTATATAAATTATATAAATGCAATTATTGATTAATTTATAATTTTTATGTTTTTTGTATTTTTTTTCTTTGTTTTCTTATCATAAAAAACACCAGAGATGAAAAGTTTTTTTAAAAAAATTATTGTTAATTCCCTCTTTTAAAGCGTAACTTGCTAGCAAGGCAAAGGATTTTGGAATACAAAAGTGAAAAGGAAAGGATGACTATACTAGCACTTCTTCCTTTTTTAATGTTTTCTCTAGACACTCGGATACCTCAAAGTATCTCGCTACATTAATAGTTATTGAACTTAAAAGGTGAATAAAAAACACACATTTATGAAATTTTATTTGATAGCAAATATGGGATTGACCGTTTTAGTTTGAAATCTTTTTCACAAATTTTAGCTAAATTTTAAAATTTTTGTCTCATTATTGAAAAACATTATTATTATTATTATTATTATTATTATTATTATTATTATTATTATTATTATAACCCAATTTTTTAATTTAAAAAAAATAAAAACTAAAAAACAATAAAAAAATAATTTGAGAATTGGGTTAAGACAACACAAATTAAAAGTTTGAGAATTAATAATGATGGAATTATAAAATTGGCAGTCAATGTGGTAAAAAATTAGAAGAATTAATAAGTTCGGGACTTAATTAAACTTTGATTTAATTAATTAATACAATCAAGGGCTTAATTGAAAAATA
>Ga0325410_1005500_pt1 | contig 13987 bp, 8 predicted proteins | sample PopdelMetagenome_16_FD_206182 | JGI IMG/M metagenome (GOLD analysis project Ga0325410, IMG submission 206182) | Populus deltoides microbial communities from Bellville, Georgia, United States - Xylem-PdIQD-R3 | ecosystem: Host-associated > Plants > Phyllosphere > Stem > Wood/Secondary xylem... | reverse complement strand
TTTTTTTTTTGTGAGTTTATTATTCCAGAAAAATTGTTGCAACCAATTTAGGCTATATAAATTGTTATAAATAAGTCAAAATCTATGATATTGTTATTTGATGATTTGATGTTGGAAATGACTTATTTTTTCTTTGATCCTTGTTTATCTTAACTTATCTTCATGTTAACTCCTAGACCTTTTTGTGTTACCCCCTCCAACGTATATATATCCTAGCTCTGGTGCTTCTTGGGGTAGAACAAAAGGAATGTGATCAACGAAAGGAATTTTTTGTTTTTTTTTTTTAAAAAAAACTATGTTGACCTTACCAATTTGACTGAGTCAACTAGATTTTACGTTGATTAATATCTTGTCCAGTTTGACATGGAAAACTAACCTGGATCAAGCTCTTGATCCTAGGTTTTCCATGTCAAACTGCTGAGCCGAGCCTGGTTTAACTGCAAAAGAGCACTAACATTCACACTTTGAAAAATAACAGATCAATGAGTAATATCATGAAAAGAAATTCTCCAATCTTATTGCTAAGCCAGCAATTAACCTCCAAAAGGAAAATTACACAATGTCCCTGACATATTTATCAAAGAAACTAAAATTTTGAATCTGATATTCAAACAACAATTGCATAAACTTAATGGGAAAAAAGAAAAGAAAAGAAAAAAAAATGGCAACATCTTACACCAAGCTAAATCGAGAGAGCAGCCATTGATATTCTAAGAAAAAAGATAATTGACCTAATCAATCATAAAGTAATCAATCTTAATGATTTTCCAAATATCCAAACAAACTGTCTATGTGATAAGTTGGCATTTGACTCCTAAAAATCATCCATCCTCATAAACACTGGAAATGAGAGGTTAAATCATGAATGACTTCATTCGCTGTTGGAGTCATCTGAATGTTCCTCCTCAATTTCTCTAATGCTCTTGACAACATCATCAACTTTCTTAGAGACATGTTCTGTGTGTTTTTCCAAATCTTGTAGAATCATATTTAACTGTTCTTCATATACAGCACACCGTCGTTTACATTTTTGTCTCTCATTATACAACTCGAGTGACAGTTCACGGATTCTTTTATCCTTCTCATCCTGCAAAAAAAATTGAATATTAAGGAAATCACAATAACTTCATGACAATTGATTTAGAGCATGAAATAGAAGGGAAACTGTGAACAATGGAGGTACCGTATTTACAGCACTCAATCTAAATTATATGGTCAATATTCTCTGCTTATGGCTACGGAGATGTTCATAAGGCATCTAGCGGGAAAGTTGAGCTTCCCGGCTCCTTCCCTATAATGCAGTGACCAACTACGGCCAACTTTATTACTTGAGGAAAAGTCAAGTTTATGGTAGTAAACAAGTACAAAATATTCAGATCCATGTCAAGTAGACCATTAACAAGACATTCATGCTGCTAGGCTGTCAGTGTAGTGCATATAGGAACTGGTGGTTAAAGCTTGGCAGGATCTGGTTTAACAGTCCCAGCAATCATTGTCTAGTGATAATCCCACAACGCTAATTAAAAAGAAGGATCAGTTCATCCAGTGAATTAATGTGTGAAGAACTTTTAGAAGCCATTTTAAACCTCAAACATACCTCACTGATTAATTGCTTCCCAGATCCTCGCCATGGAACTTTACTGGGACTCATTAGTTTATGAGTGTGCTCCTTGACAAATTTGGTGACAACCCACTTTCCTCCTTTCAAGGCTAACCTTATCATTGCTCCACAGCCCTCCCGAGTGATTGGTGGTGGGGGAAGAATTCTGTCTTTCCTATGTACATACTTTTTGGCTCGAAATCCTTCTTTGGAACAAACAAAATCTTGACCAATAACCTGATTGTTAACCCGAGAGCGTCGATTATGGTGTATACGTACAGTAAAACCAGTGCATCTGCCATAGGAAATGTAAAATTCTCTGGCCTCATCTCTTGAGTTGAACTCCATACCTTCACATGGTTCTAAACCTTCAGCGTTTACAGCTAGTTCAATACATTGCACAGATGTCTTGTCATCTTCATCTACACAGAAATCCAAGTTATTTTGAAGCTCATCTTCTATCCTTCCACATTCATAGGCTTCACCATGCAAATCCAGGTCACTGTCATTGGAATCAAACCCATGAACAGATTGTTTATCCATTATACACTCCTACAGAAAAAACTTCAAAATTAGTTTCACTGCATCATCAAGACACTCCAACAAGGAAAAGAGAAGGAAAAGTAGGATCACAATTAAAAAACAGATCCGATAAAAAAACTCACTAAAGATAGGAAATCAAGTCAAAATAAGAATTTGAAATACAGCCCCAAGAAAATCCAAATAGAGACATGTTCCTCTTAACAATTAAGTCTTTTTTACTGTAAAAGAAGCTTCAGAATTCAACAACAACAACAACAAAATGGAGCCCCTTGTAACATTATTTTCCCCCAGAATGGCCTTGTGTCAATGCCTTCAAGAACATGGTTTGACAAAAAAAACTTAATCTTCCATAAATTTCCTCCACCATTGAACAAAATTATCCAAAAAAAAGGAAGGAAAAAAGAAGCCACAACTGGAAAGTTAACACAAGCCCAATATAACATTTACCAAATCACCTTATTACATCAACATCTTTATCTTTCAAGAAGTATTAAGTAATATAACTTTCTTTCTTTCTTTCTTTCTAATGAATTTAACAGATAGAGGCAATCATGTTAGACAGCCAACAATACCACATATCATACAGCCAAGAAAGTATATTTCTTCATTGAATTTTTCCTAGACTAATATGAGCAGTATTAGCAGTGATAAAATAATCAAATTCAAACAAAATTAGACTAAGAGATCACAAAAGAAATGATAATGATATGCACTGAAGGGAAGGAAACAAAAGAGTGAAAAAGAAGAAATTTTGATGAACTCACCGGTGAAATGAAGCGTTACATAGCAATAGAAGCCTTTTGGGATTGGAAATAGAAGTGGAAGCCCTAGATTTGAAGACTGGATTCCGGTAAAGTAAAGGGTTTTAGTTGGTTTTTAGAGTTTTTGATTTGAAAGCGAGGAGAGATGTTGCTGGCTGACAGGCTGAGATGAAAGTGAAGTGAAGTTGGTGGGACAAAGCACCAAGAAAAAGGGCTGATGTGGGGAATGTCCATGTGTGTTTTTTTAGGTAAAGCCCAGTCGGCCATGTATTATAGGCAGTAAGACTTTACTTGTAATACCCCACTCGAGCAACAACCTGGCTCAAGACCTGGGTTGCCGATTACAGAGTTTAACCTGGATTAATCCAGGTTTTTTTTAAAAGATAACTCGAAAATAAGGTTGTTTTGAAGAGAAAAAAAACTCAGTTTTTCCATCAACTTAGCCCTTGTCAGCAAGTCATCGGTTAACCATACAAGTTTTATAACCGGGAGTAAAACCTTCCGTGTACAATTGGTGCATTTAAGAAAAGTTTGAAACCAAGATAATTATCCCAAGCTGAATCTCAAGGGTTTGGTTAATTCTGCTTTCCCTACCAGCCTACTCCTACTAAGTTCTGCATTTTAAAGGGGAGGACTTGACTTCAATTTGAAACCAAATGATTTGAAACTTCTTGGTGAAGCATATTGAAAATGTATGGACCATTAATAGGTTAATTTGTTCTGGATTTCATATGACAAGATTCTTAGCATATTTGGATTTTAAAATTTCTTCCCCTTTTCCACTGACCTGAAATTAACAGTGTCAGGTGTTATACAGTTCTGACTAGGTAAAACACTTTGTTAAATCTCCCTGGAGAGAGAAACATTTGCTTAAATTCTCCTGCTCATATATCATAATCAGAATCACATCTTGGACCCGATGATTGCAATGGAAACTCATAGTCCAAAGTTGAATTTTGACTACTGGATCAGTGATCTGCTTAGAATTTATACACGGTTCCCCTAAATCATTCAAAGCTGTTACAAATTTGTCATGTTGAGCTTGTAATCTCAATACAGCAGTTCCTAAAACCAGCCTTTCTTTACTAATCCTATCGAACCTTGCAGTTGTTTACTTATATTTCGGTTACAAAGTTCAGATGGGATGGAGAATCTTGCACGTAGCAACAGTTATCTTTGTGAATGCAAAGTTCTAAAATGAGTTTATCCGTTTGTATTTTGTCAAGCAAAACCAGAATTAGTTGACTACAGATGCTAACAGAAAATCTTCAGCTATACTCTTAGTCAGAATCTGGATCTTCTGGCTCTTCAGACTCAAGTTCTTTCACTTTGTTAGCCACAACTTCAGCCTTAAGTGATAAACGTTGTGTGTGCTCCTCGATATATGTTAAAACCATCTGTAGCTGCTTTTGATAAGCAGCAGATTTCTTTTTCTCACGATGCAGCTCGGTGGATAGCTCTCGGATTTTGAGATCTTTCTCATCCTGCAAGAAGAGAACAGTTATTTCATGTCATGCAAATACAAGCTTTTGGAAGAAATGACAGGAACAGTTAAATTAATGAAGATCTAAAATTGAAATGCGCGTGATAACAACCATACAATACAAATCTAATCCTGAAACACACCTCACTAAATGCAATCCTGTGTGAGCGGCGAGGTGGTATTTTACTAGGATTAAGATCATGATTGTGTTCTTTTATGAAACCATAAATAACCCATTTTCCTCCATCCTTTGCAGCTATCCTCAACATTGCATTGCATCCCTCCCTTGTGATTGGCCGTGATTGAAAAACTCTGTTTTCTCCCTTAGGACTCTTTCCTCCACGAAAGCCTTCTTTTGAGCAAACAAACTCTCGACCAATTATTGAGTTATCTTTGAGTGACCTACGTGTACGATTGTTACGTATGGTAAAGCCCATTCGCCTGCCATACAACTCATAAAATTCCCTGGCATCCTCTGCTGATTCAAACTCCATTCCGATAAATGGTTCAAATGGCTCCAAACTTACTGGAAAATCTTGAATAGATTGCTGAATTATGTTATCATTTCCATCAAGATTACCAGCTAATTCATCATCTGCTGTTTCTTGGTCATCAAAAGTTTCAGCCAGCCAACATCTATAATTTCTGTTAGAATTAAATTGTTCACCAGAGGTGCTTGCCATCATGAACCTGTCAAAAATTTAGATGTCAAAACCCGAAAGAATTGAAGAAGCAAAAGCAGGTATTATATTAAATGTTTTTTCTGCACCCCCAAGTCTAGATTTCCCCCATAGTTTCACGTGCAAAACAATGCCTGACCATGACGATCATGCAAGGCACACTCGCATGGCATATTTCTCTGCTCAGACTACTCAAGTCAATAAATAAGTGGGTTAGACCTTGGTGATTTCAGTTGGATCTATATGTATACGAGTCTCTATTGAGACACAGCCATCTACTACTATTCTAAGGACAAAAAGAAGAAGGCATCATCATCAAATTTCCCATTCAGGCAAGAAACAAGAAGAGTACACCACATGGAGACCACGAGAAGGTGACTCAACAGTGTCAGGATAGCGAAAGAGAAGTATATAGACTAGGAAGCCAATAAAGAAAACAAGTATTGTTGAAACAGAAAACAAGCAATACTCAGCTCCATTTCAAAGAAATCTTGACCAAAATCTTGGTTGATGAACTAGGGTCTACAAAATCTTGACCAGGGTCCTAAATTTTAAGCCCATGGGGTTTCATAGTTTCATATATTCAATTCAATTTGATTAACAACACGGCATTGTCATTTACCAGGTTTAGATCACCAAAAGAAACAAACTTCATTGCATTAGCAAAATCTTCGCAGTCAAATGAGCTCCATTTCAAAGAAAAGAATTTGAAAAGCATTTCAGCTTCTTCCACTTCCTCAATCCATCTCCAACAGTTCAACACAATAAACAAACAAAAAAAAGGAAGACAAGAAACAAAACCCATCAAGAAATTTAAAAAAGATTACACCTTTCGCGTGTCATTGTATGTATAGTTATCAAGTGTATGTCAGAGAGAGAGAGTGTGAAAAACACTAACCTTTGGTTTTATCAAAGAATCCCAACCCAAAACTCTCCAACCTTTGGTTGTATGTCAGAGGACTTTCTCAGCTCATTTTCTCTTCCCTCTCTTATTGGAAGCCAGTCAACAGTTTCAAGCTGTGGTGAAAGAAGCATGGCACAGAAGGAAATAGAGAGGAAAGTTCAGTTTCAGGAAACGACATGTAGTCTAGTTGACAGCTGCTGGTTGGAAAGTGGGAACTCTTGTTTTCTAATTCTATAAAATGCATGTGACATGTCGTCTTTTGGAAGAACAAGTCCTTGGTCCCCTTGCAGCAACGGAAATGTTGCTATTTGTAATTTTATTTTGTTGCGGTATTTATCTTTTCTTTGTAAAAAAATATTTATTTTTTGATAGATAATATTTTATTTGCTTGAATATCCATTTTAATATTGGCTCACTTACTTTTCTATAGATGTCATCTCTTTAGATCATATTTATGGTATAAAATTTTAATATAAATTCATTTCGAGGCTTGAATTGTAAATTAATAGGTTAACCCAAATCTATTTTAAAATAACATTATTTTATTTTTCTTTTTAAAAACTCAAATAACATCAATTTAAATAAAATTAAAACAATGTTATTTTAGTAAAAAAAACCTTAAAGTTAACCTAGTTGGGTTTCGATTGAGTCACGAATTGATATACTAAATCATTAAAATTTAACCGAGTTAATTTTCAACAAGGTTCAAAGAAAAACCCAACCCAACCAACCTTTAAATCGGTGAACTATTAAGTTGATATGCTAAGACAGGTCAAATTTAATAACTATATTTTTGATACTTGAGCTTTTATGAAAAAATTTATTAGTAAAGCTTTTATGACTCAAAGTCATTCCCATTGTTGAAAATAAAATAAAATCTATCACTTCATTTTATTTTGTAATATTATTTAATAATAAATTTTAATTTATATAAAGACTTTTAATTAATATATTTTTGTAAAACGTTGTAAAAAAACCTCTATCTTGTTATATGATAACACAAAAGTGTAGCAAAGAACAAGGAAATGAAAAAAAAAATTAATTTAAGAAAGTATTAACTATATTAATATAGAAAATCCTTTGCTAGTAAAAATAGCAAAGGAGCTTAGTGCATTATACTTTAGTTAATGAAGATATAAAAACTAATTTTGCTATTATTAAAATAAAATAAAATGAAGGTGATTAATCTCTTTCAAATTAAATAAAGAAGTTTATTTTGGATGGTTGTGTAGGTTACAAGTATGTGATTGTGTTAAACTTTTTTCTATTTTTATTGTTTCAATCCCTTATTATTTTATCTTCACCATGTTTTTGACCTAATCATGATTAATATCAAAAGATTGGTGTTTGTTTTTTTTAGCAAAGTAGATATGAAATACCAAAAAAACAAAAGTAAAGTATAAAAATCCACTTAATTTTGCACAATTCCATTGAATAATACTATATTATTAATCAATCCATATTATTAATCTATTAATTTCCTCCAATAACTCAATTATTATCTAATAAAAATAAAATAAAGATAATACCATGGAAGAAGGGAAAGGATATTAGATAATACATTTAACATATAAACATAAATTAATGCAATACTCACAAAAAAATTGCTATCAACTTCTCACGAGAATTTTGTGATGGTTAGGCAATTGGCATTTTCACAAGAATTGTGTGAATTAATTGTTCAAAAAACATCCTTAACCCTAATCTCAAAGTTTTCTTGGTAGTCTTTCAAGTCCTTGATTGTGGCATTCAGAATTGGTGTGGGACTGCAAGGGAGGGAGCAAAGGGTATCCGTGGTTGCAAGTAAAGCTAGCTGTAATCTATGGTAATATGGCTTCTGCTACTTGATCAACGCAGCCAAATATTACACATGAAATATCATTGGTTTACTTACAAAACTAAGATTAGGTCAAGCAGATGATTACAAGGCCTCGAAACAATTTGCTTCAGGATTATACGACTGGAAGGAATTTTGATGAAACTTCACCTACTAACAAGAGTTGAAATTTGTACAAGATTTACAACGTAATGCCAGGTCTTATGACTAACCTAGGAGCAGCTTCTGGTTTCAGATTCAACTTCTCTAATGTTTTGAACAACACCTTCGAGTGTTGTTAACATGCACATAGTGTGTTCCTCAATGTAAGTCATAAATGTTTGCAGCTGTTCTCGGCGTGCTGCTAACTGTCGGTTCGTATGATGCAACTGGGAGGATAGCTCTCGAATTCTCTCATCCTTTTCATCCTGACAAGATAACAAAAATTGGTTTAGAACTTAGATAGTAACAACTACCAGCAATACCAATACAATTCATGAACAATTATTGCTGATAAGACAATTGATCAATAAAACAAGCAAATACACAAGCAGATTCTATAGCGTATAAGAATAAATGAGAGGTATATTGGACTTTATAGCTCAGCATTACTCTGATACACAACGTATCAGCACTTGATGTTAAGAAGCATCTTCCTGGCCTTGATGTTCAAATCTTGTTACAATAAACTGGCATGGAAGTGCAAACTTTGCTACAGTAAGCTTTATTAAAATCGTGCTAAACTGATTTTTTTTTTTTAAAAGGGGTCAAAACATGAAACCCTCTGATTTATTTATGGTTTGATGTCAACTAAATGAACATAGCTCCTTAAAGCAATTTTAGAGTCAATAACTACGCCAATCTTTAGAATATATATGGTGTTTACTCGGCAACGCTTCAAGGTTTAAGGACAAACACTGCCGATTTCTATTGGCCAATTCTATGCACCACAAGTACAAATATGTAGAAGGGTAGCGAAGGTGTGTGCATCACAAGGTATGCAAGAAACACAGACGACACTGCATTAACCAAATTGAAGGAACTTACTGGTGTTGGTCGACCTTTTTTTGATGATATTACTAGTGGATGATTATGCTCCCTCATAAACTTTGTCACCACCCATTTCCCTAGCTTTTCTCTCTTCACCAATATCATTGCCATACAACCCTCCCGTTTGCTCTCTCTTTTTCTAATTTTAACTTGCCCTGTCTTTTGGCTGCTGAGATTAAATCCTTCTTTATTACAAGCAAGTCGACGAGATATAATTGTTCCATCATGCTCAGACTTACAGGATGATACAATACGTGTAAGAAATCCTTCCTGTTTAGCATATTCATCATAGAAAACTCTGGCAGCATTTTCCGATTCAAATACCATACCTTCATATGGTTCTTGGCTTGTGTCGACTTCACAAACACCAGTTTCACCTCCCACAATACTTTCTGTTGTCACAATTTTGTCTTCCGCGAGGGTCTCAATCTCCACTGCAAGTCAATGTCACCAGTTACAATTTATGTTTAGCATCACAAGAGGAAAGCCTATAAGCTGAAAACTATAATAACTGCATAAAGGAGATAGTACAGGCAGCAAACTGGCAGGTAGTCTCAAGATGTGCATACCATAAATCAATATTCATAATCACCTAAAACAAATTGTTTAGGTATATAAATGTTAACCACAAGCATTCTAAATCTTCATGGAAGCATATTTGATACTCAATTCCAGTCACAAATAAGCAGGAACTTGGAGGTGGGGTGGGGGTTCCAATAAAGTCCCAACCACCCTTTGGAACATCCTGGGCTATGCTCATGCAGCCTAGAATTCTAGCCATTCAGGCTAATCATGCACAGTGTGCCACCAAATCACCGCATGCATAATTCACACGCACACATGGCTAGGACCCAAGACTGCATGCAGCTGCAGCTGGCCTAAGTTAAATCCTATACTGAATTGGCGATTTTAATTACTCGAAATCTAGCACTTTGTAGTTGACTTACAAAACATTCAGTTTGCACCAAAAAATGGCACCTTACTTCACAATCTCATCTCCCTGTATCTTTCATATTATGACAACAAACGAAACCCTGAACATGGCCTAAAAGATCAACCAAAGGGCTACTTCCCATAACGATATAAGCTACTGATGAATTACTGTATGTGAAATGCACTAAAGAACAAAGAAATTAACTTACACAATCCAAATTGACGACACTGAAAAGAGAGAACAAAACAATAGAAACTTGCATCTTCACAACTGGGTTCACAGTAAATATAGAATAAATAATCAACGACAGCACATAGTTCACAACTTTAAGTTCAATTCACACAAAAAGACCAAAAAAACACAAATTTAATCTCTAGTTTAACAGGCTTAGCAATCAAATGGAGCTCAACACATATAAAGTTCATAGCTTTATATACTAAACAGAAGAGAAAAGGACTTTCTTTGCTTAATTTTCCCAGGGACCAAACAGAGAAGTGTAAAGAAAGATAGATGTACTTGATTTTTAAGCTGGGTTTTTGTTGTTGTTACTGTGTGCTGCTTTGTTTGTTAGGAAGATACAATAATAATAATTTAAGTTTTATTTTTTAAGAATGTCTTATTTTTTTCTTTTTCCGAAATAAAATAAAAAGAAAAGGAATGACATGTCGTCAAATAAATTTATGTTGTCTGGTGGCATGAAAACACTTGAGTTTCACAATCATCTCCACTAGACTCTGATCCATCTTATTCGTACTCACCAAAACCCAAAAATACCTCTCAAAACTCTTCAAAATTACCTTCTAATGCCCTCTCTTAATTCTGGGTCTCTCTGATCATTGCTGCATCAAGAAAGTTACAATCTTCCTCTATCTGTGTCTGTTTTAATTTAATATTTCATTCAATCATACAAAAAGTTTGGATATTTTATGGCAAGGTATAGTACACTTTTATTGCTTAATGCTATAAAGCTGCCATCTATTTATTTATTTTTTCATTTTGTTAGTGGGTTTTGATTTGAGAAGAGAAAGTTTGAATTTTGTGGCTTCTTGATGTTGTTTTGATATATGGTCTGATTGGTTTCTGAGAAATGAGAGGAAAGTGAAAGAGAGAGAAAACAATAGGAAATGAAGCAGTTATTGTTAATGTTGTTTGTTGTTTGTTGTTTTGTTTACTGTTGAATTATGTTCTTGACATGATAAGTTGGGTTTTGTTTGGTGGGAAGTTTAGTTTACTCTTAACTTGGTTTTAGCTGCTACAGAGAAGAGTGAGCTATGCTATTTTTGGTTTGTTCTCGTCAACTTTTGAGCTTAATTTTAATAGATGAACAAGTGTTTAAAAGGTAATGGTGAATGGTGTTGTTGTGTGGCAGTGGATATAGATGAGGGAATTGATATAGTAGAGAGCTCTGTTGGAAAAGAAATGGTTGAAAACGTTGGAAAACATACGGTTGTAGAACCACATAAGGGCATGGAGTTTGAGTCAGAAGATGCTGCGAAGGTATTCTATGATGAATATGCTCGGCAGATAGGGTTTGTAATGCGAGTAATGTCTTGTCGTCGTTCTGAAAGAGATGGGAGGATTCTTGCCAGGCGACTTGGGTGTAATAAGGAGGGTAATTATTGCGTAAGCATTCGAGGGAAATTTGGAAATGTTCGAAAGCCACGTCTCTGGCGTACCCTCCGGCGCTTCGCTGTGACTCAACCGTTATATATCTCCAGGCTGCCTGGATAGATCTCCTGCTATCACCGAAGAAATCCGCGACCTTTTCTCCGCCTAATTCTGTCTGAAGTCTCTGGTGGCGGAGACAGAAGGTGGACTTGAATTATTTCTTCACAATTACCTCTCTCAATATTATAGTTACGAAGATGAATGCTGGAAAGAAGCGGGTAGAGGACGAGCAGGCTGCTTCTATGGATTCAAACAAGCAGTTCAGATTCGATCAACTAGAATAATATTTAACCATCACTTATCAACAATATGATTTTGATTCTTCTCTTGCTCGTGATTGATTAATTAGTTCAAGTCTCTTGTATTCATTGATATTTTGTTTTGGTTTGCTAGGATTCAAATGTTTTTATTTAAAGATAATTTTCGCAAGCCAAGCAATTAATAATAAAATTGTATCAAACTCAATATTTTAATATTAAAAAAGCTTATTTAATTATACATGAAAGTTATGATGAGATAAATTAACAAAGTAGTTAATATCACATGACTGAACTAAATTTAATCAAGTGAAAATCAAAATAAGATATATAGATTAATAAAGAAGTTAATATATTCCATAAATGAGCTGAAGTTATAAAATATTTATGTATGAATTAATAAGTTTAATAGGTTATATATGAATATATCCCAGAGATATTATAGGATTCTGCAATTTGATTTTAGATTTTACAATTTGTAATTAAATGAGCAAGAAAACATAACATCATGGGCTAGTGGGATAACAGGAAGGTTATCGCAGTTGCAAATTTCTATCATCATTCCATCTGGGTCATGGAAAAACAATTGATCAACCTCCATTCCATCTTCCTCTACTCTTGTCTTTACGTACTCTATCTCCATCTCCTCCAGTTTTTTCTCCACCATAGCCATGCTCTCACACTGTAGCCAAAAGGGAAAAAAAATCTTAATTCAGCCTAGTAAAAGATCATTAATGCATAAATATGTTCTTTGTTTTTTCTTCTGAGATAGTAATTAAACGCTATATATATTGATTAAATATCTCGAATCATCTGTTCGAAGAAAGGAAAACACCGCCTGGAGAAGGCATGCAATACACTTTAATTCTAAATCCAATGTATTTGTACATGTATTCATGCATGTACGTGCAGAGAGAGAGGGAGAGAGCTACAGAGAGATACTTGGAAAGAGAAGTGGTTGTCCTTGGGATTAATCTTGGTGATCTTGGGCATGCTTTCAGGGTCTTCAGATTGCAACAGATGTATGCCAATGCCGTAACAGCTGAACAACCTGAGTAAGTGCACATCAAATCAAGAAAAGGAAATGATTTGATCAGTGTACTATACTGTATGGGGGCCAAATTAAAACAAACAAACAAAGAGAACTCAAGAACGTATACTACAATGTATGTACCATGCACCATCAAAGTTCAATGAGCTAGGTCTCCTTACAGGAAAGAACCCAAGAACGTTTTGGTAGAAATCAAGAGATTTCTCAAGTGATCGACAAACAATCGAGATGTGATTTATTGACTTCAGCTGCAAAGGATTTTTGTTGTTTTCCTTGACCATCCTCTCACTTCCTTCACCTTTCTACACAATATATGGGGTCAGGTTTTACAAGGTTTGGGAAGGAAATAGACATGAAACAAGAAGAAAAGGGTATTGATTAGATTTAAATGTGGATTCAGACGCAGAAGAGAGGTCAGAGAGAGATGATGCTGATGCTGCACGTCCAAGCTGGTACTTGCTCTTTTATACAGTCAAGGATTTTTTTTGCCCAGACTTTGAATGGTTGCTTTTTCCGCCCTTAGAATCTTGAGATATTGATGCCTATGATCAATATACTTGTGAAATATGTACTTGTTTTCCCTCTTTCTCCCTCTTGTTTTTTATTTTGGTTACAATGTGCTTGTGAAACAAAGAAACTGAAATCGTAGGGCTAAGGGTTTTGCATCGTACGTGGCCAAAACCCAACTTTTGTTTTCAATCAATTTAGCCCCTGTCCCATATATATATCAGCAAGAAATCGAGAGTCTAAATAGCTTGAAGGGCTGCTTTTGTCTCTCTTACATGGACACCTTTTAAAGAACAAAACTCCTAAAGGTGCAAGAGTTTAAGGTGGGACTATGTCTTCCATCTAATGAATTTGCGCTATCATCATGCACAAATTGTTGTAACATTTTACTAGGGAAAAAGAAATCAAATTAATGAGGTGAAAAATATTTAATTAATAAAGAAGTTAAAATTCAATAAATGAACTAGTAATTAAGGTTATGTTTATATATGATTTAATGAACTCTAGTTTTTTTGGTTACTTGAACTCATGAGTTATATATATATATATTCATTAATTGCATTCTCAAACGCTAAAATCATCCCCTTGCATTAGTTAAATACACAAAGAGCTTAAATCATTGTTATTAAAAACTCGGCTTAACTTAACATGTCAATCTAATTACTTGAATTTTAACTTAAGCCGATTTTGTTGATAGTTTTTATTTTTTTATAATAATTAATTAATTAATTAA
>Ga0325410_1005498_pt1 | contig 13989 bp, 8 predicted proteins | sample PopdelMetagenome_16_FD_206182 | JGI IMG/M metagenome (GOLD analysis project Ga0325410, IMG submission 206182) | Populus deltoides microbial communities from Bellville, Georgia, United States - Xylem-PdIQD-R3 | ecosystem: Host-associated > Plants > Phyllosphere > Stem > Wood/Secondary xylem... | reverse complement strand
TCTCCATGTTTCAAAACCATGATGAGGACAGGTATTAAGTAAGTCTTTATATCTATCCCAACACTTGTAAAATGTTTCTCCTGGTTTTTGAGGGAAAGTGGTGATTTGTCTTTTGAAAGAGTTTGTTTTGTGAGACGGAAAAAACTTTTTTAAAAATTATTGTTGCATTTCATCCCAAGCACGAATGGATCCTGACCTAATATTTTATAGCCATGTTTTAGCTTTATCTTTTAATGAAAAAGAAAAAAGCTTTAATCTGATGGTGTTCATGCTACAATTTAAGTCATTATAGGTGTTACAAACTTCTTCAAATTCTCTTAAATGCAAATATGGATTTTCTAATTCTAAGCCATGAAAAGTGGGTAAAAGTTGAATAATACCTGACTTAAAATTAAAATGAGAAGCATCAGGAGGAAAAACTATACATGATGGTGCATTTGTTCTTGTTGGTTTCATGTGATCTCTAAGTGTTCTCATATGATTATTCTCATTATTCTCATTATGAATTGACTGGTTATCTTCTTCGGCCATGTTTTCTAAAGAAAATGAGGATTTCCTAGAAAGTCTACCACTTAATGTACGTGTCCAAACTCTCATGCAAGTGCAAAAGAAAAGAAAAAGAAAAAGAAAAAGAAAAAGAAAAGGAACAAAATTAGAAAAATAAATAAAAGTAAAAAAACAAAAGAAAATAAAAGAAATATAAAATTTATACAATACTTACCTCCCCGGCAACGACGCCAAAAACTTGACACGACCAAAAGATTGATGTCTTCTCCCAAGTGCAGGAGTGTTGAAGTAATAAATAACCCGGCAAGACCGGGGTCGAACCACATAGAGGTTAATTGTATAAATTATAAATAACAATGCAACAACAACAACAACAACAACAACAACAACAACAATAATAATAATAATACTCAGTACGTGGCGTTGTTATACCTGAGAATGATCTAAAAGATCGGGTCACAGGTTTCCAGCCTATATACTGATTTTATGAAAAGATTAAAGAGATACATTATATAATATAAACAGATTTCTGATGCGAATGAACAAGGCAAGACCAACAATGTCAGGATCCTTGATCAAACACAGAGCATACTTAACGTACATAACATATAACAAGAATGTAAATAATAATAATAATAATAATAATAATAATAATAATAATAATAGTAGTAGTAGTAGTAGTAGTAGTAGTAATAGTAGTAATAATAATAATAAAAAGAAGAAGAGGAAGAAATTAATGAGAACTTTGAGATGAAAGATTAAGAGCGTGTTTGGCAGTGTGGTTGCGGGTGCTTTTCAAATAACTTTTCGTGCCAAAATGCATGCCAATGATGTTTTTTCATTTTTTAAAAATCATTTTTGACATCAGCACATCAAAACGATCCAAAACGTACAAACCATATTAAATTTTAGCAAAAAAAAAAAATTTCAAATTTTTTGGGAACGCAGCCGCAGCCGCGTTCCCAAACGATACCTAATGTAAGGATTAAATAATGATAAAAACAAATGTCAAGGTTAGAGGATTCACTAATGGTATTTCAAATAAATATAATATAAACTCTTTTTATTACTCAACTAGAAACCACACACAAAAGAGGTTCTAATCGGATGATTTATCATTAATGACTCATTATAAAGTATTAACATGATCATATTAATTATCTTGTCTAAGTAACACCATACTTATAAATATCATCAGGCATTCATGTTGCTAGCTTATGTTAACAACAAATCAAGTTCCTATCATAACAACGATGTCGGCCGAAAACTATGAAGGATCAAGCATTCGATGTACCAAGTGTTATACAACATAAATCTAGATTAACCATTTAACAAGCAAGGTATTAAGGATTAGTAAGATAAAAAGATAAGATATGCTAATAACAATTTTTCTTGGATATAAACATTAAAGTCCATGTTGAGTTTATATTATACCTATTCTAACACCATTAGTAAAACCTTTTTACCTTGACATAATTAACTTAGCTAAACATAATGAAGAAGAAAAACATAAATAAACAAGATAAGAACATGATTATGATATAAGTTAACTAAGTATATGAAAGGAAATGAAAAAGCATAAACAAGAGATTAATATAACATGAAAGAAAACTTGAACATTACAAAGATATAAAGAAAGAAAGCAAGAACATGATCTTGATCTGAAAACCAAGATGATTAAATACATGGCAAATGTCTCCTTTTATAGGTCAAGATTCAGAACTATTGATTGGTGGACTAAGAAAATAGTTGGTGGCCAACCATTGATTTGGTGGCTGGTTTTTGACATTGTTGGCTGCTGGTTCTTGAAATTGTTGGTAGATTTTTGATATTGTTGGCTGGCCAAAACGTCATTGCTAACATCAGAATTTGAGCCCTTTGTTTAATGAAAGCTATGGGCAATTGTCTCAGCTTTCCAACAAAAAAAACAGAGCTCATTTGGACTTCTAGAACTCAAGATATGAGTTGAAAACCGAACAGTGTTTGAGCTGCAGGACAGGTTCCGACTTCTCCGTTGTTTCTAAGATTGGAACTTGAAAACAGCAGAATTGAGTCTTGGACCCTTCATGAAAATTTTAGGTCTATGTCGTATCTTTCCATCCATATAAAGTGGACCTAAATCCAAGTTTTACAACTCCAGTTATGATCAAATAACCGAATGGTGTTCCAGTTTGGAATTGAACCAGCATCTCTTCTCTTAGCCTAGTCCTCTTTTTGTCTCTTCACTTTCAATTGTTAATCACATCAATCAATCCTTTGAATTGTGAGATATACCTGCATTCAAAACAAGCATTTACCATAAATTAAAGATATATTATATTATCATACTTGTTATTATAAAACATGCTTTAGTTAGGGAATTTAACGATACTTTAGTGCAATATGATGATATAAAGCCTTAATAAGAATGCACTTTTAAGTACTAATTAGTATGAAAACATTTAAAGAAGTATGATATGCTCTTCACAATCATTTTTTATTAACTTCATGGTCTACGATTGCTCTATTAGAGAGACAACTTCAGACCATTACTCAAGGTCATCAATCTTGTACTGATTTTATAGAAGAATTTAAGAGCTTGGTTGATCAATTAACAACTATAAGGAAAAGTATTAATGATTAAAATCTCATTAGCTTTCTATTGAGAGGACTTTGACCAACCTTTAACCCTTTTATCACTTTCTTTAACTTTACAAGTCATCATAAAGATATTTTTTTTCTATGATTTCAAGCTGAACTCTTGAGTTTTGAGACTCTCATTGATGTACAAGCCAACCTTGCCATTGTTCAACATTATGCATTTATAGCAAATAAAAAAAGCCCTAATGTTTCCAAGGAAAAAAATAATTACGAACACCTCCAAAGTCTCAACTACATCATTCATTTTATAGTTAAAATAAAAATAATTCTACTACTCATCCTAATCAACTTACCAATGAAGACCAATATGTTAGATTTGTAATAAGAAATGTGATATATTACTCCTAATTGTTATCATTGCTTTGAATTCTTTTTTCAAGGATGGTTGCCACTTACTGATCTTACTATGGATGCTGAAGTCAATAATTCTTTTGATCAACATGTCTAGTATATAGATAATGGAGCAAACACTTATATCATAGCCAATTCAACAACTTTAACTAACTAATAATCCTACGGGGGTGGTGGTACTTTCCAAGTTGAAAAAAAAAACTAGAAATTCAACTCTAAACTTTGATCATACCTACTCATCTCAATCAACATACTAATGACAGACTAAATTGTTAGATTTATGGTAAAAAAAGATATACTATTCCTGACTATTATCACCATTTTGACTTCTTTTTTTTCAAGAATGGTTGTAGCGTACTAATCTTACTACTATGGTTGCTAAAGTCAATAATTCTTATGAATAACATGTTTAATATATGGATAGTAGAGAAACACTCATATCATTACTAATGCAACAAATTTAACCAACCAACAGCCCTAAGAGGGTGAAGATATTATCTAAGTTGGCAATGATGAGAACTAATAAGCACCACAAAACAATACATTAAAGGTGCTAATTATGTCAATTACAAGGTCAAGGGCCAATAAGATTAAAGAGGAGGCTTTGGGTTCATTTTGTTTTTCCTAATATATAATTTTATGCTAACAAGTATAATTTTCAATATGATCATTGGATCAAGCTAAAATTTTACCAAAAAATTTTAGAGGCATTGTTTTATACGAGTTTAAAATTTCGTAGCAATATGAATTTAGAAAAGCCTTGTAATAAATATAAAAAGCTATTGTGCAAGAATGACATTATTTTTCTAGTTGGCTTTGGATTATCTTTTGTTTTGATTTATGGATTTTCTACAAGGTATATTTATTATTCTATAGGGATCTCTTTTGTGGGCTAACATATAGGCAATATCTTAAGAAATTATTTAGGTAATGGTTCCTTTATTCTGTAAGGAATCTTAATTTAACAAGGTTTTCATAATTAGTAGTTAATTCTTTATTTGTTAAACAAACATATGTGGCAACTTAAGAGTTCTATTTATGCAAGGATTCCATATTTTTAAGGACATGAATTTAGCAGTTTGCTTGAGGAGTATGCTTCCATGTTTTGTAAGGATATACGAAAATTATCAGCTTTCTTTTTCCAAGGACTACATAAGTCGACAACAACCTTTATGTATATAAGGGATGAATTCCTTTATTTTTTTGGATAACTGATGTGCAAAATTATGGTTTGAAATAATAGACTTAGGATTTTGTTTAGTTTTCATACTTTAAGCTTTAATTCATATACTTTTTGTTTTATTTAAATTGGGTTTAATGTCACCCCATTAGTTCATTAGGGTTGAGTTTATTTTGACCCTTTAAGTACTCTCTTGTAAGGTTTTCAATTTAGATTTATATTCATTTTTATTGTTGCATATTATGTGCTTGTGCGTGATAGAATTCTTATACTTTTGATTATTCATTGAAATATCTTGATTTGTCGAAGAATAATTATCTTTGTGGTGTCTTCCTTATACTTTTCGTTCGTGAATCTCTATGATCATTAGATAGGGGTTTTATTTCAGTAGTTTTGGTTCCTCGGTTTATATAATCATTAGGTCGAGATTTTATCAACCAAATTTGATTTTGGATTTCTTAGGTTTGTTTTTTCTTACACGTAGGCTCTTACCTTTTGGGTTTACATCACTACTCATCCTAATCAAACTCCTAATGACAGACTAATCTATCAGATTTATGGTAAGAAAGGAATGTTGCTTTTGAATGTTATAATCACTTTGACTTTTCTTTTTAGAGATGGTTTCCACTTACTGATATTGCTACTATGGCTTCTGAAGTTAACAATTCTTATGACCAATATGTTTGGTATACGAATAGTGGAGCAAATGCTTTTATCACTACCAATACAACAAATTTAACCAACCAAAAATCCTATGAGGCTGATGATACTATCTAAGTTAGTAATGTCTCAGGTTTAGTTGTCAAACAAACTAGAAATTGAACTCTAAACCTTGATCATACCTCATTCAAACTCATCAATATCCTTCACTATCCTAATGCTTCTCTAAATATTTTATCAATTAACCAACCTTGTCTACAATGATTGCTATTTTGTATTATCTGATATTGATTTTTGTGTAAAGAAAAATAAAATGGGTTGCATCCTACTTTAAGGACTAGTTGAAAATGGAATTTTTTTTTCCACTTGTTAGTCATAAGAGCTTTTTTAATAATCTGCATTGCTTACTGCTATGCTAGGAATAAAAACTTCATAGGAACACTGGCATAAACATACAGGGCATCCATCCAAGTCCACCTTGAATTGATTGTGTAATTATTTATCTATTTATAATTCTTTTAAACAATTAAGTTTCTACAACTCTTGTCAATTAGGAAAAGCTATAAAACTTCCTTTTAGTAGATTCAAATGGTGTATCCATTGCAATCTAAATTCAATGCATTTGTTATTTTCTAAGAATACAAAGCTCTTGTTGAAAATTTATTCTCTTTTAAAATTCAACAATTACAATTAGATAATGGGGGATAATATCTTTTCAATAATTTCAATTTTTTTTAGCAACACATAGGAAATATCATAGATTAACTTTCCCTTATACTTCATAACAAAATGGTATTGCCAAAAGAAAACATTGACATATCCAAGAAAATGGTTTAACTTTATTAACAACAACAAATCTACCAAATAAATATTGGATTGATGCCTTTTTTACAATAATATTACTCATAAATCGCCCACCTACTTGTCCCACACAATTTATCTACTTACTTTATGATCCATAAAAAACTGCCATCATACAATTCCCTTAGGATTTTTGGATGTTCCTGTTATCCTTACTTATAACCCTATAAAGATTATAAGCTATATTTTCATAGCAAACAATGTTTCTTTCTTGGGTATGCTAATCAACAAAAGGGATATAGTTTCCTAGATTTGGACACATTTAATGTTTATATTTTCAAACATGTAGTATTTGATGATAATTTATTTTCAACAAAAGATAAATGTCACATTTCACTATATAATGATAGCAAGATGTTGACAAGTTTGTTTCCTATCTCTTATGCAATTCCAATATCTTTAAATTCTGAAGATAAATATACCACCTAATTCTTCTCATGACTGATAATGTTTAACCTTCATCTTTTTTTTTTCTGATTAAAATGCTATATCACCTACAAATCTTTTAGACCCCAACCGAAACATAACTCCATCCTTACAAATTCCTCACTAACATCAGACATGTCCCACTCTTCCATCTCTATAAAGTCCTCAACACACACAACCTAACATAGTTATCATAACACATTCTAAAACAAGAAATTAAAAACATAAATAATATCTTGGTTTTAAAATATTTTATACCACTTGTCATCTTTTTTATTGTTTGCATAATATACTTACACAATATGAGCCAATTTGCTATACACAAGCAATAACAAAATATGAAAGGAGACAAACTATGAGACGTGAATTTGATGCTTTAATGGAGAATAAGATGTCGTCTTTATGTCCAAGGCCAAAAGATAAACATGTTGTGAGGAATAAATAAGTATTTAAAATTAAATGATGTACTGAATATAACATTGAACACTACAAAGCCAAACTTATGGTAAAGGAATTTGATAAAAAATCTACAATTAACTACTTTGACCTTTTCTCTCTAGTAGTTAAACTAACTACAATTAGATTAGTTTTATCACTTGCTATAACATTTAGTTTGAAAACTAGATAACTAGATTTTCCAATGCATTTCTACATGGCACCTTTAATAAAGAATTTTATATAGAACAACCTTAAGAACTCATTTATAAGACTCAACTTGATCTAGTGTGTCATTTTTATAATTACTTTTACGGCCTTAAACAAGCTACAAGAGCTTTGGTTAGAAGGTTATCTCAACAATTACTAAAGCCTGGTTTTGAGGAATCCAAAGTTGATTATTCTTTGTTTATATTATGTACTAATACTTTTAGATTTTTTGTGTTGGTCTAAGTAGATGATATCATTATTACTAGATCTAGTTCTTCTATCATTCATTCTCTCATTGATAGTTTAAAGGGAACATTTCATCTTCATGATCTCCTTGACATCACAAAAATGATTGGTGTTAAACATCTAGCTTGTCCTATGACTTCAGGAATGAAACTCTCATCTAATAAGGGCTCAATTATGTGGGATCCTATATATAGAATACACTTCTAGATATTTCATATATATGTAAATCAATTATACCAATTTATATATAATTCATTGGATTGCAGTTAAAATAGTGCTTCACTATTTGAAAGGCACAACCGACTATGACTAATGTTTGATGTGACTTGAATTGGGTTGGCGATCTTGATGAAAAAAGAAGCACCAGTGGATTTAGTATTTTTCAAGGCAAGAATATAATATCATGATATGCCTAAAAACAAGGAGTTGTCTCACATTCAAGCATATACTGAAGCATGACTTTAGCTAAAACAAAAGCTTATTGGATTTGGGTGTTACCGAAGGAGTTTCAGATTTTTCTTTCCTCACCTCCTACTATTTGACGTGACAACATTAGAGCACTAGTCTTAGCCTCGAATCCGGTCTTCCATGTAAGAACCAAGCATGTGGAAACTGAGTATCATACCTGATTAGTTTGCTGGAGGTGTTAAGAGTATGTATTGACTTGGTCAATAATCAGTTGCAAGAATCAAGATAATAAATTGTACAAATCAATTCAGTTAATTAGACTGCTTAATTTGTAGGAAGTTCTTCCAATGATTCTGTCAACATATTGTCGCAAAGAACCCAAACCCAAGGTAGCTTGCCTCTAATCTTTGTCAAGATATTACATTGCCATTAGCCTTCCAGAGTGTTATATACAGTGTGCTGATCAAGTGGAAGTAATTAGTAGCGAGGAAGATAACATAGGCAAGCACTCGGAGGACTATGACTCGCTCACTGAACAGGCAAATTAAGCTAAAAAATCCACATTCACCATTCCCATTAAACAGAATTCTTCGCATGACCGACATAGACAGATCCTTCTTATCAATATTATTTCTTAACAGTACTGTCTCTATGGACTTGAATGGAGTAATGGTTGAGAAAGTGCTTACATGCAAATTGGCAGGAAACTTTATTCATCAAATATCACCTTATCTGCTTTTTTTATTCCATCTGTTTTAGCTTTTTTTCCTCTCACTTTTGAGCCAATCTCCCATCCGGAATCCCCAGCCCAGAAATTAGATTTCTTTGTCAACCATATCTGGTAGCTCTAATCAGATATTCCAAATGAAGCGTTAGTTTGATGGGTTTGGCATAGAATTTGATTCTGTCCTCTGTGTTGTGCTCATTTCAATAAAACGAAAGCTCTCCAAAATAGACAGACGGATGCTAAGTGATCCAGTACAATATGGTAACAATGTATAGAATTTGATTCTGCCAGACATCAAAGCAGCAATGTACAGAAAAGCAGAAACTGCTAGTCCTTAAACAATGTTAGCAAAATATAGAATACAGTTCTAGTTCCCAAAGGTTCACGTCTTAAAGACCAATCAGGGTTTTGATTAGAAAACCACCAAGTTGAAGCTGAAGTATAGTTGTTCATGGATACCAAACCCAAACTGAAAAAGGCATTCTATGTGGTCACAGGATTTGGAGGATCTGTAAACTTTCAGGGGATCTGATATTCCTGTTTTCTTTACAAAACCAGCATCCAATTATGCAAATCTATCGAAACAACCTGTTAGATATCCACTTTATCTCTATAAAGTCACCAGAAGTGGTTTTCTATATACTTACATATCATATATAATCATATCTGCTACTGATCCTGTAGTCTCTGCACAACACGTCAAGCAATAAATTCCCGATAATTTCCTTTAGAGGATGAAGTGAAGGAGTCTCAAACAAGTTTTGATGATTTAATAAATTCATGAGAACAACCGAATGAAATCTTTGACAAAGTGTAGAAATTAACTGCGAAGACACTTGCAATAATGAAACCAAGATGAGCAGCAGCATAAGCATGAAGCAAATGGAATTTCAAATTCATCGAACTCTAAGTCGTAATGGAAGAACAGAACATGAACTCATTGTGATACGAGGTTAGTGGAATTTGGAAATTAACCAAGATGCAAAAAAGCTAGCAGAGAAGCCCTTCTTTTTTAGTCTGACTAAAAGCTGTAATATTTTGCAAAAGATCAAGGGCATGTTATATAACCAAGCAACAATGGCACAGCCTCTAGAGATTCCTTGTTTGGCTAGCTGGTGTGTGAAAGAATTGCATTCCCTCGTTGCATGCTTGAATACTATCTGATTGAACGAGGAGAAACGATCAATAATCAATTAATGTCATTGAAAGTTGAAAATATTCATCTATCTACAATTAATATACATACATATTAGTGCAACTATCATGCGATACAAGTGACAATAAAGAAATTTAGAATAGAGGAGGATATTATTATTTGGTAATTTGATATATATTTTATATTAAATTTTTGTAGAGTTTATATAGCCATATAGTAAGACACATAAAAATTAAAATAAAACAAATTATCATCTCCTTTGATTAAATGATTAAAATAATTTTTTGATTATTTTGAGTTGTTGAATTCCTTGATCTAATTTTTTATTGATTATTAAATAATATCTTGATTATTTTTTTAACATGCCCCCTTAAACTCATAATAATTTGAGTTTAATGTACATCACTTTTATTGTCATTATAGCCTTGTCTTCAAGAATTGTATTTTTCTTAACATGACTATTCTTAGCCATTTTTCTCCTCATAGTTGCTATCATATTTCTCTAGCCAAACATCTTTTTTTAAGATTTAGCTTTTTAAGTGGCCATTTAATTTATTTTGGCTTACTCTTAATCAAAATGATGTTTTTTTTTATTATTATAGCTTCTTAGTCATTTTCGATCTCCTTTTTTTTTTAAGGAAGAACTCTCTCTCTCTTTCTCTTCCTCCTTTTCTTTTAATGAGTGGTCTTTTTTATATAATTTTTAATGGAATTATCAACTTGTATTAAGTTTCTCTTGTTTTTTATGTTTTTCTTTTATTGCAAGATCTCAATTTTTATTGGGCTTTGCTATGTGGTACTTCTATTTTTTTTTTTTTGTTATTTGAATGTCATTTGATCATCCATATAATCTTAAGATTTCTCCTTGTCATTATTTAATGTATCATTGAAAAAAGAATAGTAAATAAAATATAAAAGAATAGAAAACAAAGTATTTTAAAATGATTGGATGGATGACATAAAATAGTATGCTAAAAAAAGAAGCTAATGTTCAATGCAAGATTGATTTGTTTTAATATAATGTTAAAAAATTATCTCAACCCAAAAGCTTGGTGATTAAATAGTCACAAGTTCAAATTTTACCATCCTCGTTCTCTCTTTTAATTAAAATTAATTAATATTACAATGTAATGCGAGTCCATACAAGTTTACTTGAGAGGATATGTTAAAAAATAAAATAAACAAAATCTTAGAACTTCACCTAAGAATTTAAATTTTTAAATTGGCATGATTCTTTAATAGTAATTAATGAGGCTTGAACATAGCTGTATTGCTACTAATTCCATTGCTCCATCTCCATTGTATACTCAGATTTTAGACAAAAGTGCTATCACCTGTTGTTTTTCCATTAATATAGTTTAGATGAAGCATCTCTTAATGCCCTCAATTTTTTATTTTTTTTAATTATAATACCACTGCTTTGGGCTATATATATCACTAGCTAGCTACATTTCTTGAGCAGTGAAATTACTGCTTTAAACTTCTAGACTTCTGTTCTATTGCCCTCCCATACAGTGCTTGTGATGCTGGTGCTTTACTTTAGTTCTCCAACAAAGGTTCCATGATCGTCAATAATATGCCTGCTACAACGATCCTTCAATATATAACTATTTTTTGCTACCATGGTAATATTCCTTTTGTAGAAACACCATTAATTTAGGTCATTCCTCCACCATCCTGCCAACTAATTAAGATTCATATATAGGAAAGTAAAGCTTTTCTCCAAAAGCAAAAGCAACAAACAGAAAGTATTGGGAAAACCAGAACAGGATAACTGGGACAGAAAGCAAAGACATATAGATACACGTCTTAAAGTATGTATCTTACGAACAAAATGAATCTTAAGTTATGACACAATATAGATTGATCACAAATTAAGAAGTTGGACTTTGATATATAGAAGAAGGAAACATGAAACGCATTCCCTTTGTCATTGGTTGATGAAAGTCTTGATATGGGATGCCATCTCTTGAACGCGGGTATGAGAGAGATGAGAATTATGTATAATTTGAAATGCATGCCCAACTCCTTTGTACGTCACTGTTTCAACTCTCTTACCAGCTCTAGTCAAGGCTGAACAAAATTCCGAGTTTCTGTCCTTGAGTATATCCAACTCAGATATGCCAACCATTATAGCTGGAAGTCGTAGGTCACGCAACTTGCTTGCACCATTTGCTAAAGGGTTGCAGTATGGATGATCACGGTTAGATCCTAGAGGTAGTGATAACCGCCAATATGTGTCAGAAGCCGACAGTGTCAGTGCTGAGTTAGCTGGTTGAGTCATATTTTTCTCAGACAAAGTTCGTGCCTCTCCTCCAAAGAAAGGTTGGATCAAGATGATACCCTTGAAACACAAAGGCTTTGTCATGGACTCAGGATTGTATCTGGATTCTAGCCTTGTGGCCACGTTGTAAGCTATGTTTGCACCAGCACTGTCACCAGCTAGGAACATGCTAGAGAAATTGCACCGACTTAACCACCACTTATGCTCGGGAGAACCATTTAGAGCCTGTTGTTTTACCCATGTAAAGGCGTCGATGCCGTCATCATAAGCGGTAGGGAGACGATTTTCGGGGGCCAGCCGGTAGTTTATGGATAAAATAATGCAACTTGCTTTAGAAGCAAGATTGGCCAAGAACTCATGGTAACCACTCCAAGCAGCTGAGCCAACACAAAATCCGCCTCCATGGAAGTAAAGAAGCAAAGGCAGCGTGCCTGAGCGGTTTGAGACATAAATGCGAGCCCACAAGTTAGTGAACTTGTCGATAACAACATCTTTTGCTGTCACATCATTTACTGTCGCCACGTTGCAAGGAACATTGGGAATGATAGGAGGCCTTTCGATGTGTCCATCTTTGTAAACTCTGATGAGCCCTTCGACTTCTTCAATGATTACTCCATGGGAGTTCTTGCTCGTTTGACGATTAATTCTTGGATCGAAGGAGATGGCAGCCATTTTTTTTCTTCTCATACAAGGAGTGGGATGGAATGGACCATTTAGTGTGTTCTGCTATAAACCTAAAGTCTCTTTATATAGAGAGCGAGAGATAAGGTCAAGGATAAAGCTCTGAATGGTGAGGGAACCTTCCTTTCCTTCCTATCTGACAAGTTGGCAGATAGTTGAACTCTTGCTATGACATCACTTGGATTCTCAGATCATGTGGGAACTCCTACTTTCCATCTTTTTAATGTAACATTTTCCAAAATTTTTGTTATAAGATTTATGAGCTTGTGATTTTTAGAAATAGTATTAAATGACCATCACTGTCATCAACAAATTTTTCTAAATTTTCTGCTATACGTTGATCAACATGAACCAACATTTGAGGGAAATCTTATTCTTATCCGCTAAATATAGCATTTGAAGAAGAGTGAATGGCACAACTTGCATTACAATTTGACTTTTGTTATTGGATAGTTACATGTGAATATTGTTTGAATTCTTCATTGTAAAAAGGGAAGATAATGAAAATCAACTTGTTCAAAATCAAACATGGTTTAGAAGAAAGGAATCCCTCTACATTGACAAATGAATACGACGGAGTCAAACTTAATGACAGTTAAACTTCCTAGTTTATTCTTTCAATTATTCCGTGTGATATTCTACACTTCTCCATATTCTTTGTTCTTGTGATGTTATTGCTGTTTTCATCGGCCCATAGTATTAAGTTTCCAGGTAGCAGAATTACAAATGAGTATCTGGATTATTTATACAGAAGCCATCAGAACACCACCTGATTGGACAAGCTCATGAAAGAAAGATAACAAGCAAAGCAAATGCTTGATGCGCCAAATATTTGAGAATCCAAGCTCATGTATAGGTGATTTGCATACATATCTACTGCTGCAACGAGAGCTCCAAGTTAGAAAATTTGTTAGCATTCATACGCCAACGGTTTCACTGCTATCTTGATCAGTTGATTTTGGACGGCGAACTTTATGCACCAAATATCCTCCAATCTTCTTATCTAACTTTTGACTCAGCTACTTCCAAAGTTGCATTCCCACCTCCTTTTGTGCAAATCCCTCTGTTGTGATCTTCAGATGGAATTTAGATCACTTGTATAGCCGCCATGGAGATAGAAAATAATGACATAATTTTTATTAGTGCATTTGCCATATAGACACGGTAAACCATTATTACTGGTATTTGACATGGAAATAGAAGCTAATGACATATAT
>Ga0325410_1005491_pt1 | contig 13996 bp, 18 predicted proteins | sample PopdelMetagenome_16_FD_206182 | JGI IMG/M metagenome (GOLD analysis project Ga0325410, IMG submission 206182) | Populus deltoides microbial communities from Bellville, Georgia, United States - Xylem-PdIQD-R3 | ecosystem: Host-associated > Plants > Phyllosphere > Stem > Wood/Secondary xylem... | reverse complement strand
AGATTGATCTTTGTGGCGTCCAGATCGACTTATCAAAGTATCATTCTAGTCTATCCCCCATCTTATTTACCTTAAAATCACTATAATCCAGCCTAAACACCAAAAGAAAGACAACACAACCAGACCCTCCCTTCATCCATTTTCATCAGATTCATTGTTGCCGGATTTCGAATCATTCACGGCACATCACTTAGGAAGGAAAGTAATTAAATCAGCAACAAAGGAGGAAATTTGTTTTCTTATTTGTCCAAGTTAAACAAGGAAATCCAAGCTAATCAAGGACATCAAGGGGGTAGCAACACAAATTTTCCAAATCAGATTTCTCCTAGTTTATTTGGGACTTCTTAAGGGTGACAAATCTGATTCTAACATATTTAGCATGATAATTTTTGGAATTTTATTATTTTTATTATTTTCATCTTAGTTTTTGGGTTATTATTACTTATTTGGGTCAATTGTAAGTGGGCTTCATATAAGTCCACCTAAGGGGAGTCCATTAGGTTTTCTTAAGTCTAGAGTCAGTATAAATAAAGACATAACGAAACATGTAAAGTTACGCAATTTTCAGATCAATAAACTTCTTGCTGCACTTATTGTGTGTTGGTGGGATAATCTCTCTTCTTTGGTTTTCTAAAGAACTGAAAACGACATATCGAAGAACAACTGTCTTCGTGGCGTCATCCTTATATTTCTCGTTCGTGAATCAATATTCGTTGGGTGGGGGTCTCCGTTTCCAATAGTGCTGGTGCCTAGGTACAAGTTATCTTTATATCACACTCTTATCAAACCTGATTTACTTGGTTTTCCAGGAATTGGTGTCTTTGCGTGTGAGTTGCGTGACCACGTGATCACGAGGTTTGCATCATTTGGTATCAGAGCTTGGCTCCATTAATCAGGTTATATCCTTCTAAAATTTTTGTTTCTTGTTGATTCCGCAAAAAAAAAATTCCTTAGTATCCAATTTCTTCTTCTCTTTGAATTTGCAGCATATAAAAAAAAATTGTTATTTCATTCTGTTATTGTTCAAAATATATCAGTACCATAAAAAAAAACAAAAGAGAAAAGAGAAAAGCAAAAAAAAAATCGTTCAAAAAAACGTTTAATGGATTCTGCCGCAGAAAATTAAACAAGAGAAATTGGATCAACTCAACTTGGAATTAGGTCAAATTTTATACTCTGATTACTGGGCTTCTAATCACACCACATATCAAATTTGGGATCAATTGGATATTATTTGCTTTGGGTTTCAAATTCGGGTCTAACCAGGTCTGATTCATAACGTTTTCGCGTCAGTATATCAAACCTTATCGTAAATTTCTCAAACTTTATATTCTATCTATATGGGTTGATATAGCACTATATCGGAAATTATAACTCAATTGGACATCATTTACTTTAGGTTCTAGATTCGGACTTAACTCGTCGTAAACGAGTCTGTTTTGCGTCAACTTTTGAAATTCTCTTGCTTTCTGTTGTTTTTGTTTCTTGCAGTTTATTTTCATCATATCCAACATATCTGGGTGTTGTTTCATTTTTTTCATATTTTGTTTCTGTTTTTTTATTCGAGTCTTCAGTTTCGTTCATATTTTGGATAGACTCGCTTGCTACTCGTGAGACTATCATCACAATTTTGTTTTGCTTGTTTTCTGGTTTTTATTGCTTCTTGAGTCATATATATTTGGATTGCGCTGCCCAGTTGGTTTTATTTGGTGTTGGTTTCAGTTTCGCAAGAACCGCGGGAAAGGGAGACGAGAGGTGTGAGCGTGTAAGGATATTAAGAGTAGTTTTAGCGAAACACGAGCGATGTGAGGATAATTTTTTTTACCACTAACCAATTTTTGCAGGTACTATCATGTCATACCAAAACAACACACCACCCTATCCCGAGGGAGAACTTACGTTACAAATGCAAGCCATGACGCAGATGATGGAGAGGATGAATTTTGTGATGGGAAATGTGTGTGACAGACTTGATAGGGTGGAGAAACGTGGTAACGAGGCTGGTACAAGCACCCAAAATGTGAGGAAGCTTGGGGCTGAACCGAAAGCAAACAATGGCAGTAGGGCCGAAAGGCCAAGGTGGGCTGATTATGAGGATTTTGAGGAGGCCGTTGATGATATTGGTGATGGTGGTTTTGAGGATGAGGCCATAGGCCATCGGGAAGGTTTTCGGCAGCCTAGAAACCGAAGGGATTATGGGAATAGAACTAGGGGCCAATTCGGCCAAAGGGAAAATTTCCGTAATGTTGGGGGACATGCTGATTTAGATGGTGATTTGGATACCATCAAACTGAAAATACCTTTTTTTCAAGGTAAAAACGATCCCGAGGCATATTTGGAGTGGGAGAAAAAGGTGGATTGGATTTTTTATTGTCATAACTATTCGGAGGTGAAGAAAGTAAAATTAGTAGTCATCAAATTCACAGATTATGCACTGATATGGTGGGATCAGAATGTTATTAGTAGAAGGAGGAGTGGAGAGAGGCCGGTAGCGTCGTGGGAGGAGATGAAAGTGTTGATGAGAAGGCGATTTGTGCCTAACCACTATTATAGAGATTTGTATTTGAAATTGCAGGGTTTGAATCAGGGTTCTAGGTCCGTGGATGAGTATTTCAAGGAGATGGAGATTGCCATGATTCGGGCCAATGTGATTGAGGATCGGGAAGCTACCATGGCTAGATTTCTAAATGGGCTGAATAGGGACATTGCGAATGTTGTAGAATTACAACATTGTGTGGAATTGGAGGACATGGTCCATATGGCAACGAAGGTGGAGAGGCAAATAAAAAGAAGGGGCAATACACGTTTTCGAACCAATTCGGCTTCATCTTCCTCAACATGGAGGCCGAATTTGAAGAGAGAGGGGGCTGTCCAACCAAAGCCTTATGCAAAGGCTGCACCACCTAAGGCCAAAAATGATACTCATACAGATGGGAAAGGTAAATCTGAATCTCAACCTACTCGTGATAGAGATATTAAATGCTTCAAGTGTTTAGGGAAGGGGCACATTGCATCTTAGTGTCCAAACCGAAGAGTTATGCTTACAAGAGACAATGGGGAGGTTGAATCTGAAAGTGAAGAGATGCCACCTTTGGTGGATTGTAGTGATGAGGAGATTGCATATCCTGTTGAGAGGGAGGCCTTGGTTATAAGACGTGCGCTGAACATGCAAATCAAAGAAGATGATGTAGATCAACAATTCCCCACATCAATTCCCCACATTGTGAAGGGCCTTGGAGATGTCAAGTTAAATAGAGGAACTGGAGGGGCGTTGATTTTGCCACTGTACACCCAACACTTATGGCATTTTTTGTCATAGTCGATACAGTCCTTTTCTAATGTCATCCAAAAGTAATCAGCCCTTTGTATCTTTCTATCCATCTTGTGTTCACTAGCATAGGTTGAGCAAATCCCTTCATAAACTTCCTGTAATGTGTCTTTGGCCTCAACTTCATCCAAACATCTCAACAAAGTCCCATCGGATAATTTCTTATACAAAGTCTCGTTATCAAGATAAAAATCTATTGCCAACCTTCTCAAGGTCTTCTTATCTATTTTGGATATCCCCATGGGATATGCCTGGTTTTGTAAAAAGTTCTTGATATTGTTGTACCAAGGGTTTCCATCGATTTTGACTGAGCAACAATGAGCTGGTTTATTCTTGATATCCATGTGTACCGGTTGTACCTTGTGTCCAAAATCTATTCTAACCATATAAGCTAATATGGCCAAAACGTTAGCAAACTGGCTTCCTTCCCTTCCTAGATGGGTGAATTCTATTACCTCAAATTCTCCGGCTAATTTAGACAGGTATTCTCAGTAAGGTCTTAATTGTTTGTCCTTGGTTTGCCATTTTCCTTTTTACTTGGAAAAGTATCAACATTTAGTCTCCATACACATCTATCTTTCTGATGTTTAGCTCCAATGCAACTTATAAAACCAAGAATGCAAGCTTCATACTCAACTGTGTTGTTAATGCAACCAAACTGCAACTTAACTCAAACCGGATACTGTTTCTTATTAGGAGAGATTAGCACTGCCCTCACTCCATTACCACAACACCATTAAAGTACATAATCCACCAATCTGATTTCCCTTCCTCGACTGAAAGCACATCTTCATCAGGAAAATCAAAGTTTAACGGCTCATAATCTTCCATAACATGGTTAGCTAGGTGATCGGCGATGACACTCCCTTTCATGGCTTTCCTTATAATATATATTATGTCGAACTCAGCTAGTAGAACTTGCCATTTTGCAATTCGGCTTGATAGATAGGGGTGGATTTAGTAGGTACTGCTTGATTTTCTCGAAAGTTTCTTCACACTCTTATTCCAAATTTTGAGATTGTTCTTCCTTAATAATCGAAGATTGGGTCACAAGTTATGGTTAATTGGGATATAAACCGAGCAATGTAATTCAACATTCCCAAGAACCTTCTTACATCCTTCTCAGTCTTGGAAGTTAGCATAGATTAAATAGCCTTTACTTAACTAGGGTTCATTTCTATCCTTTTATCACTCATCATAAATCCCAACAACTTCCCAAATTTCACCCCAAATGAACACCTTGCATGGTTAAGCCTCAACTTGTATACTTCAAATAATTCCTTCAATATTTTGATATGATTCTCTCTCCCTTTAGATTTAGCAATCATGTCGTCCACGTATACTTCAATTTCTTTGTGCATCATGTCGTGAAATAGAGTTACCATGGCCCTTTGGTAGGTGGCCCTAATGTTCTTTAATCCAAATGGCATGACTTTGTAGCAAAAAGTTCTCTATGGTGTTACAAAGGTTTCTTCTCCTTATCCTCTTGCACCATTTTTATATGATTGTAGCCCGAAAACCCGTCTATAAAGGAATTTATGGAGTTACAAGCTACATTGTCAACTAACATATCTATGTGTGATAGAGGAAATTTGTCTTTAAGGCTAGTCTGGTTTAAGTCCCTAAAGTCCATACAAACTCTGATTTTATCTTCCTTTTCGGGTACTACCACTATGTTAGACACACATTGTGGATACTTGACTACTTCTAGAAAACCAACATTCCTCTGCTTTTCAATTTTTATCTTTACCTTGATCAAGACATCCGGATGCGTTCTTCCTAACTCTTACTTAACTAGTTTGTATCCTTCTGCCAGCGGTACCCTGTGTACTACAGTATCCGTATCTAGGCCAGACATATCCTCATAGGACCAAGCAAAAGCATCCACATAATCTCGGAGTAATCATAGTCCCTATCTTCAATTGTTTCTCTTAATTTCTTCGTTACCCACATCTATGGTTTCAAGTTCCTCTTTAGCGGGTTTCCAAGCCTGTTCACGCTGCTTTATTAATTTTATGAATTCCCTAATGTTATTTTCCTCCCATTCTTCCTCTTCCCCTAAGTTTGGCCATTCATTCTCGGTATAAAATGCGTGTTGTTTGTGGAAAATTCGCTTCCAGGGTTCTTGAAAGTGGAAACTAATGTGTAAATGCATAGTAAAACGTTTTGAAAATGCATGATCTCATTAAAAGAAAAACGGTTGGCTTAAAACATTTGCTCGAGCAAACTGATTAGGTGCGCAACATCATTCTAAACCTCTTCAAGCTCTTTTTGGCACTGAGCTTCTGGGTGTGACCTTTCTTTATTTCCATCCTTTTCCTTAGTCGAGTGTTATGGATTCTAGAAAAGGGAACCTATGTTTCTAGGTCTGTAGATGCGTGCTTAGATGTATAAGAAAGTGCATGACTGTGATAAGAATGCTTTGTATATTGGGTATGGATGTAGCCTTCTTGTGAACAAATAATAGCCACCACCTTATAAACATAGGTTCTCTTATCACATTGCTTTGCTAGGAGTACTGCCTTTCGAGTTGTTTGTTTGAAACATATTCACCAAGAGACAGATTTTGCATAAGAAGATGGGTCAACGTCCTTTTCATTAATGCTTGATAAGTTTATTACGTTTAGAAATAAAAAGGAAATACAAAATTATATTAATCCATTTCCTCCACAAACTCTATGGCCAAAGGTAAAAAAGGCAAAGTCGCGATCCTTAATCTTCCCTAGAAAGGCATCGGTTTCAGCTAGGCTTCGGCGATACCGAATGATCTCCCCTCCCACATTTTGCGCATTGATTCTAATGATCCGAGCATGTGCAGCAACTTTGTCTATTTGCTCATCTGTTTTGGTCATCTTTTCTATGAGCAATGTATTGGTTTTGTTCTAAGCAGCGTTGTTGGTGTCGATTTGATCCTTGTATTTTTCCATTGTTGCCAGCTTCTCATCTAAATACTTCACCTTTTTGCATTCCTTGTCAAGTTTTATCCTCATAACTTTTATCTCATTCTTCTTAACCACTAACCACTTCAACAGCCTCAAAACCTTTCCTTTTACTTTCTTTTGCAATCCTCGGGGAACGGCTATCTAACTCCATATATTTCTTATTTAAATCCTCATACTTTCCAATCCTATCCATCAGTTCGAACTGAACTTGTGCAAATTTTTCTTGGTAATATTCTGCACTTCCTTTGCAATCGTTAAAGTCAATCTACATTGCTTCAAGTTCAGAACAACTTTGCATCCAATCCAAACTCATCCTTCCTAGCTCCTTCTCACTTTTTTTCCTAACAATTTTCTTCTCACCTAGCTTTAACTCACGCTTTGTTATTCTCGCATCTCCAGATTGTATTTGCTCATCTAGAAATGCTCTCCTTTTATCTCTTTCCAGCATCATTTCTTTCAACATTGCATTGTCTTTTCTGCTTTTGCTCAACTCTATCAGGAGACCAAAATTTAAAAAGGTCGTTTTCAAGTCTAAATTGTAGCAACAATGGAGAAGTCTGAATCTGTCTTGCAGCTCAGTCACTGTTCAATGTTCAGCCCATATCTCGAGTTCTAGAAGTCCAAATGACCTCAAAGTTTTATTTTGGAAAGCTGAGATAATTTCCTAGAACTTTCATGTTTTAAGTCTGTTCAAATTATGACGTTATCAATGACCTTTTTGGCAAACAAGAAGATAAGGATTGTCACCAAGTCAAGATGTGGCCACCCACTCAACAATTAGTCAAAAAATCAATAGTTCCGAATTTTGGCCTATAAAAGGAGGCATTTGCCTGTATTTAGGCATCTTGGTTTTCAGATCAAGATCATGCTCTTGCTCTCTCTTTATATTTTGCAATGCTTAAGTTTTGCTTATATTAATCTCTTGCTTATGCTTTTCATTTCCTTTCCTTGTTTATTTATGTTTTTCTCTTTCATTATGTTTAGCTAAGTTTATCATGTCAAGGTGAAAAGGTTACACTAATGATGTAAGAATAAGTATAATATAAACTGAACATAGATCTTAATGTTTGATACTAACATGTTTTATATTTGTTATCTTGTTCACTTTTAATACTTTACTTGTTAAATGATTAATCTAGATTTATGTTGTATAACCCTTGGTACAACAAATACTTGGCTCTTTCATAGCCCAACTGTATGGTATAACCGACACCTGTGCTATGAAAGAAACTTGATTTAAGCTAAGTTTTTGGCGCCGTTGCCGGGGAGGTAAATTCTTGTACAAATTATAGTATTTATTTTATTTTCATTTTATCTAACTTTTGTTTCTTTTCTTTTCTTTTCTTTTCTTTTGATTTGTTTTCTTTTCTTTTCTTCCTTTTATTCTCTTCCTACATGTGCATGAGAGTTTGGTCACGTACATTAAGTGGTAGACTTTGTAGGGTATCCTCATCATTTTTTGAAAATATGGCCGGAGAAGATAATCAGTCGCTTTATAATGAGAATAATGAGAATAACCGTGTGAGAACACTTAGAGACCATATGAATCCCACAAGAACAAGTGCACCCTCATGCATAGTTTTTCCTCCTGATGCATCTCATTTTAATTTTAAGCTAGACATTATTCAACTTTTACCTCCTTTTCATGGCTTAGATTTAGAAAATCCATACTTGCATTTAAGGGAATTTGAGGAGGTCTGTAACACCTATAATGACTCAAATTGTAGCATGAACACCATAAGATTAAAGCTTTTTCCATTTTCATTAAAAGATAAAGCTAAAACTGGCTACAAAATTTGAGACCAGGATCTATTCGTGCTTGGGATGAAATGCAACAACAATTTTTAAAGAAGTTTTTTCCGTCCCACAAAACAAACTCTTTCAAAAGACAAATCATCACTTTCACTCAAAAACCAGGATAAACATTTTACCAATGTTGGGATAAGTATCGAGACTTGCTTAATACTTGCCCTCATCATGGTTTTGAAACATGGAGATTGGTTTCACATTTTTATGAAGGGTTAGGCAAATGGTTGAATTGATGTGCAATGGAACTTTTGAGGATAAAGACCTTAGTGAAGCAATGGAGTACCTAGACTTGCTAGTTGAAAATGCTCAAAATTGGGACACTACAGGCACTTATAAGGCACCAAGTAAAACTCAACCTCATACATCTAGTGGAGGTATGTACAACCTTAGGGAAGATCATGACCTCCAAGCCAAGTTTGCATCTTTAACTAGAAAAGTCGAGGCATTAGAATTAAAAAAGAGTGGTCAACTAAAATCTGTTCAAGACATTGTGTGTCAAATCTGTGAAACCAATGAACATTCAACCAATGACTGTCCAACTTTGCCTTCTTTTAAGGAATGTCTCCATGAACAAGTTCATGCTTTAAACAGTTTCCAAAGGCCTAATCATAACCCATACTCGCAAACATACAACCCTGGTTGGAGAAATCACCCAAATTTCAATTGGAAGAGTGATAACAATAATGCACAAACTTCAAAGCCACCGTTTCAAGCACACCATAATTTCCAAAATTCTCATGGATATGCACCTCCTTATGCTCCACCTCCTAGAAGAAATCTTGAGGAAATATTGCATGCATTCATTGAAAAGCATGAGACAATCAACACTCAACTTGCTCAAAGCATGACAGATTTTAAAGATACTCTTGCAAAATTGACATTTGCTCTTAGTTTTCAAGAGAAATGTAAGTTTCCATCTCAATTACAATAAAATCCAAAGGGGCAATACCAAATGCAAGTAGTTCTGGAAGCCAACACATGGATCAAGTCAAATAAGTTACTACTCTTCGCAGTGGTAAGGTTATTGAAAAACCCATTCTTGAACCTTGTGAGAAAGATGATGAGTCAATCTCTGAGGGTAAGGGGTTGAATCTGAACATTGCAAAGAAAAGACTGATTCTTCACCAGCACTTCCATTTCCTCATGCCATGACCAAAAAAAGAAAAGTAAATCACAACTCTGAAATTTTTGAAACTTTCAAATAAGTAAGGATCAATATACCTTTACTGGATGCTATTAAACAGGTTCCTTCTTATGCTAAATTTTTAAAAGATCTGTGCACTGTGAAGAGAAAACTGAATGTGAAAAAGAAAGCCTTTTTAGCTGAACAAGTAAGTGTCATTCTTCATAACAATAATGCTTTGAAATATAAAGACCCTGGTTGTCCTACAATTTCATGCTTTATTGGAGAACATAAAATTGAAAGAGCTTTACTTGATCTTGAAGCTAGTGTGAATTTACTTCCATATTTAGTTTTTCAAAGTCTCAATCTAAGTGTGTTAAAACCAACTTCTGTAACTCTTTTACTTGCCGATAGATCTGTAAAAGTGCCTAGAAGAATAGTTGAAGATGTGTTAGTACATGTCGATAAATTCATTTACTCTGTAGATTTTATTGTCTTGGATACACAACCTGTTGAAGCATGTAATTCATTTTCTGTTATTTTAGGACGTTCGTTTCTTGCAACTTCTAATGCATTGATTAATTGTAGGAATGGACTGATGAAGCTATCATTTGGAAACATGACATTGGAGATGAATATTTTCAACATTTGCAAGCAACCTGGAGATGATAATGATTTACGAGAAGTAGATTTTATTGAAGAATTAGTTTATGATCAATTTGAATCTACTTTGAGTAAAACTGAGTTGGATGAAAATGAAGATTTGCAAATGATTTATTCCTAGGAAAAAATCACGGATGAAAAAGGCACCGAAAATGTTGATGTAGATCTTTTGTCAAGAGTGACAACATATTCGACATCCGACATCACACCAATCGATGATTACTTTCCTAACGAATCCTTACTTTCTCTTAGTTCAATGCCTTGGTTTGCTAAAAATATCAATTTTCTTACTTTAGGATTTTTGCCAGCTCACTAGAGTATCGAAGACAAAGGAAATTTTTTGAGCAATGTGCAAAATTTTTATTGAGATGACCCTTACTTATTCAAATATTGTCCTGATCAAATATTTCAAAAATACATTCCTGACAATGAGGTAAGTAGTGTCATTAAACTTTGTCATTCTGAGGCATGTGGGAGTCATTTCTCGTCAAAAAAGACGACTGTTAAAATCTTACAATGTGGATTTTATTGGCCCATCATATTCAAAGACACACATGCATTCTGCAAAACTTGTGAAAATTGTCAAAAAGTTGATACTGGTCAAAAAGTTTTGCTTAATAATTCTCGACTCCATTTATTTCCTGGAAAGCTAAGATCAAGATGGAGCAATCCATTTATTGTGAAACATATGTATCCTTATAGAGCCTTTGATATTGAGAATCCAAAAAACAACAATGTTTTTAAGGTAAATGGACATCATTTAAAAGCTTACTTTGATAATTTTCCTAGTGAAAATGAATCCATTGGTTTGAATGATCTTGTAGATAAAAGGTTGATTGTTTTGTTTATCTCACATTGTTTTTGTGTTTTTTTTTTGTGTAACTCTTGTTTTGCTAGTCTCTCTCTCACCCCGGTCAAATAGCGGATAACGGTACTTCATGACTCTTAAGTTGGTTCTTTTAGTTTCCCATGATAACTGATATCTGTGTATATATTTGTTCAATTTCTTATTCCTTCCCTTTGTATCTCTTTTCCACTTCTCATCTAAAAAATGGACACCACTCTTGAAAAATTAAAAAAAGTATTTTCCCGCTCTGCCTCAAAATGCGATTATAAAAATTTACCGAGCTAGGTGTGAAAGATTGAGCTTGTTAATGAATCATGGAATTCCTGAAGATATTTGCAGGCTGATTGAAGCAAAGGTTCGATTATCAGGTGAGTCTTTCAATTCTTTCATTTCATACATGCTTGGAACAAGTAAAAGCACCTTTGCAAAGAAACGTCGTGCAAAATGACTGAAAGTCTGTCACCGATGTGCCAGATGGACATGTAATGCACAATGTTGTTCTTTAGTAATGGTATCTATAAACCGTGAAGATAAAATACAATTCATTAAGGATGGCCTGAGTAAGGGGTCTTTAGATAATCTTCTATTGACTCTTGAGACACATCTTAGTGGAGATGTGCATCGTGCAATTCATGATTTATGGCCCCATTTTCATAAAGAACATGATCGACTTAGTCTTGGGAATCTGATTAAAAAAGACCGTGTTTGCCAGTTTTTAAGAAAACTGGATGGGAAGCCTATCCCCGACCTATAGAGGGCGTTTAAGTCGTTCTTGGATGTAAAACCAAGGGAAGATGTGAGCCACAATCACAACTATGATTTGAGTCTTAGTTTGTAAAAAATTGTGTCTTTTGGTTTTATTAATAGCATAATATTTTTCTGTTTTGTTACCTCTTATATTTGTTCAAGTGTGTCTCAGGTTTGTTAGTGTTCGCTGCTTCATGTGATGTCTTTTATACTCTATCTTTCTACTTTAGGACATTGAGGACAATGTCTCATTTTGGTTGGGGGGGAAGAGGGTAGTAGTTGACGAAAAAAAAAAAGCTAACCAACTAACTGCTTTGTTTTTAATAAAACCATTTGACAAAACTATTATTTCTAGGATGGCAGAGTAAGAGGAAATTTTATTGACTCTTGAAATGCATCTTAGTAAACATTTTCTAATGGTTATTTGCAATATTCATAACAAGGTCTATCAGAATACTTCTTGAAATATTCAGGTTTACAAACTCTCGCATTGTTATCACTTGATTCTGCTCATATACTCATTTAATAAGTATTCTTAAACCTTCATTTTCACACACACACTCTAACATATGATTATGGGTCGCACATTGGATTATTACATTATTTATGTTCTTTTGTTAAAAGTAACAACTAAGAGAAAGGGATAGTATATAATTTGCAAAAACAAAAAAACAAAAACAGAAAAAACAGAAAAAAAACAAATTGATAATATTGATGATAATAAAAATATAGATAAGTTTGGTTTCGTAGCCTCCCTAACCTAAGCAATTAAGCCCGAAGGGGTGTTTTAACACCTAATACCCTAAAGTCAACTGACTTGGGAGTTATTGGCCTAAAGCTTGTTGCAAGGGTTAAGGAGAAAAGCTTAAGGGAATCAAACATTGCACTATCTACGTATCACTATCTGCAACCCGAGTTACTAAGCTCGTAGGGGTGTCTCAACACCTAATGCCCTAAGATCAACTAGTCTGGGAGTCATTAGCCGAAAACTCGTTACATGGGTTAAAGATGCATTGTATTTTAAGTTATATGTATATATATTGAAAAAAAAAACAAGAAGATAATAATCCCAACCCAAGGAAGTTAAACTTAAACATTATAACAGAATATTGATTTCTTCAAATAGAAGCCCCATCATCTATGTTTTCATACATTGAACACATAAAAAGGAAGGTTTATTAATATTTTGTTTAAGAGGTATTGAGAAGATATATAAATTTAATGAGAGTTTATTTATCTGGATAGATTAATGGAAGTTGAATGATGAATACCTTGTTTTGTGGAATTTGCAAATTGTTTTTCTATTTTAACGCTTTGATTACTAGGGACTAGTAATAAGCTGGTTGAGGGGTGTGATTAGTACTTAAAAGTGTATTTTTATCAAGGTTTTATATCATCATTTTGCACTTAAAGTATCAATAACTCCTTAACTAAAGCATGTTTTATAATAACAAGTCTGATACCATAAGATACCTTTAATTTATGGTAAATGTTCATCTTAAATGCAGACCTATCATATAAATGAAAGGATTGATTGATGAGTTTAAGTACGAAAATTGAAAGGACAAAGAGAGGGCCAAACTTAGAAAAGAGATCCTGGTTCAGTCCAAACTGGAACACTGTTCGGTCATTGGGTCATATCTAGAGCTGTAGATCTTGGATTTAGGTCTGCCTTGTATGGATGGAAAGCTAAGACATAGGCCTAAAACTTTCATAAGGAGTCTAAGATTTAAAAAGGCCATTTTCAAGTCCAAATTATAGCAACAATAGAGAAATCTGAATCTGTCTTGCAGCCCAGACATTGTTCAATGTTCAGCCCATATCTCGAGTTCTAGAAGTCCAAATGACCTTAAATTTTTATCTTGGAAAGTTGAGATAATTTCCTAGAACTTTCATGATTTAAGTCTGTTCAAATTATGACGTTATCAATGATGTTTTTGGTAGACAAAAAGATAAGGATTGTCACCAAGTCAAGATGTGGCCACCCACTCAACAATTAGTCAACAAATCAATAGTTCCGAATTTTAGCCTATAAAAGGAGGCATTTGCCATGTATTTAGGCATCTTGGTTTTCAGATCAAGATCATGCTCTTGCTCTCTCTTTATATTTTGTAATGCTTAAGTTTTGCTTCTATTAATCTCTTGCTTATGCTTTTCATTTCCTTTCCTTGTTTATTTATGTTTCTCTCTTTCCTTATTTTAGCTAAGTTTATCATGTCAAGGTGAAAAGGTTACACTAATGATGTAAGAATAAGTATAATATAAACTCAACATGGACCTTAATGTTTGATACTAATATGTTTTATATTTGTTATCGTGTTCACTTTTAATGCTTTACTTGTTAAATGGTTAATCTAGATTTATGTTGTATAATCCTTAGTACAAAAAATACTTGGCACTTTCATAGCCCAACCGTATGGTATAACCGACACCTGTGCTATGAAAGGAACTTGATTTGTTGTTAACATAAGTTATAATCATGAATGCCTGACAACATTTACAAGTATTAGCATTATTCGAATAAGATAACTAATGTA
>Ga0325410_1005490_pt1 | contig 13998 bp, 9 predicted proteins | sample PopdelMetagenome_16_FD_206182 | JGI IMG/M metagenome (GOLD analysis project Ga0325410, IMG submission 206182) | Populus deltoides microbial communities from Bellville, Georgia, United States - Xylem-PdIQD-R3 | ecosystem: Host-associated > Plants > Phyllosphere > Stem > Wood/Secondary xylem... | reverse complement strand
AGATATTTCCAAAGCATTCACAAGCACACATATTTGAAAGGACCTCTTGATAAGATCACCTCTGTTGCCATTCCATTAGCATTGGCAGGCAGCACACTTTATCTTATTGTGAGTAGTCTAGCATGTAGTTTTACGTACCAACTCTTGTTGATGATTTTCCATGCCTTAAGATGAATTTTGATCATGTTATCTGTTTTTACTTCAGGGGCGAGGAATCTATAACATGTCTCATGGGATTGGAAAAAAGGAATGAGGAGGCAGTTTGTGTCATGATCGGTTTTATGTTCTTTGTGCTCGTGTTTTGAAGGATTATTTGCTTTTGCATATGGATAGTGTTGTTTCTAAGGTTCTTGTTAAATAATTGCATGGTTGCTGGCTGGCTGCAGCTACCAATGGAAGTAGAAACTTCACCGGTGAAGTCTTTGTTCTCTATTTAACCTTTAATGCCTGCACGTTTGAATTTCAGGGTTTCCCTAGTTGTTTGGACCTCTTTGCTAGCTCCGTGTATTCTCATTCAATTTCTCTCTCTTTGCGTCGTTGCATTGGAAGATAAGAGCTGGGGGGGGAGGGGGGGCACCGATCTCACCAGGCAATCATACCTTGCTTCTTACTTGTTGTGACTATTCGTGCGAGTTACCGAGCGCTTGGTTAGATTTAGGTTTCTTGTGCGTTTTTTAAGAGTATGTGGGGTTCAGGTCGACTCAGTCATCTGTGAGACAGTTATTTGAGCAGTTAAGCTGTTGGACCAAAGCCCTCACTGAATACCTGACAGGGAAGACTGAAAATTTTGTAGCCAATAATCTTTTGTACCTTTATTGCATATTTCCAGGCTTCCAAGCTGAAAATGGGGTGCTGATGTGCAACCAGAAGCTCATTATTGATGACAGGGAAGTGCAAGGACTAGAGTCGTGATGAATGCCAGTTCATGAAATAGCCCTGTCAAGGTGAAGTTTAAGGTTCATTGTCACGTCATCAGATCCCCCTAGGCCTCATCAGATTTCCTAGGGATCAAGCCCTCCAGGTTCATGGATGGCTTTAAAAGACCAAAATTTGATCAATGAGACCCTTTTGAGAGGATTTAGATCCCATCATTAACATCCTGCGGATTGTTCAAATTATAAAAGAGAATTTGATGCAGGACAAAGAGATATTTGAAACTAATAAAGAAAGAAAGAAAGAGAAGAAGCTATGAAGATAAGCCAGAAAAAAGAAGAAAGGAGCTGAAGAAGAAAAAAGGTAAAGGAGGAGAATTGCAACTTGTAATAAAATAATATCATTATACACGTGCGTGAATCTTGTCTAAGATCTAGTATGTGATGTTCCCATCACTAATTTTTCTTGTCTAAGATCTAGTATTTTTGTTTTTTTTTTGAAAGATATAAAATCACAAATTCTATGTTAGCAATCACCATCAATCAACTATCTTAGGCTTATTGGGATATTGGAGTGGTTACTGATCTACTAGGTTCACACTTTTACCTTTGAAATTGTTAGAGTTTGAATTCAATTTGTGTAACATCATTCAAATTTAAGTTAATCAAAAAGAGTAATTTAAAGATAATTAAATTTAAATCATATTTTAATTTAATTGATATTTAATATCAATCAAGTTTTGATAGAATTAATCCTCATCCAAGTTTGATTAATGAATTGATTGTAAATATTATTGAATTTATATTTTATTTAGCATTGTTATTAAAATGTATTTTTTAAAAATTTTGACTTTAATTTTTTAATTTTTTGAATCATTTTAATGATATCAAAAATAAATTTTTATAAATAAAATAATATTATTTAATACATTAAAAAATATATTTTAAAAAACAAATTCTGCCGATATCTCTCAGCTCATCATGGAGGAATGAACAAGCTGACAATTTAATAAATGTTTTGACCTCACTTGTATTCCAAACCCTATCGTGTGGAATGTGGATCCCACCTGGCACAGAAAACGACCGTTGCACACTCTCCCTCGTACTCCTCAAACCCTAACAAAAATAAACTCAAAAACTACAAAAATGTTTTCTTTTTAAAGAAAAACAAATTCAAATTTCAAACGTTCAAAATCCTGTGATAAAGAGAAGCTGCCACCTTTTCTAACTAATAATCTACTTCCTTCACTCTCTCCACTCTATGAGTCCATCTTGAGAACTGGACTCTTTTCTTCCATTTCTAGCGCTGTACACTCCACCATTCACATAGCTCCACTTCAAATTCAAGTTCTTGCACCATCAAGACTCTAGCTTTCTGTTCCATTGAGACCAACCCATGATTTCTGCTTTGATTTTTTGTTACCTTTCTTAGCCTCTTGGTTGAAGAAAACCCATTTTTTAGCTTCGAAGAATTTATGGGTTTTGATTGATTGTAGGTTGAATGATCAGAAGTCCAAACCCTTTTTTGTTTTTTGTGTAGGTTTTATAGAGGTGAAAGTTTGATCTTTTTTTGTTCAACAAAATGAGAGAAGAAAACACAGTTGAAACTAAATCGAAAGCAGTAAAATTTGCTGATCAAAACCAAGCACCAAAGCCACAAAACATTAAAGGAAACAACAACAACAACAATGGTTCAAAGATCAAGTCTTCATGGGGTTCACATATAGTAAAAGGCTTCACAGCAGATAAAAAGACCAAAACGCAAACAATCACAGTAACAGCCAAGAGACTTCCACTAGCAAGCTCAGAGACCACAAAACAAAAGAACTCTCTTGTGAATTCTCATTCAAGAGTCAAGAGATCACTTATTGGTGATTTAACTTGCTCAGTTACAGGAAGCCAGGTGCACACAAAAGCCTACCAGGCCAATCACAGGAGACAATCTTCAGGGTCAAGAGATTTGTTTGTGGAATTAGACCAATTAAGGAGCTTGCTTCAAGAATCAAAAGAAAGGGAATTTAAGTTACAAGCAGAGCTATCAGAGGTTAAGAGGAATGGAAGAGTAGTGGATCTTGAAAGGGAACTTGAAGCTAGAAGAAACGAAGTGGATGAGCTTTGTAAGAGAATTGGGGTTTTGGAGTCTGAAAAAAGTGGTCTTTGTGAACAAGTGAATGAGTTGTGTTTGATTTCAGAGAAGAGAAGTGAAGAGGTATTGAAAAGGGAAGGGAATGAGAGTTCAGTGGGGAATCTTGAAATGGAAGTTGTGGAATTGAGGAGATTGAATAAGGAGCTGCAGATGGATAAGAGGAATCTTGCTTGCAAGCTCTCTTCTTTGGAGTCTCAATTGGCTTCTCTTGCCAGGTCTTCTGAGGTACAAACATTCAACTCTTGTTCCTTTCGTTCTGTATGCTTTGTTTACTTGATGAGAAAATTTTGTAGTCGAAAAGAAAATGAAGTTAAGTTTTTCAAATTTAGAAGTTTTCAGCATTAGGGACTGGAAAGAATAATGATTTGAGATAAACTAAGTAGAATCTATGGTTAATTTATTTAGTTTTTTTTCTAGAAAACAAAATAGATTTAATTTGGCAATGTTTAATTCCGTCTTGATATTAAAAGTTTAATTCTTTTGGCATTTTTTAATCGTGTCTTGACGATGACAAGTTAGTTCTTTGATCCATGCTGTAGTCTACATCCATTGTTAGTTACTTTTTTATGATGGGTTCAAGAATTTAATTGGAAAGCAAACAGAGGGCCAATGATGTCAAATTGATGGAATTCTCCTTTCTTTTTGCTTGAAGAGTCTAAGTTTAACATAGCTAGCCAGGATTCATTACTAAACTCTCTCTTGAATTTATCAGAGTGATGTTGTTGCAAAAATAAAAGCTGAGACATCTTTGCTAAGGCACACAAATGAAGATTTGTGTAAACAAGTTGAGGGTCTACAGATGAGCAGACTAAATGAGGTAGAGGAGCTAGCTTATCTGAGGTGGGTCAATTCTTGTTTAAGAGATGAATTGCGTAATTCATGCTCAACGATGAATTCTGACAAGGCCTCAAGCCCCAAATCGGTAGAGAGGAGTAATGAATCTGCTGGCTCAATTTCTTGCCAGAGTAATGACTACTTAGAAAGTAATAGTAAAATGAGACTGAATTTTATTAAAAAGTTGAAGAAATGGCCTATTACTGATGAAGACTTGCCAAATTTAGAATGCCAAGATAAAAATTGGGCCCACCCGGAAGATGGGAGAAGTCCTAGAAGAAGACACTCTATAAGCGGATCAAAGTTCTGTTTAGAAGATTTGGCACCGAACAGGAGAAGGCAATCTGATGTTTTTATGTCTATAAAGGAAATGGAAAACGAAGTAGAGCTTGTATGTTCCGAAAAGTATGAGTTGGATATAATGCAAAGACCCCAAATCCTTGCAAACTGCCAAGAGACCAAAATTGTAGGTCCATTAGATGTCGAGAAAAGGACTTTGCGTGTTCCAAACCCCCCTCCAAGACCCTCATGTTCTGTTTCTACTGGACCTAAAGAGGAAGTTCAAGCTCAAGTTCCACTCCCACTCCCACCACCGCCTCCGCCTCCCCCACCACCGCCTCCGAAGTTCTCAGTGAGGAGCACTACAGCAGGAGTGGTGCAGCGAGCACCTCAAGTTGTAGAGTTTTACCATTCATTGATGAAGAGGGACTCCAGAAAGGAGTCTTCAAATGGAGGAATCTGTGAAGCCTCAGATGTTGCGAATGTTCGGAGCAACATGATTGGTGAGATTGAGAACCGGTCATCACATTTGCTTGCTGTAAGTGATTTCTTACTTCTGATCCCAAGGTCAATGACAAGTAATTTCATTGAATAGCTTGGATGCCCTTTCATTAAATCGCAGCTCACTATTTGTGTTAAAAAATGTTGAATTTTATTGTGTTACTATGAATAGAGAGGAATGGAAAAAATACTTGTAAGCTGGCAACATTCTAGGATTAATTTGTTGCTGTGAGAATGCAAGTATTGTTTTCTTTTCGACTATTGTCAGATGGATATGAAATGAAAGAAACAGTTCTGAATTTTTTTCTTTCCATAGAGTTTGACATTTCTGCGCGGTATAGAAGTTCAAATGCTTAAAAGTGATTCTTTCTTTTTCTCTTTTTCTCTCTCTCTCAGATTAAGGCAGATGTTGAAACTCAAGGAGAATTTGTCAATTCTCTGATCAGAGAGGTCAACAATGCTGTTTACCAGAACATTGAAGATGTTGTAGCATTTGTGAAGTGGCTTGATGATGAACTTGGCTTTCTTGTAAGTTTTTCCTGGATAGAATAACTTATTTGTAAAAGGATTCCGTAGAATTTTATTGCCATAGGCTACGAATAAAGCAAGTTAGGAAGAAAACCCACGAATGCTGTCACGGCTCCGCAACTGCTATAACACTTTTTACAGCATGTACTTGATATACTTTGAAAGCATTTACATGGGCTACAATCACCTTGAAAATCCATGAAACATGGAATTTGAAGTAGGGAACTTCTATATGCGCATGGGATCTATACTTCTCGAGTTGAATTAACAAGGGAAAATAGTACACAGTAATGACAAAAGGATTTCATATCATCCTCGTAATCCTTTCGTTTATGTGAAGGTGGATGAAAGGGCAGTCCTGAAGCACTTTGATTGGCCAGAAAAGAAAGCTGACACATTGAGAGAAGCAGCATTTGGGTTTAGTGATCTCAAGAAATTGGAGTCTGAGGTGTCTTACTACAAGGATGATCCCCGAGTTCCATGTGACCTTGCTCTAAAGAAAATGGTTGCTTTGTCCGAGAAGTAAGAATCTGAAATTTTGCACTGTGGCAGATATATAGTAATTTTGTGCCGAATCTCCAGTTTATAAATATATATTAATTGGATATCATCTGCAGGATGGAACATACAGTTTATAACCTTCTACGAACAAGAGAGTCCTTGATGCGCAATTGCAAAGAATCCCAAATTCCCTCGGATTGGATGCTTGACAATGGGATTATTAGCAAGGTAAGCTTCACTAAGTCACTTCATTCTTTTTTTGTTTAGTTTTCAATACTATACAAGTTAAACATTACAAGATTTAGGCCAATAAAGGAAAGAAATGAATTATGTTCCTTCTTCTCCTTCATAAGAGGATTGGATCAAAGTACTAGAGGTGAACAAGCAGCAAAGACTGGTATTGATATGAAAAGAAGTGGCGTTTGGATTAATAGAGTTGAGAAAAGGAAAAAATTAGTCTTAACAATTTAAGATTTTATACTTATGTTAATGCCAAACCTACATACAACTCTAGGCTTTTACTTTCTAAATGATTTCTGGAAATGCTAGACCTACATATGACTAGGGTTTTACTTTCTAGATGCTTTCTGGACATTTTCTAATAACAGATCTTCCTGCCAATCCTTTCATGCTTCATTTCAGGCAAGAGGTATTTACTGACTTTCACGTGGAAATGAATTCCTAATTTTGTGTTGCAGATAAAGTTTGGCTCAGTTAAGTTGGCGAAGAAGTACATGAAGAGGGTAGCCACGGAAATCCAGTCGAAGGCAGCAGCAGCGCTAGAAAAAGACCCTGCTCTGGACTATATGCTACTTCAAGGGGTTAGATTTGCTTTCAGAATCCATCAGGTTTGCACCGTAATAAGCATTTTAATGGCTGTTCATTTTATATTTTCTTGTTCTATTAAGCACCAATAAGATACCTGTTTGTGCTAATAGAAAAGTAGCATTTAGAACGTGATTGTTGAACTGAACTGTTTGGTTTGGTTGGCATTTACTAAGAACATAGATAGGGGTAAAGAAACAGATGAGACTAACAAAGGAAGCGTATGGCAGAAACATCTAAATAGTGTTCATGAAGAGGAAATAGAACGATGCATGGCAAAAGTTATTGATTTTTTTCTTGCGTTATGCAGTTTGCTGGAGGATTTGATGCAGAAACAATGCATGCGTTTGAGGAACTTCGCAACCTTGCTCACCTGCTTAACAAAAAGTAAAGATGAATGGTGGGGAGTGAGAGCAATTCGGGCTTGCCATCTCAATAAGCTTTACTTAGATATCTAATCTATATAGTGAAGATCTGGCTTGGGTAGTGTATGTATGGTGTGGTTTGCTCAGGGTTTTAAACAGTTGGAAGTTGTACAATATAGTGAAGATCTGGCTTGGGTAGTGTATGTATGGTGTGGTTTGCTCAGGGTTTTAAACAGTTGAAAGTTGTACAAGTTTTGTGTGTGATATAGGAAGCAATTTTGTTTGTGCTTTTACTCATTCTTAAAACAAAGGAATGTAAAAATTTGATGAGAATGCGTACACCTGTTCATACTCAAGTTTTCTATCTGGAAGGTTTCTGTCAGATTTGTCTACTTAAGCCCCCCTTGCTGTTTTCTGGGCACACATGGCTCTCATGGACAGTTTCTTGGTGCAGTTGCTCTTGTTCAGTTAGCTCCTTGGCTTGTTTTGAATTCTCTTGACAAATAACTAGACAAGGCAAGCAAATTCTTTAGATCATCCCTGTCTGGAAAGCTACTGGTCAAACAAGCTTGGGAAGCTGTTGACGTTCAAATTCAGAAAAGGGCTTCTCCAGATTACTGGAGTGCTATTGGATTCCTGGCATTGGGACTAGGGATCTTAAGAATTCTCATCCAAAATGATGATACAGGAGCTTACAAATAACATTTGAATTTGAATCTTTCATGCTTCTTGGCCAATGTACATTTTTTTGAAGTTGAAGTTCCATGGAAACTTCATCAGAGCCAGGTCAAGATGATGATATAACCAACCAACCAACCCTTCTTCTCTTGCCAAAAATCTGTCAGGTAGGAAGGAATTGGATTTCCATCTCATTTATTGGAAATGGAAGCTAGCTCCATGTCAAATTGCCATTGAAGGCAACAACAATGACAGATGATCCAAAGAGTAAAAACAAAGAAAAGGGAAATCACCATGGATGGACTATTCCAATAACCTTTAGACAGACTATCCTTGATGCATTGATGTCCACTGAAAATCCAGTCACGGACCCAGGGAACTAGGCCAATGGCCTGTACACTTGAAAAAAAACAACGGAACTGTCTATAAAAAGAACAACTGAAATTATTATTATTATTATTACTGTTTTGGTATTGTTTTCCAGCATGATTTTTAAAGATATATTAAATTTAAAAAAAATATTAATTTAATATTTTTAAAAACAAACCCCCTTTTAAAAAATATTAATCTTTTTAATTTAAAAACATTTTAATTATTATTTTTTAAAAAAAATCTCAGAAAAAAAGCGGAAAAAGAAAGGACCCTGAGGGATTTGACATTTGACAAGATGTAAGATTACAAGCAAGCAAGCAACTTGGTGGCCAAAACAAAACAAGAAAGAAAAAGGAAGGACGGAAGGATCTTCACTGCCTAGTCAATCAAATTGATTTGCTCCTTCAATTCTCGATTTTACCCTTCCTCGAATCTTTCCTCTTTTTAACCCCACCCTACCATTCTTCTTAAATTTTTTTTTTTATATATATTTTTAGATAATTTTAATTAAATCATATTAAAATAAATTAAAAATATATATTATTTTAAAATATTTTCAAGTAAAAATCATTTTAAAAAATAATAGTTATCGCAATGCCAAATACCGCATAAACTCTAAGCTATATTTAATTTATATACTCTTTAACTTGGTATTGTTTATTTTTTTTTGCCGAGATTGTGTTTAAAAATATATTTGGCATGGAAAAGCATAAATTAATGTTTTTTTAGTGATTTTAATATATTAATAATATAAAATAAAATAAAATAAAATAAAATAAAATAAAAATTAAATATATTATCAAGTAAAAAGTATTTTTAAAAAAACTCTTTATACCACACACAGGGTAAGTGTTTTTTATTTTATTTGAATGAAGCCTAATATTCATAAAAGTTGTTCATTTGTTTCCACAATGTTCCAAATTGCACTGTTGAAACTTTTATCAAACTAAAACGTTATAAAAGTTGTTGTCCATTCCTTCTAAGATTTGAATTTGTTTTACATAAAATATTTTATAAAAAATTAATTTTTATATTTTTTTATGTTTGTTTTTGAAAAATATTTTTCAAAAAAATATTTTTATGTGTTTGTCTCGTAAAATATTTTACAGAAAAACAGATCAATATAAAATACTTTACCATCAACCTTCAAACTTAATTTATTTCTTGAAAAAAATTTATCTCATAAAATTCTATAAAATATTTTATAAATAATAATTTATTTATAATATCATTTAGCTATATCAACCACCACCTTCATCTTATCATAACCAACTTTTTTCTTTTATCATTATAACTATTATTATCATCCATCATCACCACCATGATATCATTACCACCACCACTTTTTATTTTCACCATCACTATCTTTATTTGGGAGTAACTAAAATAAGCATCGAAACCGGATCGAGTTTGTCTAGCGGATATTAGCCGGGTTCGGAAGTTTGCTTCCTAAAGGATTCAATTCTAAATTCTTTTGTTAACAAAAATCTCTTGGGGTCACGAGCTGCATATTGCAAATCACCTTATGTAAAGGCTAGTTTCGGTTGTAGGGAGAGTTTTTAGTAACGCAGTGTAAATTATATTTTTAAAAAATATGATTTTTTTTGTATAAAATAAATTTTTTTTATGTTTTTACATCATTTTGATGTGCTGGTATTAAAAATTATTTTTTAAAAATAAAAAAACTAAATTTTAATACATTTATAAGTAAAAATTACTTTGAACCGCCACCATTTTTTCAAAAAAATAATAATGCTAAACACATAATATTTTAATTTCTCTTGAAAATACTTTGAATTATTTACCTTGGAAAGAACATTAATTCATCAATAATTGGAAACCGATATGGGGTATAGACAATTTTGTAATCATTATATATATATATATATATATATATATATATATATATATATATATATATATATGACCTGAATATTATACAGAGAGAGATGACATTATTGTTTAAATTATTGTGCCCTCAACACAGCAAGAGAATTTTACAATCTTACTCCTATTCTTTAAGGTCAAAATAACAGTGTTATAATTAAGACCTGGCTTGGCTTGAGAGGTCAATCAAGTGACCTGCTAATTTGATCGACATCTAATTCTTCAAGGTCAAAATAACAGTGTTATAAACTGATTTTTTTTTTTATTAAAACAATATTATTTTAAAAAAATCAAAGTTTAGGTTACCCTCCTAACCTGCGAATCAGCTCGGATAGTACCTTGTAAATAATATTTTATGATGGAAACTATGCATAAGAGACTCGTCAGTTTGGATATGTTTTTGTGTATCCACAGAGTCGGACACAACTGAGATCTCAGTGAAACATCTTATCATCACAGCAAGAATCTTTTTGGGCCATGCATCGACACAAACTTGTAATTTGGTATTAATGGCATGGTCAAGTTACTGTCCTAATTTGCAGGCTCTATAAATGATATTTGTCTTCACTTTATAGTGCAAGAACATAAATGTTGCATGAACAATCACATGTTGTGTGATCATTCAACTCCATTCTTGTTTGCAGAAATTCATACAAGCAAGTGAATGATCCTCTCTTGAAATACTTGAAACTTAACATTAACGTCCATCAAACAATGTCGCGACTAACCATCCTCTCTTGCTGATTTTCATATATCAAAACTAAGGTTTTAATAACAACCACAACTTTATATTTTGTTTAGTTTTCACTTGAAAAAAGTTATAATTTATAGTTTGTTTAAATCTATTTTTTTAAATTGTAATTGTAAAGCTACTCTATTCGAAAACAAACTAATAGTTTTTCTTCTTACTTCAGCTAGCTGGAAATATATTATTTACGTCAGAATTGAAGGATTTGAGAGAGTTTTACATGCCATGGATTGCTAGAGGTTTGAATCTTGATATAAAAAAAGGGATGCAATCCCTTGTTTATCAAGGGAGATATCCCTTTAAAACACTTGTAAAGGGAGGGATGGTTGAAAAAATTTGAGGTGACATTTTTGTCATGATATTCAAACTGTCATCACTTACTGGACGTGGGTTTCTTTGCATGGGTCCCTCCTTTGTCTCCTTCTCCACGTCTCACATCAACACAACCTCTTCCTCCTATTCCTCTATTTGATCCTTCGCTTATATATTCTCTTGCATGTCTCTCTTCTCTTCCACGAATTCTTTCCCTCCTCCTCTTCCCGTTTTATGTGATTCCTCAAGAAAATAAGCAGTCTCTTAATTAGCTCCATCCCCAACAAGACTTGTAACATGTCAGCTGCTGTTGCCGCCGCCGCCTCTGCGGCCACTATGTCACATAATTCTGCAAGAAGTGGCTCGTCAGGAACTCCTAAGAGCCACCAATTGCAGAAAGGAGTGCTATTACCACCATCATCACCAATATCATCACCACTACCATTGAGTCGTTACGAATCTCAGAAGCGACGAGACTGGAACACTTTCGGACAGTACCTAAGAAACCACAGGCCACCACTGGCACTGTCACGGTGCAGTGGAGCTCATGTTTTGGAGTTTTTGAGGTATCTTGATCAGTTTGGAAAGACCAAGGTGCATAACCAAGGTTGTCCATTTTTTGGCCACCCCCATCCACCATCTCCTTGCTCTTGCCCTCTCAAGCAAGCATGGGGCAGCCTTGATGCTCTCACCGGACGTCTCCGTGCTGCCTTCGAAGAGAACGGTGGACTGCCTGAGACAAACCCTTTTGGTGCACGCGCTGTGAGATTGTACTTAAGGGAAGTAAGAGATGCACAGGCAAAAGCTAGAGGGATAGCTTATGAGAAGAAGAAGAGAAAGAACCCAGTACAACAGCAGCAGCAGAAGTCACAAACTGCAGGAAATGGCACTTACAGCCATGTTCAACAAGGTATTTGTAATGGTGGAACTGATGGATACGTTCCAAGAAATGTCCTATCAAATGGGGCTGCTGTGATTAATGTTGGGGATGTGTACGTGTTCAACTAAGCCAATAAAAGTTGTTCTTAATTGGTCTAGGGTTTAGAAGGATATGTAACATGTAAGGTAATATTGTAATGCAAGTTAGGGTTTATCAGATGTTTAAGTACTTTTCCTTGTTATCTGTGCTAATGGTGTGTTTGGTGTTGGTAATTAAGAGAGAAAGCCATCATTTTCTCCTATTTTGGATCCTATGGTAACCAGGAATCATCAGTTAATCAAAATGTTTGAGATTTTCCTAAGATTTAGACAGCACAGAGACTGTGAGCAATATCTAAGATTATTTTTTTTCCCTCTATCAAGTTTTATTTTGTATTGGGTTTTGATTCTATGTGACCTATCTGTAACATTTTAATTTTCATTCAAAAGAATCCATTCTACATAGCAATGAAAAAACAGCAGAAAATAATCTTCATAACAAATTGAAAAGGTGATTGTCCATCTTAAGGCTATCTGTGTGATCTCATGAACATGATGGAACTATTTGAGCACAGAACATGTAAAAGTCATTGTCCCACATAAAATTCTTAGTCTGTGGTGAACTATCTGCGAGAAATTGTGATTACCATATGAAAACTAAGTAATTCATACAGGTAGTTCTATATAGGGTAATGATGGGACTGGAAGATTAAATAAGATAATTAGTTTAAACAATCTTCTGTTTACAAAGAAAAACAGGCCATATTCAGTCAAACCCTAAGATTCTTCTTGACCAAGTCCCCCTTTTCTGCTCCTGTTTCAGTTTCCTTTGCTTGTGAAACTCTCTTTCCCATCTCTTTTTGCAATGTTTGAAGAAAAATCCAAAGATATGTATGTCTGCTCTTCTATGGGAAGTCTCTTGTATCCAAGACACCTTTTCATATCCACAAACCTCTATTGGGAAGACCAAGTCTTCACGTTGACAGCTTCCCTCTCTTTAGCAAAGTAGTGGTGGGTACAGGTTTCTGCTTTAGATGGGCAGTTGAGCACATTATTTCCTTCAATTCATATCCCCCAACTTTAATCATTACTCTGTAGTGGTATATTTTCTGCATTATTTTATACCATCCAACTGATTTTTATCTCATGAATTTATTTAGAGGATTACAGATATTAGCATCTTATATGGATGACATCTGTTGCACACATTAGGCCCTACATGAGCTGGTATAATATGCAAATGTGATGTAATTTGATAAAATCATGTTGCAAATAACATAATCTTGTGTTTTACAAATTTCTATGTCAGGTCAGATGAATCTTCAAGGCTTGCTTCAATGATGTGATTTAATTCTAGCCATAGAATCTCTTCAATGAAAAGAAGAATTGCAAGGTACTCCCAACTCCCTTAGAATTTACAACAGTCCTGCCAAGAAAGACACAGCTTGACTTCCATCATCGGTCATGAAACACAGAGAGATACAAAAAAGGAAATGCACTCTTTTAAGGAATAAGACACTGTCCACCCTGAAACAAACAAGATAGACCTGGAAAGATCTTTTAGGTACCAACTTCACCTCAGCAGTTTTGCTTTAATGCCCAAAATTCCTATGCAGTAAGGGTTGGCTCCTGTAGATGGATATGTTTTCTTACCTGAATTGTATGTGCGCGCGGCCGCACTGTGTGGCACACCTGTGGAAAAAAATCTAGAATGCTATCACAGACAGCTGGTTCATTAAAATATATGCTCCAGATCAGAATCAAATTAAGACAGAAAGGTGCAAATTATGCTGGTAAGATTTGGAGATTATGTCCATGAAAGATGGGGCCTAGTTCTTAAAATAATCAGAGAAAGAGGATCTGGTCCTCACTTTAAGCAGCAAAGCATGGTGGGATTAGAATAGCAATCCTTATCTTTTATTGCAACTTTGTATGCTATATAGCAATAAAGGGAATTGTTGATCCCCGGATGTCTTTGTATCAACTACGGAGTACCACTGCTCATCAGATACGAAAAGAATTTTTGCAGACATCATGCATCTTTGTCATATACATAATGAATATATCAAGGACAAACAATTCACAAGTTCAATTCAGAATGGCAAGGAATGTCATGAAGAGAATAAAGTACACCACGGACTTTAGTCTCAATACCAGTTCAGGATATGGTCATGTTTCTAGTAGTAAGTTCTTATCCTTGAGAACTGCCTATGAACCAAGATGGTAATCATC
>Ga0325410_1005486_pt1 | contig 14000 bp, 7 predicted proteins | sample PopdelMetagenome_16_FD_206182 | JGI IMG/M metagenome (GOLD analysis project Ga0325410, IMG submission 206182) | Populus deltoides microbial communities from Bellville, Georgia, United States - Xylem-PdIQD-R3 | ecosystem: Host-associated > Plants > Phyllosphere > Stem > Wood/Secondary xylem... | reverse complement strand
TATAATGAAAAGAAATCTCTAAACCGCATACCAAACATAATATGCATAAGAAAAAACATATATGGGCAAAAAAGTCATTTACAGTATTTTGTTCCGTCTCAAAGACAGAAAATTTTTTTGTATCATCCACCATATCAAACACAAATTAGTCTCATCCCTAGCATTCTGTCTCAACTGTCTCATCCCTAGCATTCCGTCTCCAAACCTAACCCAACCAAATAGATATGAATCATATTAATTCCCTCCAAAAGCTTCTCCAGTCTATCTTTTGATAGCAAGCATTTGTTTCATGTTCTCAGCATAATCAATTGATCCTAGATGGGGAAATAGCAATTAAGAGAAGATATGTAATCACAATATAATGAAGTGCTTCTCAAGAAAAATTTTCATTTGTACATTTTAGTTTGTGAAGCAAGCACTCACATTTTCAAGAAATTTTACATTATTTGGTGCTTGTACAGTCACTTTTTTGTTGCTTGATGTGTAATTTTAAGGCATATGTTGTTTAATTTTTAAGATTTATCATCACGAACCTTGTGCTTCTGAAATCCAAATGGACCTATCATCACGAACTAGATAGAACAATAGAGAACTAAACTAATACTAGCTCAGAAAGATTAGCTCCCAAGTTATATGCAATTCTAATTAGTGGAACAAAATAGGAAGGTCTCTTGTGAAATAACAAGACAAAGCATAAAATTACAATCCTAGATAAGATCCAATTGACTACAAGGCATTTTCAGCGTGTGAAATATGAAGGCAACATGACATTAAATACAGTAATCAATGTAGTAACAGCAAGAAAACTTGAGGGCGCAACATGACATTAAATACAGTAATCAATGTAGTAACAAGAAGAAAACTTGAGAGCGCAACATGTTCAAATGACCCACAAGTCAAAGTGTCATCAGACCAACTTGTGAATCAAAACCAGATAGAACAAACATGTTACCTTATATTTGTCATTTCCTAATGCTTTAGTTAGTCTTCCAGACCAATAACAAGCATCAGTCCACCAATCTACAAAATCTCCCACCTTCCAAACATCATTCACAACGACTACCAATTCTGAGATGGTCTTGATTTCAGACAATTTGCTTTCAAGATAGACAGAAGGAAAGCAAGGGCGCACCATCAATTGCCTCTCTGTATTCTTGAGTCTAGGCTTTGGATATTGATATAGCTTTGTCCAATTTAGTTCTACATTCATGAACAAAATAATTGTTAAAGCTCGCATAAATTGGAACAGACCAGCAAGAGCTAATCCAACAAGCATATTTATAGCATACGATTCTACAATTACATTGGACATATTTACAGTGATGGCAGACAAATAACATTCTACAATAACTAAGGTTGCTTGCACTTTTATTTTTCTAGTAAAGCATTAGAAAGAGTCACTAGATTTGTTATGATAACAAGTATCATTAATCAATCAGTCAAAATACTGACATGCAAAGTGTACAGGAAGATTATCACAACAGTCTGAGAGCATGCCATAAGAGAGAGATAACTTACTTTCATCTGGAAAGTCGTAATATTGCAATGCATACTGCATCCCAGAATCTCTCCGGGCAATATCTATTATCTGATGGAAAGCACAAAATTTGAAAAGCAGAAATTTGTGAAAAGAAAAAAGTGTTCAAAGTCAAAAAAAAAAAAAACTTACAGAAACAAAATGTAACTCTGAATAGATGCCATTTACTATTACTTCAAAATATTCAATTCTAACATCCTCCTATTAACCACTAAATAATAGGTTCTTAACACACAGTGATGGCAGATAACTAGAAAAAGTTCATCTTAACAAGATTACCCAACTAGAATTGTCATATAATATCTCTGTTGGCTAAGATAATGTGATATTGTTAGATTCTCAGTAGTTATTCTTTGCATGTTGAAAGCATAGAAGAGAAGAATGATCTGATGTGAAAAGCTCTCCATCTTCTTACTTTGCAGCAGAAAGAAAGTAGGGAGCAGTTGGGCTTTTAGAACCTGTCCCACCTAGCTTTGATTACAAGACAGTTTTAAAATCTTCCACATGAAAGATTTAACTTGCATTTATATATCAGGCATTCACAGTTAGTGAAATAATGCTTCCAAGTAGTGAAAGTAGCTCAAACTCTCAAATAAAAGAAGAAAGGAAAATAAAATCAGCAGTTTAACAAATTAACTTTAATTTCCTCAAAAAATTGGAAACATCCAATCTCAAAGTCAAAGAAAAGGTTTTGCCAGGACATCACAAAGCATATACATCTCATCTAAAAAAAGATGACTAAGAAGATGTCACAATCATGTGTTGCTCTTTCTGTTCCTTGGTGTCAACCAGCAAGAATTTGGTTGCCTTTAAATAACTCAGAAACGTAATCTGTAGCTGCAAACCTTTGTTCATACCTTGCAACGGAACCAAGCACCACGGTAACCTTGTGCAAAAGATCTTGCCTCTGCAAGCTGACCCACTTTAAAAGGAAGGTCATTCTCATCCATGATTGTCCATCAAATTGTATAGCTACAGAAATTGAGATTTCTAAGTAAGTGATCATAGACCAAATGAAGGGGTAGAAAAAGTATATCAACAATACATGTACAGAAGCACTTCATTCACGCTTAAAAGGAAAAAGAAAACTATTGCAATCCCCTATTCTTCGTTCATTCTAATTAGAGGTTAAGAAACCCTTGAGTTTGTGACACAAAGCACTTCAGCCATGAGCTGGAATTCTAAAACAGTCTAAAACAAACAAATCCCGACTTATACAGTAAGCAAGGTAGTGGAAACACCCTTCCATTCACTAGAAATCACTGCTCTCCCGGTAGCTAGCAGCCAAGAACAATCTAATCAACAACCCACCACCACGAAGATAAATAAAGATGATTTTCCAAGTTTTTCGAAAGATATTCCCTGAACCCAGTATCATTTAATTGGGACTGACATTTAATCCAATTATTTTTCAGAAAAATATCTAACATTCTGACATTACATGACATCTAGAGACCTATTGACAAGCAATATCCAAACATGATATATGTAGTAAAAAAACTGTCATAAAGTGGAAAGAAAAGAAAAACCTTAATAACCCATTTACTATCAGAAAAAAAATCCTTACAGTCATTAAAGAGGGATGGCCAAGAGAAAAAAGAGAGAGAAGGATTTACAGCGTAAACATGCATTGCTGTGTTAACAAACTATTATTATTATTAACAAAAAATAATATGTTAAACCTAATAAATCATTGGTTCAGTTCAATTTTAAAAACAAAGCCAGGAAACAACCAAACGAAAGAATGATTTCACGTAAGAATCAAAACTCAAATCCTTTCACTCTCGTTTTCAAGTGTCGAACAGCAAAAAAAAATTGAGAAACTAATAATAATACCAATAAAAAAATCGGGTGCGTACCTGCAATGTAGAAACTTTGCAGTTGCGCGTTGATTAGGGATTCGAAAGAGAGAATGCGATCCAGAAAAGGAGAGGAGGGGGCTGGATGCGATAGATAAAATAAAAGGGCGTCCTAAGAAATAAACTTCACGGGGTATTTGGCAGAAATAGAGTTATTGCCTAAAAAATAAAAACGCCAGTTTGCACGCGTTGCTATTGCGGGGCTTTTTTTTATTTTATTTTTATTAAATTATATGATAATTAACATAAATATTTATAAACGCCAGTTAGAATTTTTATATGGAAACTTGTTTTTTTATTGTAAACATGATTTTTTAAATAAAATATTACCATGGACTATAAAGCAGGTTTAAAAACCATATATATATTTTTATAATTTTTATGTGATTGTATAAAAAAATATAAAAAATAAAAAATTTGATAAAATTATATAAAAATAATAGAATATTTTATTTTAAATAAATTCTCATAAACAATTTTTTTATGTTAGGTTCATGTATGACATTCATAAATAAATTATTAATATTATTATAAACAACTCTCGTTTTATTTATAAGTTATAAACATAATTGGTTATAATATTATTTTAATAATTTTATTTTAAAAAATCATTATAAAATATAAAAATAAAACAATTAACGACTTTCTCACTCAATTCGTAACTTATAGTGATTAAAACATAAAGAAAATAAAATTTTCATGGGTGAAATGTTAACATAAAAAACTACAAGGATCAAAAATGTTAAATATAAAAGTATCAGGGTAACATAATTGTTTATCATAGTTTTTTTTATTTTAAGTTGAATTATAAATAGCACCTAGGGAATGGATATTTAAAATTTAATGAAGAAAATATGAATATCTGAATTTTTAGATGATAAAATATAAATATAAATATAAATATAATAAAAAAAACTTGATTCGTGGACACTGGACACTCGTCACCATCTCTAGATGTGAGACTAGCATTACTGGCCTGGCCCGGAAAGTGATCCACGGATTTGAATTTGTTCGGCGGAGTCAGGGGACGGAGGTTTATGAACGCAATACTTTTTCAAATTTGCTCAATGACATTGTTTTCTAAATATAAAGTGCAATCTGACCCTTAAGCTTACCTGATATTCCACTTTGATCTTTCTGTTTAACAATATGTCAACAGCTCAAAATAATTTTTCTCATAATCTTCAATTTTTTTCCTATCTATGAAATTTTGATTTCCTGGACCAGGAAAGAGAAACTGAGATCTTGAATCTGGACAGGAGAACCTTTTTAAGTGATGGAATATAAGCAAAAGGGTCATATTAAAAAAATTAATTGATGGAGGGTCACATTAATAATTAAGCACCGTATGCTTAATAATTAAAATCAGTTCATGTGAAGACTCAAGTTAATAATTAAAATGAGTGGTATTAAAAAACTTTAAAGATTAATGCTCAAAACTTCCTATAGATACCATCAGATCCAGCACCGTATGCTTTGGATTCTAGTTTGAGAAGTTGAGATGAAGAATCTAATTGCATGGATTAGTATTTTTGGCACTTCATGAAAAATGAATTTTGAGCTGCACTCCAAGTTTAGAAAGTCCCAAAATAAGATGATAATTCATTAATAGGTGTTTCGCATCTAACGTAACGACAACCTTTTAAAAAAGAAAAGATAAAAAAATAAGATTTATGGTGTCTTGTCCTTAAAAAAAAAATATTTTGTTTAAAAAGTTGTCACTTGATATTATGGCTACTAAAAAATTTAATTGGCCTTCATATATTCTATGGCAAGAGACTAATTACGTTAGATAAAAGATACTATCACCCCTAAAGCGTCATATCTTAAGTAGGCTACATTTCTGGTTTTTATCTTAAATTTTTATGGGTTATTGTGTTATGTTATCAATGATTTGTTTGTAATACTTATTATTCTTATTACAATTTAAGTCATTATAAGTGTTACAGACTTCTTTAATTTTTTCTCAAATGCAAGAATGAATTTCTAATCTAAGTTATGAAAAGTGGGTAAAAGTTGAAAGATGCCTCACTTAAAATTGAAGTTAGATGTATTTACTGATTTCAAAGTCAGAAATATCAATCCCGATATTTGTTGACATTGGAGTCATAAATATTATAAATAAATCATTGACAACATAACACAACAAACCATTAGTTATTTAAGACAAAACTAGCAATGCAGCCTCTCTAAGATATGACACTTTAGGTGTCATAACCCATTTTTGAGTTATTCCCCTAATTTATTTATTTTTCAAAATAAAAATCAAAAAATAAAATAAAAGTTGGCAATGTAGAGAAAGTAAGCAGAGGAAGATTTTAAAAATACATAAAAATCAAGCTGTGATTTTGAAGAAAATTTGAGGCTTAATTATACTACATTATGCCAAAAAATTGAAAAACAATGCAATTTCAAGGTCAAATTAAATGATTATTGGATGAATCTACATAAAAATTAAGTCCAATGGCATAATTAAATTTTTAATAGGTCAATTTGATTTAATCATGTGCCAAATTAAAGTTTAATTATGTTTGAGAATTAATTTGGGTTCAATTAAAGGATTTAATTAAGTGCAATGACTTAATTATACTTTAAAATGGTCAAATTAATTTTATTAGGGATTTAATTGGTGAAATAATAAGTTTGGAAGTCCAATTTGAGCTTAAATAAAAAAAATGGAATTTTAGAAGACCAAATTTAATTTATACCAAGTCAATTGATTGAAATCAGGGGCAAAATTGCAAGAAAATCAAAGTTTTTGGGTAAATTAGAGGTTAAATTAAAGAATTTCACAGCCAATGATCAATATGCAAAAGGCGTCGAACTATAGGGGCTCTATTGATTGAAATTGGGGTTAAAATTGAAGAAATTAAAAGTTTAATGGTCAATTATGAGTTAAATTGAAAAAAATATAAAACCAATGACCAAAATAAAAAAAGATGTCAAAATCTGGAGCTAAAATTGAAGTTTTTCCAGGGACTAAATTGCATAAAATTTAAAGTTTGAAACCAATCAGGGGTGTAGATGAGATAAATTAGAAATCAAATAACCAACATGAGCTTTACCAAAATGGCACCATTTTGGTTACTATTCTTCAGAATTTCTATCGAAATGACAACTTAGGGAGTTACTTTACAAGTGCATTTAATGCCTCTACCCTTCATCAAATTTGGCAAAACATGCACGAAAATAATCATCTTACATCCCTTTATACCCTGGTATGATCCTTTTAGCCGATTGACACCACAACTGTCGTGGCACTGGCTCAAATAGACCAACTCAAGCAGCCTTTAACTGTTAAATTTGATAGTTCATGGTAACTATTTTGAGCCAATAGTTAAAATCATTTCTTCCCGAACTAAGGGTTACTATTTGGCACCATTAAAGACAAAACTTCCCTCTTCCACCCCCTATAAATAGGGATGAATTTTGTGGCCTGAGCATCAAGAAAATCAGGTTGGAAGTTGGTAAAAAACTAGCCACCCTTCCTAGTTTTTTTTTCTCCTTTTTTGTTGTCTCTCTTCCTTTTTTCTCCCACTCTGCCATGGCCATCGGCCACCAACACTCTCATTACCGATCTGACCTCTACCATCTCCATTTTAAGTCATCGCTCGACCATCTCACGTCAGGAAGAACCACCGCTAACTTATTCCCCTCCCCTGCCAACTTCTCCTTCTTTTTCCCAGCCAAAGGTTCCTACTTCTTCCTCCCACAGCCGACGTCGGTAGCCAATTCCTCCATCAACGCCACCACACTTCTCTCTCTCCATCGACTACTTCTCATTCTTCCTTTATAATAGCAGCAGCAACTCCAACAGATCGACAACCATCACCATTTTGGTTTCTTCCTTCTCCATCACCACTAGCAACAGCAACAACACTGACTCCCAACAGTGCCGCCACCATAAGCCTCACGACAATCTCTTAGGCACGACCACCCAGTTACTCCCCCTGCATCTAGTATCCTTCCCCCTGTAACAAAACCTATTGTTGCATGCAGAACGAGTTTGATTTGCATATAACTATTAATTATAATTAATATATAAGGGATGGGTTGGACCCATGTTAGCCCAACCCAAGTGGTTGGGTCAGGTTCAACCCATACAAAAAAAAAAGATATGTTTGGTTGAGATCAACCCATCCTATTTTTTGGCCTGAGATTGGCCCTATCATTGTCGGGCCGAGGCTGACCTACTCTAACCAGTTAGCTGGGCCAACCAAGCCATATATTTAATAATATTTAATTAATATAATATAATAATATTATGTATTTAAAAAAAATTCAAAAAATCCTTTCAAATATTTGTGATTTTCTTGCATGTTTTTCTATCAATTTTGCTTAATATTAGGTTGTGTTTTTACACAGTAATATACAATCTTGTATTAAAACACCTGATTTTCTTTGAAATATCTTTTTAAGAAAAAAAATTCAAAAAAAATCTCAAAATTTTAAATTAATTTTCCTTTTTCAAAAGACAAAAAAAAGTTTTGTTTTCATATATACGGCCAGATCTTAAAAAGTTTTCTAAGTATATTTTCATATAAAAAATTGCATCTTTCTCTTTTTTTAAAAAAAACAAAAAGGATATCGTAACCAGCTTATGATTATATATTAGGGTTTGACTAAAATATTAAAAAACCTTCACCAAACATTTTGTTCATTTTATATTAGGGTTTAGATGTAGACTTTAATATCTGCGGAGTGTAAAACTATATAATAGAGTACATCCTTGGATATTAAAGATACAAAGTGTAAAATAAACGCAATGCTAAAATTTGGACTTTAAGATAATCAGGATTAAATCCGATGAGGTAGAGATTCTCTCACAAAGGGAGATCTGCCTTAGAACTTAGAAAAGAATAATGAATAAAAACCTGACCTAGAAAAATAATCAAACAACAATGCAGCTTACCTTAGGTAGGGTGCATTAGGACTGATGCGTCTTCCCCTTACACAACCAGTCCATTACCCAAACTCTCACAGACCATAGGTTCCTAATAACCATAATACAAGGTGGTGACTCCTGAAACCTTAATCATAATTTTATGATTAAACCCGAAACATTTTCCTTCCCAACAACAATACTTACTCAGGAGGCACAAAAGCTCGTCAACGCCCCGACTTCGTACCAGCGACGTTAAGGGTAATATTATCTTTTCTTTAGCATAACCAGTCCATTGACATAGAATCTTTAAAGACCAGTTAGGGTTCCTAGTGACCATAATATTAAGTGATGACTCAATAAATAAGACCTTTTTCCCTTAAAAAATAGGATGTCAAAAACCCTGTTATTTTCCTTTTTTTTCCTAAAAGGTTGCCACTTTTTTCACAATTAAGTAGGTCACCTATGTGAGTTTAACCATTTTGAAAAATCTACGTGTTCTTTATAGTGGAGTAGGTCGCTCATGAGAGTTAGATCATTTTGAAAAAAATTTATATTTTTTACCTAAGCAGGTCGCCAATAAAAATTAGACCAACCTTAAAAATCATTGTATTTTTCACTTGGCAAGTCTCCCATGAAAATTAGATCAGCCTGAAAAATCTTTGTATTTTTCACCAACGGACAAGTCGTCTGGGATAATTTGACCATTTAGAAAAATCTTTATATTTTTCACCAACGAACAGGTTGCCTGAGACAATTAAATCATTTCAAAAATCTTTGAGTTTTTCATAAACATCATCCTTTTCTTTACAAGCTTATTACGCAAAGTTTTTTTCAAAAACATTTGTACCATAAGCATTGTAAAGAGTGGAGCAACTATTATACTCTAATTTCAACCCCCCCAATTTTCTAAATATTTTCAAAAATAAAAAAATATTAAAGAAAATACAAAATTCTAAAAAAATATTTTTTTTTCAACGCGACCAATAACAACCATTTTGTAATTTTATACATCTTACCTTTTGCTTTTGCTTTTGTAATCTTTTTCTAAAATAAAAGGTAAACAATAATAATAATAAATAAAGTGTATTAAATATTGTCTGCTCATTATTGCAGAGGGGGCAAAAATTGACAGACAACATTGTTGGCCACTCAACATTGTTATGATTCAACCATCTAGTAAGTGGTCCAGTGGTAAGAGCTTAAGACTAAGGGGTTTGTTTCCCCTGTGGTCTCAAGTTCGAGCTCTATGGTTGCTAATATGATGGTCACTAGAGGCTTACATGGTCGTTAACTTCAGGGTCCGTGAGATTAGTCGAGGTGCGTGCAAGCTGGCCTGGACACCCACATTAATAAAAGAAAAACATTGTTATGATTCATAGGATAACATAAAGGGGGAGCTCAAGAAAACGACGAGGGAGCCTTCATTGTAATTTTACTAGACTGGCCAAAATACCCAAGAACAAAACTTTCAACCTTCTCCCTCGCATTCCTTTAAAGAAAAAAAAATTATTTGTTGTTTTCCCTTCAATTCACATGTGTTGGTCTATTTAAAGAAAATGGTTTCTTAGCATGAATTCACAAAAATAGTTTCTGTGAAGCCGAATCAAGTTAATAATTAAAATGAGTAGTATTAAAAAACTTTAAAGATCTTGTATCACATTTGTATCCTATGTTAATCCTCAAAACTTTAAATGAGTAGCGTAATCAGTCTATTGATATAGAATCTTTAAAGATCAGTTAGGGTTTCTAGTAATCATAATACTAGATGATAACTCAATAAATAAGACTTTTTTCCCTTAAAAAATAGGATGCCAGAAACCTTGTTATTTTCCAAATTCTTTTTCTTAAAAGGTCACCATATTTTTATAAGTCACCTATAAGAGTTTGACCATTTTGAGAAATCTATGTGTTTTTCATAGTTGGATAGGTCGCTCATGAGAGTTAGATCATTCTGAAAAAATTTTGTATTTTTTACCTGGACAAGTCACCAATGAAAATTAGAGCAACCCTAAAAATCATTGTATTTTTCACTTGGACAAGTCACATATAAGAATTAGATGAACCTGAAAAATCTTTGTATTTTTTACCAATAGGCAGGTTATCTAGGACAATTTAACCATATAGAAAAATCTTTATATTTTTAATCTATAAACAGGTTGCCTGAAACAATTAAATCATTTAAAAAATCTTTGAGCTTTTTTGTAAACATCATATTTTTTTTTACAAGTTTACTATGTAAAGTTTTTTTCAAAAAAAATATTGCATCATAATCATTGTAAATTGTAAAGAGTCCAGCAGTATTGTACTCTAATTTTGATTTTTATTTTTCTAAATATTTTTCAAAATATAAAAAAATACAAAATTCTAAAAATATATATATTTTTAACGCAACCAATAGCCACCATTTTGTAATTTTCTATGCTTTTGCTTTTCTTTCAAAAAAACATATCGCACCATAAGCATTGTAAATTGTAAAGAGTCGAGAAACTAATGTACTGTAGTTTTGACTTTTAATTTTCTAAATATTTTTAAAAATATAAAATTCTCAAGAAAAAAATATTTAACCCGACCAACAGCCACCATTTTGTAATTTTCTATGCTTTTCCTTTTCTTTTTCTTTTTCTTTTGCTTTTGCTTTTGCTTTTGTGTTTATAATCTTTTTCTAAAATAAAAGGTAAATAATAAAAAAAAAATACACTACATATTGTCTGCTCATTGTTGCATAGGGGGGCAAAAATTGACAGACAACATTGATGGTTACTCGACATTGTTATGATTTACAGGATAGCATAAAGGGGGAGCTCGAGAAAACGATGGGGGGAGCCTTCATTGTAATTTTACTAGACCGGCCAAAATACCCAGGAACAAAACTTTCAACCCATGGCTTCACTCTCCAGCTAATACCCGTTTGAACAAACCAGCCCTCACCCATTTCTCCTCCACCACTGAACCAGCAGCAACCACCACGCCAATCCTTCTCTCGGCTCCAGCTCTGCCCAGCGGCAACCAACACCCTTTCAGCCTCCTCTCCACTGTTTCTCCATCATCGATCCTTTAACACAAACAAACCCAACAGCAACCACCTTCGTTTCCAAAACAGCAGCTGCTCCTTTACCCATCTCCGCCGTCGCCTCCTCAACCAGCGACAGCCATTACCCCCACGGCCAGCACCACCAACTCCAGCCGCCAGCCACCGTGGGCTTGCCCATTGATAGTAACACTCTTCAACATCCAGCAGCGGTGGTTTCTCCTCTGCACCGCCATCGTGAGCACCACCAGCTCATCATCCCTCAGCCCCCGTGAGCAGCCCTGACGCAGTCCAGCACAGCAGCGTCACCAACATCCGACACACTTCCATACATGGAAAACAAAGCTGCCAGGGATATCCTTTTAGCCAGGGCAAAAATGTTACATCAAGAAAAGGCTAAGAGTGCTATATATGGAAGCTGCCGCAGCAAAAGGTAAAGGGATTCAGATAAATAAGCCCCAGGCACAAGCATCTCAACCAATGGCTAGATCAGCTGAAGCTTAGATGGAATTAAACAGACTGTATGGTGACTTAGCCGGAGTAGTAATTGCATCTGGGAATTTGTTACCGAAAACATGGTCAGATTCGGAATTGTCAAAAATCAACACCTATAATGTGAAGCAATTAGACAGTGCTCAATCCATGATAGTAGGGTCTGCTTTGCTGATGGAAATTAGGAATGATAAGGTGTCTAGAGATCTCCTCTACAAAATCCTCCTCTTAGCTATATCACTTCCTCTCCCAGGCGGAGATGTTGACGCTTACCTTTTGACTCCACCTCCTGATGGTTATGGGACTCAGAGCATGGAAGCAAAAATTGATACTGAGAATAATCAAGATGATGAACTTGCGGAAGCTGAAGCTGAGTTGCTTGCCATGAGCAAGGAAAGAGAAAAGAAGAAGAATAAGAAGAAAGCAACATCCAGCATAGCTAATGTCCTCCTTGAAAACTTAGATGTTAAGGGTGATGATGAGGGTGAAGACAACAGGAAACGGGACATGTCAGCCTGTGCATACTGCTATTTGGCTGCCCATCTTCTGAGATTAGCTATCAAGACGCCAGAGAGTTTTCTAAGGTCCATAGAAAACTTCAAAGCTAGATATCAAGGTTGGTATGATGATGGTAGCGACATCTTGGTGAACCTGGGGTTAACGGCTGAGTTTGCCACTTCCCTGAGAGAAGCGCTAGGGAGGGATCCACCGCTAGTAAACACCTGGGTCATGTGGGTGGCATATAATGAGAACGAAGGAAACATGGATCGTCGCAACTCAAGCATGCTAGACTACTTGGCTGGTCAAGTATTCTCTTACATGGGAATGAAAGGATACCAGCTGACCATGGATATCCAAAAATCGACCATGTGTGACATGAGCACTTTATTGTCTGAGCTGAAATGCCGTCTGACACGTCAAGCTGTTTTGGCCATAGAAGATGTTTTAAGGCATGAAAAACTTCCTAACCGAAAAACATACTTTAGATACTCTAGAGTGTTCGATCCGGGTTATTTTTCAAATTTGCAAACTAAGAAATGTCCCGCCCTGGTTTATCTCCTTGCCAAGACTTACAAAGAGATCTATACCTCCACGTCAGAGGCGTCTGATCCTCTCTCCATTTACGGGATCAGAAATATCGGGGATGGACTAAAAGAGTCTTTGGACGAAGTCTCTGCCAGGTTGGTAGATAAGATATCCAAGAGCACAGTAAACCATAAAAGCCACCAGCTACAGCCCCCTCATCACCACCAGCACCAGCCATTCTCCTCTGCTTCTTCAGCCTCCAACCGCCTGCAACACTACAGCTCCTCTCACACGGCCAACACCAGAAAACCAACCAGCCGATGAAACCCAATAACCCGAAGCATAACTCGTCATCAGCCTTCAGTCTAGACCACAGCAGGAAAGCCACCTATGGTCACTATAACAGCAACCATCAGAGAGAGGAAGAAGATGAAAATAAAAGAAGAAAAACCCGAGATTTCTTGTGATTGTTTCTCTATTTTCAGGTTACAATTAGTGACACCCAGCACTATTGTATAGAAGAGAGGAAGGGCTGAACGATCAAGTGGGTCACTCGTCGCCCAAGTTGCTGGCGCTCTTCCTCGCCCGCCGCCGTCCACGGCCGTGCGTGTCATCCACGCGCCACAGTATGCAACAACTGTTCCAGCAGCCCTTTTTGTTGATTCTGGCAGCTTAATCCGTCTTCGAAGGTGGATTCTGGGAGTTTAGAATGATTTTATTTTCTTGATTTGGTGTTCATGTGTTTGCTTGTTATGTAAATTGTAAGTGTGTAATTGGAAGTACGTGTGAGTAAATTAAAAAAAAAAAAGGTGCGTGTTGCATGAATTTTAATTTTTAGTACTGTTGGAACAAATAACAGAAAAAAAAACAAGAAATAAAATACCATAGAAAATTGTTAATCATAAAACAAAAACCAAATAAAAAAATCACTTTTGCATGATTTAGCATAAAATTGTTTGTGTTTTGCCATAAAAAAAGAATGTATTGTTTTTGCTTGTACTTTTAGACTTGATAATAAATTTATCAAGCCTATTAAAAACTTAACTTGAAAAAATAGTTCATTGGATTTATATAAAAAAATACTAAAAACTCATTCCTTTAAAAGAATCCAAAGCCTATTTTTGTCACTTTTGCGGGTTTAATGACCATTTTAAAACTTAATACATAAGTGTT
>Ga0325410_1005481_pt1 | contig 14005 bp, 9 predicted proteins | sample PopdelMetagenome_16_FD_206182 | JGI IMG/M metagenome (GOLD analysis project Ga0325410, IMG submission 206182) | Populus deltoides microbial communities from Bellville, Georgia, United States - Xylem-PdIQD-R3 | ecosystem: Host-associated > Plants > Phyllosphere > Stem > Wood/Secondary xylem... | reverse complement strand
AGCGAATGGAATCAATCATTCCAATTCTCAAAGACATTGAAAAACTGAACGAAGCATTGGATGGTAGAACGGAAGAGACATGTGGATGGAATTGTACAAGCTAGATGAAGAAGCATATGCCGTTGCCAAAATCCAGGAACTCTCTAACATGAATTTAGTTGATCTTGTAGTCACAAGGTATGCATGAGACAAAAACTTCCCTTCTTGTTTAATTTTCTGGATTGTCATTTCATTCATGTCAATTCTGCTAGTCGTTTGATACTTCAAATCACAGAGAAGTAGAAAGAGAATGAAATTCTGATTAGTATGAGAAAATGTTGGGATTTTCCCCAACCAATCAACTTATGATCATTTGCCAGGAATTATCTAAGCAGCTGCTATAATCATCACTTCGCTACGCAGCATGATCTTCTAAGAGAAATTGGCAAGTTGGTTAATTTAGAAATTCTAAGACTTTGTTCCTGTATAGAATTGCTAGAGTTGCCACACACAAATATTGGGGGCGTCCATAAGTTGAGGATTCTTGGCATATCAGAGTGTTTAGAAATTAAAAGATTACCTGAAGAGATCGGAGAGGTGCAAAACTTGAGCACGCTACACATGATTAGCTGCTCGAACTATTATAAGTTGCCATCATCAATCTTGAATCTTAAACATTTGGAGGAAGCCGTTTGCGACGAAGAAACAGCCAGTTTATGGGAATCGGTTACGCATGTGCTCAAGAATTTGAGAACATAAAGAAGATTGCATTTTGTTTTCTTAACTGGATTTGGTGTGTGCAATTTCAGAGTGGGAAGTAGCGACATTACCATGAATAAAGAAGGTGGCAGCAATTTCCTGGATCAAAAACACTAATTATCCTTGGGGTTTTACTGTCTCTCAAGACATATTACACTATTTATTATAATAATTTCATGATTTTTTTTACCTTGGTTATTTTATATTTTTGCCTTGGCTTAGGGAATGAGATTATCTTTTCATCATGATATAAATGTCTTTTGAAGATTGTGCATGATTATTTTGATGATTAGATTTTTAAATGCACAATAAAATTATTAATGTAATCATTCAATAAAATAATCAAATGTCTTTTGCACTAGAATGTTTTTGTATTTTTAAATTTTATAGAATAATTGAATTAATACATTACCCTGACAATTTGAATTTTATAGCATTGGCTTCAGGGGTTTGGTTGTAATTTTACTATGGTTTGTTTGTTAATATTGTTTAGTCCTAAGAGCATTTTTGGTTTTTGCATAAAAAAGTTATTGGCGCATGCCTTACAAACTAACGTGTCAGCCATTATGTTGCTTTCTGACGACGCGTGTAGCTGGTTTTGGCAGTTGTAACTGTGATTTTGCAACATTATTTAATTCATCTTAGCATCTTCTTTCTCTATGAGTGGCACGTGTATGATGGTTTAGCCTAATTTGATCCAAATTTGCTTTTCTTTTCTTTCTTTCTTTTCCTTCTCTTTCTTCCTCATATTGCGTGTTGGCCATGAAAAAATTCATACTAGCCCTTCAATTTATTTTTTTCTTTTGATTCAATCCCTCTTCTCATATTTGTAATTGTTTTATTTACATTGATTGTTTCTAATTGGATTTTATATCCGATTTCATCCCTGATCATTTGATTTTGTTAATTTGTTTTCAAATTTGGTCCTTATTCTTTTAATTTCTATTTTTTTGTTTTGTTTTGAATTATTTTTTTAATTGATTTTTTTTTCAATTCCACCACTAGACATTTATTTTCATTTGATTTTTATTTTAAATTTGATCATAATTCTTTTAATTGCTATTTTTTAAATCATTTTCTTACCGGATTTATTTTGTACAATTCCATCTCTAAACATTTAATTTCATTTGACTTTACCCTAGATATTTAATTTCATTTAATTTTTATGTCAAATTTAGTCCTAATTATTTTATTTTATTTTTTTTTTTTGCATTGTTTTTTTTATTGATTTTTTTTTCAATTTCATCCTTAAATGTTTGTTTAATTAAAACTCTTGCTTCTTTATTTTTTTGGGTTTATCTTTAATAGGCTCACCCCAAACTAATGACTCAAGTAATATATCTGAAGGATTAGCCCAAGTCAACTTATATTTTTTTTTTTAAGATTTTTTTAATATTTTTTTGTTAGAGTGTTTTTAGCTTTCCTATTTATAGGGACATCTCAATTTCATATTGTAGGTCATGTGTTTGATTTGTTGAGTCGGGGTGGCTGTCGGGTTCGCTAGACTTTTTTTGTTTTTTTTTTTTTTGCTTTGATAAGTTTTTTAAATTTATATTTTTAAATTGACTTATAATAAATTTCTTGATAGAACTCAAATCTAGAGTTTCATAGGTTGCGAGTGTTTTAAGATTTAGCTATATGTAGGATGTTTGTCCAGATTTGCTTGGTTTCTACAAATATTTTTCAATTTCATCTCCTGTGATTTTTTAATCTTTAAAATTTAGTTTTTAGTTTTTTAATTGATATTTATTTTATTTGGGATTATTTTTTTCATTAAATTGCATTCTCCTTGGGTTTTTTCCTATCAAATTTTATATTCATTCTTTTATTGCTTTTACAAGTTTTTTTTATTAATACTTTTCTATAGATCTCATCCTTTAAAATTATATTGGTTGAGAATTATGCTTCTTGATCGAATTTGGGTAAGAAATTTAACGGGATGTGACTTTTAGATATTAGAACAGGTTTAAGAGGTTTGCCCCCTTTGTTTTTCCTTTTTTCTAAATTTATGTTGTCTTATTTTTTATCCTCTTTTTTTAACTTTTTTTTGTTATTTTTTCTGATTTAATTCTATTTATTGTAACTTTTGTTTTCTTATTTTTTTCGATATGATTCTATTGGGTTAGCTCTCAACAATGTTTTTTTTTTTCACTCTCACCATTTTTTAATCTATAAATAATCTCTTACATTACAAATGATTTTTAATTTCACCCCCCTATGATTTTTAATTAATCTTTCAAGTTTGGTCATAATTCTTTTAATTGCAATTCTTCTTGATTAAACTCAGATCCATGATTTAACAAGATGTAATTTTTTAGATTAGATTAAGTTTAGAAGGTTCGTTTAGGTTTACTTGGTTTTTTTTTTCTTTTTTTTAAGTTGATGTTTTGTTGTTTTTGAAGTTTGACTTTTTTTTTCTTGGTTTTCTTTTAGTAGGGTACCATTGAGTTGTTTGATAATCTGAATAGACTCAGGTGTAGTTTTTTTTTTTCATTGTTTTTTTTATTGATTTATTTACTGTTGTTGGTTTTTTTTGTAAATATTTTAATTGTTAAGTAGGGACTTGAATTTTTTTTAACATATCACTTCTTTTATATTAAAAAGATTTGTTCAGCCCACGGCAACGCGGGCAAGGTATTATACTCTGTTGCAAGTGGGCACTGCTAGGGGCATCAGACTCTAAACAACTTGAAGTTCTAAGTCAAGGAGAAACATAACCAATAAAACTCTGAGGACATAAAATTAAAACTTGCCTACTTTTGTAGAGAAACGGTGATGAAAGCCGAATTGCTTAGAGAGCTGCCAATAGAGCAGCGCCCAGAGAGCTGCAAGAAGTATAGCATGCAGAAAACAAAACCCTTGTGTTCAATTCCAAATTGAAGCGAATGGAAGACGTTCTACAACATTCTAATTTTACAAGACATGGAAAAGCTAAATAAGGAATTCGATCCTAGAAAAGAAGAGACAGAAGAAATAATGGAAGTAATCATTCCAATGGAAACGCCTGCTGAATGTTGCCGATCAGTTTCTTTGCTGCAAACCAGTTTCCACTAAAAAATTCATCTCAGATCCAGTGTTGACTCGGTTTATCCGATCATGTCCAGCACGCTTTTTTATATATATGCTTTTCAAGATTTTATAAGCACGCCCACGCAAACTCTTTATGCAAATAATCTTGAACATTTGGAGGAAGTCGTATGCGATGAAGAAACAGCCAGTTTATGGGAATCGGTCAATCATGTGCTCAAGAATTTGAGAATTAAGGTGCATAAAGAAGACGTCAACTTAAACTGGATTGACAACCATCGTTTTTTACCTCCTCTTCTTCAGAAACGATATTAAACATTTTGTTCTTTTGTAATAACGTTCACCTGTTTCTTCATTAGATGAAAATATAAAGAAGATTGCATTTTGTTTACTTAACTGGATTTGGTGTGTGCAATTTCAGAGTGCGAAGTAGTGACATTACCATGAATAAAGAAGGTGGCAGCAATTTCCTGGATCAAAAACATTATCCAAAACATTACCTTGACAATTTGAATTTTTTAGCCTTGGTTTCAGGGATTTGATTGTAATTTCATCATGATTTGTTGTTAATATTATTTACTCACAAGAGCATTTTCGGTTTTCGCACAAAAACAAATGAAAAAACTACTGATGTGTGCCTCATACTTGCTAGCGTGTTAGCTGTTATGTTGCCTTCTAGCAATGCGTGCAGCTGGCTTTGGCTGTTGTAACCGTAATTTTGCCACATCATTTAATTCATCTTAGTGTTTTCTCCCTCTATGGATGGCGCGTGTATGGTGATTTAGCGTAATTTGACCTAAAATTGCTTTTCTTTTCTTTATTTTTTTTCCTTCTCTTTCTTCCTTGGATTACATGTTGACCATGCAAAAATTCATAACAACCCTTCAATTTATTTTTTCTTTTGATTCAATCCCTCTTCTTATATTTGCAATTGTTTTATTTACATTAATTGTTTCTATTTGGATTTTATTTTCGATTTCATCCCTAATCATTTGATTTTGTTAATTTGTTTTCAAATTTGAAATTGTTAATTTTGTTTTCTAATGAATTTCATTCTCATTGGTTTTTTCCTGTCAAATTTTAGCCTTAATTTTTTTGTTTTGCAAGTTTTTTTATTAATAGTTTTTTCAATAATTTTATTTTTCAAAATTAAATTAGATGATATTTAACCTTTTTGATTAAACTCAAGTTCATGATTTAACAAGTTGTAATTTTCTAGATTAGACTAAGTTTAAAAGGTTCGTCTAGATTTTCTTGGTTTTTTTTTCTCTTTTTTAAGATGATGTTTTGTTTCTTTTTTTAAATTTGATTTTTTTTTCTTGGTTTTTTTTTAGTCAGGTTAGCATTGGGTTGTTTGATAATCTAAATAAGTTCAGTGAGGTTTTTTTTTAATTTATTTACTGTTGTTGATTTTTTTAAAAAAAAATATTTTAGTTGTTTTATTTAACCAAGGGACTTGAATTTTTTTAACATATCACTTTTTTTATATTAAAAAAAAATTATTCAGCCCGGCAACACGGGCAACATATTATACTTTGTTGCAACAGAGTACTACTAGGGGCATCAAACTCTAAACAACTTGAAGTTTTAAGTCAAGGAGAAACGTAACCAAGACAAACTCTGAATGCCTCGACTATAGGAAATGAATTTACAAAGTTAAGAAGCTCAGGAAATTTTTCTTAGAAATGTTTAAAGGAGCCAGTGATATATTAGTAATCCTTCAAATTACAGTTGATGAAACTATGGACAGAAAAGGTTGCTGCCAGATTAGACATGGCGGGATATATATCACAGTGCCTATTTCATGTTTTCATGAAAAGTGCTTTTACCCCTAGAAGAGATGATCAATAAAATGGACAAAGAGTCATGATCATTGAAGATTTGCTTAACCGTGAGCAAAAAGCAATGGTGATTCTACAGAAAAAGCATTGCCTACCAACCTAGAGCAATCAACTGAGTATAATCATTGAAGATTTGCTTATACTTTCTTTTCCTCTCCTTTTCCATCGTCTTTCCTTGCTTCCCTTTTGACTGGAAGATTAGAACACAACAGCATCAACTGCCCATCTTGTGTGATTTCGTGCCTGATTTGCTTTGTCCAAATAAAATAACTGAGCCATTAGCCTCCTAGAGCAATCAAGTCAATGTCAATGAGAAGAAGACACGAAGTTTCCTTCACACTTCACGGCAAGGGACAACCAGTTCTATCTTCCTATTAACGTATATGCAAGACCAAGACCAAGATCCATCCCTGTCATATTTTCTCTGCTTAACTTCGCATCTAAATAAAACTCTGAGGACTTGAAATTAAAACTTGCCCACTTTTGTAGAGAAACGGTGATGAAAGCCGAATTGATTAACCGAGCTGCCAATACAGCAGCGCGCCAAATCCCAGAGAGCTGCAAGTAGTATTGCATGCAGAAAACAAAACCCTTGTGTTCAATTCCATATTGAAGCAAATGGAAGACGTTCTACAAAAATCTAATTTTACAAGACATGGAAAAGTTAAATAAAGAATTCGATCCTAGAAAAGAAGAGACAGAAGAAATAATGGAAGTAATCATTCCAATGGAAATGCCTGCTGAATGTTGCCGATCAGTTTCTTTGCTGCAAACCAGTTTCCACTGAAAAATTCATCTCAGATCCAGTGTTGACTCGGTTTATCCGATCATGTCCAGCACGTTTTTTTATATATATTTCTTTCAAGATTTTATAAGCACGCCCACGCAAACTCTTTATGCAAATAATTTCTTTACACATACAAGAGTTTTTCTAGCATAGCAAACACTATTTAATTTCTGTATCAATGATATCTTCTATCAATAACATTTTCACCAATAACTTGTTAACTTGCATGGTGCAATCATAGCATGCCACATTAATTAAGGAGCATGAATTTCTCTACTGATGATAATATCTGTTCTCCATAAGAAAAATTTGAAGGCATATTCCTTGAGAAAAGAATTGCCTACAAATTTCACGATCTTTTATTCCATTCTTCTTTTCCTTTTTCTTCCCTTGTTTATCATACAGTGTAAGCACAAACAGCCTGACTTCTAGCTTCATAGCTAAGCCATATAATAAAGTAAGTAGGTCAATGTCAACGAGAATAAGGCATGGAATTTCCTTTACAGCTTCTGCTATTCCGTTCTAATTTGTAAGTTGCAAGACCAAGAGAAATTTGTCATATTTTTTCTGTCTTCGTCCAACTTTGCATTTGCATCTTACAAAACTCAACATTGAGAGAACTTGAGGTTCTTGAGAAAAAAAAAAATTGTCTGTGCTGTAAAGAAACAGTGAATATGGCAGCTGATTTGGTTGGCGGAGCAGTGTTCGGAGAGCTGCTAAAAGTAATTGAGAATGTGGCACAAAAAGCCCTCGTGTTCAAGACCAAATTGAAGCAAATACAAGAAACTCTAGAATCCAACATTCCAATTTTAGATGATATCAAACAGTTGGACGAAGAATTGGATCGCAGAAATGAAGAGATTGAAAAATTAATGGAAGTGATCAGGAATGGCAAGACGCTCGTTCTTGAATGCTCAAAAATTCGTTGGTATCATTGTTGGAGAAGGCCAAAATACACAGACAAGCTCATCGAGTTAGAAAGATCAATCACACAATTCTTTCAGACTGTTATGCCAGCGCAAATAGCAAGAGACACCAGAGAAATTCTGTTGGAGGTAAGAGGCCGCAAGGGTTCCGGTTCAAACGGAACGATTGATGGACGTGATGTCTCATGTGCAGTCCCAGAGTCTCTGGTGAATCCTGTTGGATTACAGGTGGCCATAGGAGAATTGAAGATGAAGCTGTTTAAGGATGGGGTGTCTATTGTTGTACTGTCTGCTCCTCCAGGCTGCGGAAAAACAACATTGGCAAGACTACTTTGTCATGATAAAGAAGTTGAAGGTATCGATTCAAAATATTCTGATGTGATCATGTGAATGTTTTCCTTTTTATCTAAGAATTTCTGCAAGTTCTTATTAGCAAGTCTCTGATATAGTTATGGGTCTTTGGACAGAAAAATTCAAGAATAACATTTTTTATGTTATTGTGTCGAAAAACACCAACATGGAAGGCATTGTAAGGGCACTATTCAATCATAAAGGTCAAAAGCCCCCAAGTGATTTTCGAAGTGATGAAGATATAGTCTACCGGTTGGAGCAATTTTTGAACAGCATTGGACCAGGTCCAATATTGTTGGTCCTGGATGATGTTTGGCCTGAATCAGAGTCGTTTCTTGAAAAGTTTATGTTCCAAATCAAAGATTACAAGATTTTGGTAACATCAAGATCTGTATTTCGAAGATTTGGTTCTACATATGAATTAAAACCATTGAATTATGAAGATTCGTTGACTCTTTTCAGAAGCTCCGCATTCCTACCTCATCAGAGCCAGGACATTCTAGATAAAAATGTTGTCAGCAAGGTGCCACTTTTTACCTTTGAGAAACAATATGTGTGTTACAAATAACTAATTTCCTAGAGACTTCAGCTGTTGTTGAATCCCTAACTACCACCAAAAAGTGAAATATTCATTTTTTGCAGATTGTGAAAGGCTGCAAGGGGTTCCCACTGGCCCTTAAAGTGGTTGGCAGTTCACTCTGTAGAGAGCCTGAAGAAATTTGGAAAACTAGAGCAATGGAGTTGTCTAAAGTTGGTGCTATTTTTGAATACACTGACCTGCTCAATTCTCTCCAGAAAAGTTTGGATACCTTAGATAACAAGGTTATCTTGAAGCAGTGCTTCATAGACCTATGTTCATTTCCAGAAGATCAAAGGATTCCTGTTAATGCCCTTGTTGATATGTGGATGGAATTGTACAATCTAGATGAAGAAGCATATGCTGTCGCCAAACTCCAGGAACTCTGCAACCGGAATCTAGTTGATCTTGTAGTCACAGGGTATGCTGCCGTGCCGACTGGCTCTCTTCTTCTTCTTCAGACTTCATGTGACTAAATATATTTTGTCATTTGATTTTTCTTTAACACAATTTAAGCAAGCTGTTTATGGTTCTTAATGTTTAATTGTAATCTATCTGATGGAGTTGCCTCTCTAGTTACTATATCCGTCCTTGTATAGGAAAGCATGTATTATATATGTCTTTGTACGTGAAAATTCTGTAGTATATTCCCTAAGCAAATATTTTTTCTTCTTTCTCCAGGAACGTTGCTAGTGGCTGCTACAATCAGCAGTTCGCCATGCAACATGACCTTCTTAGAGAGCTAGCCATCTGTCAGAGCGACTCAGAGTCCATTGAGCGGAGAAAAAGACTAATTCTGGAGATAAGTGCAAATAATGTTCCTGCCTGGTGGATGGAACAGAAGCAGCCAAACATTAGTTGCCGCCTCTTGTCTATCTCCACAGGTAGTTCATGTCTCTTTACCTTCACACAATCCCTCGTGCACCTGCACATGCGGTATAGTTCATTTGCTTTATCTTCTTTTGATATGCCCTTTTGCATCATATGAAAGGGGGACATTTTTCGCAGATGAAAAGTTCTCGTCAAGTTGGTGCTTCATACAAGCACCTGAAGTTGAGGTTTTGGTTCTTAATGTTCGATCAGAGAACTACACCTTACCAGAGTTCATAAAGAAAATGGAGAAGCTGAAAGTTTTGATAGTCGAGAACTACGGTTTCTTCCCAACTGAATTAAATAATTTCCTACTTCTTGGCTCCGTAACCAACTTGAAGAGAATCAGACTGGAGCTTGTTTCAATTCCTCCCTTTGCCTTCACCTCTGTGAAGTTAGAGATTCTACAAAAGCTAACCTTGTATATGTGCAACATTAGTCAAGCTTTTAGTACCTCTACCATCCTGGTTTCAGAAGCATTGCCAAATATAATGGAAATCAACATTGAGTACAGCAATGATCTGATAGAATTGCCGGTTGAGATCTGTCGTCTTACCAAGCTAAAGAAACTCAGCATCATCAATTGTCATAATTTGGTTGCATTGCCTAAAGAAATCGGTAAGTTGGTTAATTTAGAGGTTCTAAGGCTTGGTTCCTGTATTGAATTGTTGGAGTTACCGAACACAATCGGGGGTCTCTGTAACTTGAGTGTTCTTGACATATCAGAGTGTTTAGAAATTGAAAGATTGCCCGAAGAGATAGGCGAGCTGCAAAATCTAAGGCAGCTCCTTATGATGGGCTGCTCAAGCAACTGTGAGTTGCCACAATCAATCATGAACCTTGAGCATTTGAAGGAAGTCGTCTGTGATGAAGAAACAGCCATTTTGTGGAAACCAATATTGCTTGTTTGCAAGAATTTGAGGATTAAGGTTCAGAAAGAAGAAGTCAACTTAAACTGGCTTTACAACCATCGTTTTTGACTGACTTTTGTTCTGAAAATGTTGTTGTTCTGCCTTTATTTTTAATTCCTTTGTAAAACCCTTCATCGTTTGTGAATTTTAAATTTTCTATTCTATTGTCCTTGCTGGATTTGTTGGGTGGAAGCAGGGAGATTACCCTGAGTAGAAGAAAAGAAGCTGAAATATCCTGGATCAAGTGATTGTATTCTTTAACAGGGACCAATTTCATAAAAATGTTGCCTGACTTGATTTATCTGGTTACATGGTGACAATATCATTCATTCTGGGTAATACTGCTGATGGATAATATAACAGTTAGATAAAGGAAGAGTTTGACTACAAATTACAGATTTTTCAATGGATTAAGAAAGCAGAAATCCATAAATGATGGGATTGAAGCGTGTAGGCGTCAAGATCCTTCTCTGAACTATTTAATCCATTGATACCCAGAAGAATTTGCAACTCAGCAACAACAAAGAAAGGTTAGTATCTCCTTTCCAGGTAAAGGAAATATAAAATTATGATAACTCTGTTATGACTTAGACCATTGAAGAAGAAACAGGAAGTTATAAGATACATGTAGTCTCTGGCACCAACGACCTCAACAAACCCAGTCTAAATATGCCAAAAGATTTAAAGCCTAGTGTCTAAATTGAGTGCTGGAAAATGTTGATCGCTCATGAGACTTGAGGAACAATCAACGAAGGGATAGAACAAGGCATTTCAGGACTTTCAGGCACCTTTCATTTAGAGTAAACAAACGGATAATATGCCATAGCACAACAGACAAAACACAGGGACAGACGCAAAACTGAATAATGAACAGACTAGTTCGATCGGACGGCAGAGGGTGGACAACCCCTGACATCCAGAATTTGTACCAGTTTCCACCCTACATGAATCAGATCAAATCCCTCCGGTCACAGAGGTATGAAAGCTTATAATATGAACATGAAACGTAAAGAAGCATAGATTGAACTTTCCCATGCTGTTGCCTATTCTACACCTACTACATTCTACAACACGTTTCTTTTGAATTTGAACTCCATACATCCATGTGCTCCATGGACAACATCTTGCAAAGGCATGCCGGAAGTACAACTGCATAATGATTGGATTACAGTGCATAAACTATCTCCACGCTGCTGTCAATATCAAGCTCGGATTCATAATCTAAGTCCATGTCCAGATTGTCCAACATGCATCTATTAAGACCATGGGCTGATCAGACTCTTCAAAATGGCTGTCCATTGTCTTTTCATCCATTAGGTCGGTGAGAAGATTCTTCAGAAACCACTCATGATTCCTGATTTCAGGAATGGTAATCCTGTGTTGCGTGCAAACATCCAAAAGCAGGAGTATTACCAGAAGATCACACAAACTTCAGTTCTACAAGTTTAATGCATCATAAATATATCATGCTTTGAATGATTTTTAAAACAATTTTAAGTATCCAACAAAATGAAAAAGAAAAGAAAAGGAAACACTCACATTTGCAGGATCGGCATAAGAAATCCTTGAAATCAGGTGGCAGCATTCTGGGTGTTATCTGAATGGAGTCCTGAATAGAATACTAGACGTTAAGAATTCTCTGCACAGAAGCAACAAAATGTTCTTTCATAAAAGTAAATTGCATAACATTTGGGAGTTTAGCAAGTAACAGCAGGATCCATTTGGTACCTGTATTGTCTTCCCAACGTCTATAGGTTCATCAGGATCCTCAACGGGATATGATCCAACCAGCATCACGTATAAGGTTACACCACACGACCAAACATCTGCAACCTGGCATTGCAGAACATCAAAACGGCGACTTGTTTTGCCATAAATGCAGCTGAACTGCATGTGTGTGTGTGTGAAGAAAAGAAATAAGAGTAGAGAGGTAGAGAGAGAGATTTACAAGCTTGCCTACACAGGCTTAAAGCTAAAGGCATAGAGCACCATGGTAAAATTGTGTCCTCCTCAAATGAACACATGTTCATCTAAAGCAAAATCAAGATGCGGAAAATACAGCTTTAGTTAAAGCACGAGGCACTGAAAACAGCTATATCATCTTTACATAATTACAAATAAATCAATGGTTTTTGACCTTTGATCAACCATTGTTTCAAGGTAACTATTAAGACCATAGGCATACTAATTGAATTAAAGCATGCCCAAGTCCTGCAAGAGCTGCGGGTATTGCTAGTGAAAGGGGAAGCAAAGCAGAACTTCCTCCATGAACCGAAAAATGGGATATTGACAATCAACATTTACGGTCAGCCTTGAAAGGGGACAAATCCATGCATAAATATTGAAGGTCGAGATTGCTTCTAGAGTACCTTCCAGGTACCTTTCTAAAATAGCATGATCGACACGCAAGGCGAATCTCTTAATCACATCTTCAAGCAACTTCCAACAAACTATATAATAATTTAAAAAATCAAAAATGTTTGATAGAACCCTGATTCAGAAGTAACTTTATACGTAAATCAAAAGCTTGTATCTAAAAACTCTAAGTATGTGAATGATATCACAAAATTAGTTAATATCTAATAAGTCAGTGTATGATATTTGTCCCTATAAAAAAATATTGTTTTGTCACAAACATAAGGAAAACTTACCTCAATTCTTCAACTTGCTTTTAAAATTTACAGCTAAAAAAAAATAATACAGTCTCCTCTAACTAATTCTAATAAATTCTTTTTGGATTATAAATTAATGGGCTTAAACTACTAATCAACTACATAAATCTAATAATAAAATAAACTTTTAACTAATATATAATAAGCTAAAATAAATATAAATTAAAAATAATTATTTAATTTTTATATATTTTTGGTAGACTTCAATCTGACATCAAACATTCTATGATCTCTTATCTGAAAGAGTCACTAATACTATCATGTAGCCACTTTCTAACAACTAGCAAGAGGGCGGCCTAGCACCACCAACTGCTAATTGTTGTTGTTGTTATGATTCACGATAGCTTTATTCATGACATGGCTTGGTATTATTAAGGAAAACCCACGTGGATTAGCATTCTTTATTATTCAATTTTTATTTATTAATTTTTTTTATTAAATAGATATTTAAATTAATTTATATGTATCTTAATTAATTCTATAAGTTCTGAAATTAACAACCTTGAAGGTAAATGATTTGGGGTGGTTTTATGAATGATAGAGGGATGGTAGCTGGTGGTAGTGTTTTAACTATATGCATATCATGTTGAATGGTGGTGAAGAAAAATGAGATTAATTTGGTTTGATTTTTCGAGGAAAAGAATTATTTTCTTAATTATAGTACTAACCTTGGTTTCTCTTGTTAACTTTATTTGACGTTAATTATTTTTTTAATTTTTAATTTTAATATTGTTTCATTCTTTTTACTGATTTATGAATTAATTCGTAAAAAATGAAATATTTATAATGTGTCTAATTAATCTATTTAGAAACTAATGTTCAAAATAAGGACAAAGTTTGGACAAAAAAAATGGTATAAATGAGAAAAACACCTAGAAAATATTCAATTAATTGATTTTTTTATAATACAAACTCTTTGGTAGAAAAAATAAACGAATATAAGGACTCAAATGAAAAGATTCAAGGACTCAAATGAAAAAAATAAACGACTGCAAGCACTCAAATGAAAAAAAAAATCAACCAAAACAAAAACCAATTTTGTAATCAATAACTCATGTTAAATGCTTGATATCTGAGACTCATTTTTTATACCAACTATCCTTTAAAGGATACATCAGACATCAACGATTTTTAAGCAGGTTCTAATAAAATGCTTCAATAAAAAATAAAAATAAATAAAAACCCTTTGAATAGAAAAATATAATCACAAGACTTCAATAGAAAAATCAACAAGTTCACGCATGCATCATCTTCAATTTGGTCCTAGAAAAGAAAGAACTCACTCAAATCACAATGATAAATAGG
>Ga0325410_1005480_pt1 | contig 14006 bp, 13 predicted proteins | sample PopdelMetagenome_16_FD_206182 | JGI IMG/M metagenome (GOLD analysis project Ga0325410, IMG submission 206182) | Populus deltoides microbial communities from Bellville, Georgia, United States - Xylem-PdIQD-R3 | ecosystem: Host-associated > Plants > Phyllosphere > Stem > Wood/Secondary xylem... | reverse complement strand
ATAACACATACTTTTAGAATGACATAGCAACATGCTCACCTTGAGAGTCCATAACTTTACAAATTCCTGGCGCTGAACTTCAGAGTCTGAAATTGCACTTAAATGTTCCACTTCATGGAGAGAGAAGTAACGCCGTGCAAAAGCTAAGATATTGTTTTTAATCTTCCGTTGCTTCTCTTCTATATCAATTCCAATCTAGAAATTACAAATTAAAACAGGCTCTAATCAATTTATTATGAATCAGCAGAAACTTAGATGAGGGCAGCCAGGTCACCATGGGCATCACATTAACTGAAAAAATACTTAAAAGAATAAAAATAATCAGAGTACACACCGATGAATTCACAGTCACTCCACAAGCTATCAAGGACGAAGTATGTGAGATATTGAAGTGTAATGGTGAAGGACACTGACCACCATCACTTTCCCACTCTAGCTACACCATGAAAGCCAGTAAGTAGTATAAGAAATAAAATTGAGCTTCAACTAAAAAAGTAAAGAAACACATTCCACAAGTAAATAATGAGATAAAAAATAGCACCTTTCTGAATTAACAAATGAAAACTAACCTCAGGCTTTCCATGAACATTCCTCTTGAACTTCAAAGATCTTGGATCAACAACACGATTATTTATCTGATCTAGTAATAAAACAACATCATTCAAAAAAATCCGACGTAACCTTTTTTCAATCAATTGCACAGTGCAAAATATACATCATGGTAAAATATGTTATGGAGGTTTTAAAACTGCCACCCTCCTACAAAAGATCCCCCAAGTTTAATGAAAAACGAAGTGAGATCTCAGATCTATCTTTCCCCCCCTGAAAAGTGGATGATCCAACTCATTACTCTAAGATATTTCATGGTCCCTTGTCTAATCTTTCTCCTTAATTACTGCAGGACTTGCGCAGACCCAGACCAACCATGTTATTATCTGAAATGGGTCCATTGCAAGAAGAAGAAACAAGCAGTTCAGGTCTCTAAGAAATGCTGCATTTTTTACCCTATAATGCCGTAACCAACAGCATCTTGAAGCACAAATGCTACAAACAGTGTAGCACTGCCACATATGGAGATAATCAAGCCTAGCAAAGAGATGTTATCAATTTTTTTAGCTCGACTCTGAATTGGATCCTTGAGATTTGTATTCATAATTTCATAAGATTCATAAGAATAGATCATTTCAGTTCCTGGACTCGTTATTTATTCTCTTTTCAAACCAAATCGCATTAGATTGCCTATCTGCAGAATCAAGAACACTAAACTGCCAGACAAAACATATCTGTTCAACTACTACTACAATGAATTCTAAAAGGTGCTCAATTACTACATCCAGCAAAATAACATCTGCTTTTAAGATGTGCATTAGATAAAATGTTAAAGTGCTGCAGCGAGCAAGAGTTTTGTAAGTACAATTCATATTGTGTCGGATTTTCTTTAGTTTACAGAAGCAACCAGCAAAAGTAGCATCAATGGAAACAACATAGTCACCAGCAAACCAATCCAAATTTGAAAGATTCATTTCATCAAACACCTACTGAAATCACTACTAAATCCAAATTCCAAAGCCCATTTATCCATTCATTTGCATAACGTTAATGAAAAATCAAAACTTTAAAGTAAGGAAAAGGGTATTGGTCAAATATGTAAAACTGAACTAAAAGAGGAATAGCTGACATATAACTTACATCTTGCAATGGTAGTGCGAACCAAAGTACGAGCAAGCAAGGCACTTTTCTGGAGCTGCTCTCCACGCATACTCAAAACATTTTCTTTCTCACATGGAGATAGAAGTTCCATGTATTGATTCAAAAGAGACACGCTCTTGAACTCATCAGGTACAACAAACCAAAGATGGGTTTCCCTAAAAGAATAAAAAAACAACATAAGCAATCATTAAGTTCAAATGGGCATCGAGGGGGGGAACCAAAAAGACAGTAAAATATGTGAAAACTTACATTGGAGATGGAAGCTGTAAGGGAAGTGTAGGGAAGGGGGAAACAGAGAAACTCCTTTGAAATCTAAGCATCTTTTGCATAAAAGAGAACATGCGAGCTGATTCGTGTCTAGCTGTGTTTCAAGATTCAAAATTTAGAGATAGAGACCGTCTCTGCTGTCTGTTATGGTTGCTGGAAGGAACCAGTCCAGAATGTTTGGTACTTGGTACTTTGGTGGAGACGCGACGGTGAAAACAAAAGAAAGGAAAAATTTGGGAGGAGCAAGTATTTTATTTTGATGGAGATATCCTTATTTTACTATTTTTGTGGTGAATCATAAACTTACATCCTTAAACTGGTGTCACAACAACAACAAAAAAATAATTCTAATTATCTACAGGATTTCCATTATATTTCATTTAATATCTAAAGAGACATTTAAGGCTTTTTAATTTTTACCATACACGCTTTCTTTGGATCATCCAAACGCTCACATTTAACATATAAATCAAACAAAGCAAAATGAATCTCTCTTCCTTCCTCTATTACTATTTGGGGTTTACTGTGGTAGAATCAGGTAGGGTGTTGTCTTCGAGGGTGGGGGTAAAGCCTAAATAGCCGTAAACTTGGACAGAAAGCCACTCGAAGGTTTGGCTATAGGAGATAACAACAAGGTCGGGCATTAAGGATCTATAAATGGGATAGAGGAATTCTTTAGGAGGTGGTTGTTGTGTAGATTTTGAGCGAGAATATACAGAAATTTTTCATTTATGTTTGCCATTTCCACCCATGGCCTGTGGTTGTTGTGAGAAAAAGAAAGAAGTTTTGCTTTTTTAGTGTTTGAGAAAGGATGTGGTTAGGGTTTTGATGTGGTGATTGGGGGCATGAAGAAAGAGGGTGAAAAGACTCTCACAGTCTATTGCTGCGACATAAAAGCACTGTGGGGTGTGAGAGTTTCACATTTCTCGTTTGTGATTTTTGACTGTGTAAAGGAGATAGAGACTTTGGAGGCAGCTGTTGAGAGGAGAGCTTGGAAGATCATCCGATATCTACTTGCCTTAAGTTTAACCTTCATGTGCTGGGCCAATATTTATCTTTCAACATGCTTTGGTTTTTGTCTGAAAAATTGAGAATTTAGAGTTTAGGTTAGGATTTAGAAATTAGGGAGTGGTGTATACGAGGATAGTTTAAGTTATTTTGTTTAATTTGAGAATTTATTTTTTAATTAATATAGGTGTCCGAGCCAGCTTGTATGCATCTCGACTAATCTTACGGGTCTTAAAGTTAACGATAATGTAAACCTTCAATAGCCCTAGGGTTTATGAGACTCGAATCGATGATTTTTAGAAAACAGATCTAGAACCTGACCAGTTGAACTACACCCTTCATAATTTTAATTTGAAAATTTTAGTTAACCAGAAGTTGGTTTATAAAAAAATAGAAGCAAAATTAAAAAATAAGTAAACTAGTGGGATTTTTTTTATAATTATCCCTTATTTTTATCATGTTTGAGTGCATAACTTTTTAATTTACCCATTTAAGTGATTAACTTTAAAAAAAAAAAAAACACAATAATAAACACACACCTAGTATCAACTGAAACATGATCAATTTATACCAACATGGTGTAAGAAGTGGGTCTCACTTAAAATTAATAAGAATAAAAAATACAAGTATAAAATACATAAAAATTTAGTTTTATAGTGACTATACTCGCCTTCATGGATAGTTTAAAGTCGAGTGCAAAATAATTGATTGAAAAGTTGGTGAATTATATGTTAACTCAAAGTTTGGGAATGTTGCAAAATCTTGCGTAAAGGAAATGCTACAAAACCAAATGAGTGCTGAGAAATCTCTTTGGAAAAATGAACTTTTGAGAACCTATTTGGATGTCAAGGTGATGCAATATTTATATCATTTTCAAAAAAAATTATTATTGTTTCCATTTGTTTTTTTGAATTCCTACCATACTTATAATTTTTTATATTTTTTATTTTTTTCTCAATAATTTTGAACGAGACAATATTTAAATAGTCTGAATTATAGTTTTTAAACTCAACCCGATCCAAGACCCGGAACCCGGGTCGTCCGGATCAATTTTTTTTTAAAAAAAAATCAAAACGACATCGTTTTAGTAAAAAAAACAAAGATCAACAGGTTACAACCGGATTTTTGACCGGGTCTAGCCGGATCATACCGAGATTTTCCTTTCCTTATTTTTTTTAAATCCGATCCGGTTCTAGCTCCGGATTGGCCGGATCCCGAATCAACCCGCTAAGCCATTCTGAGTTTCAAAACTATGGCCTCAAGTGATTGAATGCATTCAAAAAGGGAAAAAAAAATCAAAGATGAATCACTTAAATAAGTGTGTAGGGATTCTACCACTTGCAAAGCTACTTAGCAAGGCAGCTCATGGCTGGAAATGTTCAAGATAGTAGAATAGGGAATGTCAACTTGATCAGAAGCTGTACTGTGAAAAGTCTATGTTAGAACCGGTCAATGAAATATAAACATGATGCAGCAAAAGGTTAATGAAAACCCAGAAACACTTACAAAAGCACACAGGAAATCACACACGACATTTCTAAAGTAAAGCACACACAACAATGCCAACTTGTTTCATTGATCGCCAAATTCCCCCAGCCTCTAGCACAAGCTGGCAGCCTGGTACAGAATCCACACCCTTCAGCGCCAAGCTTCAAACAGTTCCGTCTTTGGATTTATGTGGCCTACGATACCAGTTCCCTCACCCTTCTCTACAGGTCCAGCTGCTCTAACTATTAGCTGCTCCTTCACCTTTTTGGACCCTCTTTTGAGAGTTGAATTACTCGATTGACCAGTTTTGCTCTTGCAACTTCTGGTTTGGACCCCTCCAGTTTTATATGTATGGCCACCCTCATGGTGTTCATTTTTCAAGGCATTCACTTGAGATACAACTTCACAAGGACAGTTATCAACCAGAGACCACCTTCCTCCAGGAATGTTCTCGATAGAACTTAAGAAACCAGCAGACCCATCCATGGTACTAGAATCATCTTGACTAGGTTGAGAAGGGCTCTCGAAAGCAGGCTCTTCAGCAACAAATGCTTTCTCCCATTCATTTTCCTCGGTGGCATCTTCATCCTCCTCACAAGATGGTTGAGAAGCGCTCTGGTTCCCATTTCCATCGGTAGGCTCAAGGCGGGAAACAGGAACTGAATCAATCACAGATTCATCTCTTTCTCTAAGCGTCCTAATGATTAGATTCTTGAGAAAATTCATCACTTGAACAGCATACATTAGAGCTGTTAAAGGATCAGACATCTGCAGTTAAAGAAGCGAGCTGTCATTGCACTATAAATTTACCAAGGCTACCCTTTATTTGAGAATATTTGACAACTAGACCAAAAGAAAATAGAGTATTTCATAAAGACGTGCTATAGACCAAACAGTATTCAGTGAGAAATTTGATTGAAGAAATTTAACTGTTGCAGTTGTCTGACAGAGGATTTTGGCAATGGTCTGAAGTGGCTCATGTCAAAAGTGGATCATTGCATGTAAAGAAGCATCAGAATGCCTAATGAGTAGACTATTTTGTTCCTGCATGTCATAATTCTACTTGTATATTTTTAACGAGTACTTTAAGTTTTCCAATTAGAAGACAAGTACATGATTATCCTCTGGGGAAGATGGTGAATGCATATATCACCAATAAAGCCTTGTACGAGTTGTCTAGGACAGGCTAAAAATTCACAATGTATTGCATGGAGTTGGCTATTGGTATTTCCATCTTGGAAAATATAAAATATTTACTCACTTGAGTCATGTTTGGTGCAAACACCATAGCAACATTGCGTGCATTCATCTTGTTCAGATGTTCCATTTGCGCAACATCAGCCATTAGGTTTACTGCCCAATCAAGTAAAGCAGCTTCTGTTGGGGGAAGGAGCCCCGCAAGCCGAGCACATTCCTCTTCAGACTGACATTGCATTACCTGCTCTGGTGAAAGAGAGTCCAGGACACTGGTTGGAAGCTCTCTAAACCAAGCCTACAGAATCACCAATGCTTAGAATTAGTGCAAAATATCTTGTCAACTGTGGAGGACAAACACAGTTCACAGAAAATCGAAGGATGTAAACAGGGGTGAATTTCAGACCACCTTCAATAGCTTGGTTCTTCAATTAAAAAATATCTGAACCTCAACTTAACCAAAGCTCAATGCCAAACTAATTGGCATTGGAAAAATCAAAATATTCCAAAATACCAAAAATATATATAAAAAAATCAAAATCGGTAAGCAAATTAGAATCGGAAGGTGGCCTTGTGATTGCATGCTTGCATGAAACATGATCTCATGGAACGAAAGTGATGAACAAAAAGCCACACTGTACCTTTATAAGGCCTGCCAAGCAGTGCACGTCTATGCCATCTGGGATCACTCCCCCGTTTAATTGGTCCCTGACATACTCCTCCTGGCTGTTACCTGCAGTAATTCTGAAAATCCCTTCTGCCTGCACAATCCAGTTTGAGGATTTAATATCTGTTGAATTCAGTTTACTTGGACATCCAGTTTTCATACAATCTACAAACCAAAAACTGTGCCCAGAATGAGCCACTAAACCAGTCAAATTATGCTATATTTGCACCTGGGAGATAGTTGGTTTGAACTATAATTCATTTGGCACACACGGAACTGGAAGAAAGGAATTGTACCTGCAAACCTCCTTGGGCATACAAGTGTCTCTGCATCATCATGAGTATTGTAGGCACACTATTCCCTCTAGAGTCATATGACAGCTGCATGGACTCTGTTGAAACCCCAAAAACAGTTGCACTACAGATGAAGGATGCATAGTCAATATTCAAGCATTAGCTTAGACGACAACATCAAACAAGAGAAACTAGTGTCTATATATCTGGAATAATTATGAAGATGGAAGTCCAGAAACCTTAGTTGTTTCTTGACTTTTGTCATAATAATACATAGATGCAAGTTGAGATTACTTATCTAGACAGATATACTGCAATTAAATAAATTCAAGTTCTTGGTATATTGGAATGAGAAAATGAAGGAATAAGCTGAAAACTAACAATCCAAAAGGCAATAGCAAGAAACTAATCTGTTGCAGAATAGCCTGAATATATGAACTGCACCATATTAAGTCATAGGCATAAAGCTGCCTTTCTAGTTAGCCTGGGAACTTGATAAAGATTCAACTGAAGTCATCAGCTGCATTTTTCAATCATTTTCGTGTTGGCAAACATTAGCCAATCACCTATATCTACGAAATAAACAGATTAACTCTTGGCTTTAAACTCCTATGGAATAACTAAACGATTGAGATAATATCATAATAGTTGATTAAATATTTTGTAAATAGAGTATGGCTTATAGGCAGTTAATGAATCCACAAGACATGGGTGGAACACTATCAAGACCCAAAACTCCATAGGCTCTGCCAACAATGGTGCTGGCACAGATTTTCAGTGGCCAATTTCAAATGGTCAACACAGACAACGTCAGTATGAAATGCTGAGATCTGTGGAAATGAGTTTTGAGACCAAGCAAAGGAAGAATATTTTGTTCGTCTATCAAATATATAGAAAAATAGTGCAATGTGAATAACTACATAAGGCTTGCAAGGAGAGACAATATTCAAACTCAATGGTAGATGTATACAGAACTCCAGGTATGATTCAAAGAGTCACAACATTGTGCACATGTAGTAGCTCAAAAAAAAAGTAGAATAAAAAAAGGCTTTCACAAAAAAATGATACTGACTACAGAGGCAAAACTAGAAGCAAAAATTTCCCCTAATGTAAGCTAAAAGAATTAGAGGAGTCTTTATAATTAATTCTGTTCCGCAAATGTTGTATCTACATTGCTTTTCTTTTCTTTTTTCCTGGAGAAAGATAGGATTGACACCAAACATTAGGCAGACCAGAAAGGATTGACACCAAACATTAGGCAGACCAGAAAGGACTGACACCATTACTCTGAAAAACTCAACAGTAAACTGTAAGACTAGAGATCTCTGCGATGTCTAAGAGCCTGAGAAAAATTATCCTTCATAAAATATGCTTACAACAGAGATATTCATATGATGTAATCACCTTTGATAGGTTCAAATACAATTTGACTTGATTTGCCACTGTTATTCAGGAGTTGTTCTCTGATGGTTATGTGAGTCAAGTCCACCCCAAATTCCAAATAATTTTAACTAATTTACTTTTCCTAGCTGTATGACTTTCTGCAGGATCCAGGGTTTTTTTCTTCCGAAAAAATAAACATTTTGTAAAAAATATTGAAACCACATGAAAAGTTTCTCAAAAAAATTAATCATCTACTAACAACATAAGATTAAACGTCACTAGAAGTTTATACCAGCTACAAGTTTAAAACCCAAAACAAATCCCAAAAGACATAGAAACCAAGTAAGCAACCAATTAATTTAGCAATAAGGAAAGAAACCCAATATATTTCATTTCAAAACTAACCTGGCACTAGGCGCTCTCCTGGGAACCTCAGGTTCAAACTCAACGGGCAAACCAAGGAACCCATTAAACCTATCAAAAGTTACATGAGCAACATGCCTTACATTAGTTGGCACCCCAATCTCCATTTTACAAAGCCCTTTACTCCCAGTGCTAGCAGTCACACTACACCCAACAATAGACCTCCTAAAAGCAGCCAACAAAAGTTCCACAATTGACACTTGATCGCCTTCTCTCTCCCTTTCTTTGCCCCCTTCTTCTTGGTCTAATATTTCATGGGGTCTATTATGCGTGTGGTGTTGCTGTTGTTGGTGTTGGTGTTGGTGTGGGATATCAACATCATTGGTACTGACAACACATGGTGTAGAAGTGGAGCTTGAAGGAGAAGGGAAGTGATGAGGAGGAGATGATTGGAGTACTTCAGTCATTGTTGTTATTTTTGAGAAAAAGTTAGAATTTTTTTTTTCTTTTGTCTTAAAAGAATTAAGTAAGAAACAAGAAATAGGGCCGGTACTCGGTTTTTTTGTTTATGGGGTTTATTTTTAGCAGGGTTTTTCTTGAATTATAGTATTTATGAGGGGTCACGCCATTAATTTTTTGTGGGTATGTTGTAGAGTTGGATTGAAGGAAAGGTTTGGTGTTGTATTGTTGTAAGGTAAGACGTGACCATCATCACTTTTGTATTTTATATGTTATTCTCTCTTTCCAATCTCTGCTTGGCTGGCCCTTCGGTATTTTGAGGTTTGAAGAAGCAACAGGAACTGTATAGATTTACAAACTTGAGAGAGAGAGGGAGAGGGAGAGAGAGAGGACGAGGAGTTGTGGCTGGAGAGAGGAAGTAGGTCACTTTATACCCAAGCAAACCTGAGGTGCAGCTCCATCAACGGTACATTCGTCTTATCATCCTCAATGTTCTATAAAATATCGCCACCTCATTAGCATGTGAAATCAAATTATGCATCCAGTGTGAACTTGAATAATATATAATTGGTTCCAAGGATCATCGTGGTCACCTGAAATAGAGCTCATGGATATGTTTGGACTTGTCACAAAATTGGATTCTATCCACAAGGGTAACTCATTAGTTTAAGGAACAAGAGAGATAAATCAGATCATAGATAATAATAATTTATGAAATCACGATTTTAGATTATAATTGCGTTGAATTACATGTCTATTTGAAATTTTATACTATATTCATCAAAACAGCTTATAAGATCTGTGTTTTGAAAAGAAAAAACTATGGTCAACTGGAATATGTATATTATAAATACAAGTAATCTAAATGAGAGAAGAGTTTATCTATTTTATTTAAAAAAATGATTATGGGGATTGATTTTAAGAACATCATGTTAATGGCTTGTAAGAAAACCAAACAGGTCATTACTTAGAGGTTCTGAAGGAATGACAGGTAATCTCACACGGGCATCTCTATAAAGAATGCTTGTCTTACGTGAAGCCAACTAGTTCTGACAGATGTGAGACCAAAGTAAGGACGGACCACCTAGTCCTAGTAATGGAGTCTTTAGGCTTAAACTCTTTATTGTGTTTTATTCTAGTTATGTGGTCCCACCAGTTACCTAACATGTAAATGTAACACCACCAAGGTTTTACCAGCTCAAAGCGCTATACGTTTGGTCCCTCTTTTTTTCCCCGTTCAAGTGAAAAAAACGCTGGAGTTATTAAAAACCGGCTTGTTCTCACATATCTACCCGCTAATTCACTTATTCAAAATTTAATTCAGGTGAGTTTTATGTTAAACCGGTTAAATCATAAACCAAGCCGGACCGAGTTTTATAACCATGAAAAACACTGTGTCAAGCTGGCAGGGTAGCTTAGTGGATAAAAGATGAAAGAAGACGGTAAATCGAATTCAAATCTACGAAGTAGAAGCAGTGATCTGATGCTTTCCTGTTACAAGAGTGTCAGTAATATGCAGAGGTTTTTCAGGAAAAGGTTCTGTGATGTTGTGAGTCATCATTACTTTCCTGGCTGGTTAAGCTTCTGGTAGCAAGTGTCTACTATAAGTGAAGGTAACAGTGTTTACCAGCGCCATTTACTTTTCATCTGCGAATGATCATCCTTCAAAAACTAGCCCATGTTTTCCACCCTGCAGTAATGATGCATCAGAATTTAAATCATAAGGTATTTGCTTTGTAAAACACCAATGTTTGGATACAACGATACATGGTATCTCAACGTAGTTAAAACATGCCCTAATCATGTGCCCCAAAAAGAAAGGTCTTTAATCTGGCCTGGTATATATATATATAGAGAGAGAGAAAGAGAGAGAGTTTGTGCAATTATGAAAGTACTTAAGTACTTAATAATATAGCTGCACAGAGCACTAGCTTGCCATTATTAGGGTTCCTTCTACATTCTACCTTCATGCCCCTTTTGCAAGAAAGTACACAAAAATATCATGAAGAGTAGAAAGAATAAAAAGGAAGCACTAAGGGACGAGGGAAAAAGCGGAAGTGCTGCTCAAGCAAAATAATTCTGTCGTCGAAACCCTAATCCCAGTTCTAATGTTTCCACCAAACACATTTTGCCATTTTCAAGTTTCGACGAGATATATAATTATTGTCTACTGGGACTCAAGCAATTTGATTGTTGGGAAGGAAAAATTCCATCTTGGGATGTTGGATGAGTTGTTTGCAGCCAAAGCTTTGTGATTATTCCTACCAAATTTGGAATGTTATTTAGCACTTTGTACTCATGCATATGTATTATTGGATACCTGAAGAAACAGCAAAGCAAGATTCACCCAGCGTTTTCTAGGGAATATATTACAGCCCAGAATTGCCAAGAAAAAGCAGAGTGAAAGCACACAGACTAGCTGAGGCTGATATAACATTGCACAAAGAAAGAAACTTTCCCAGGATTATGCCGTTGGGATGCTGTGACTCGTACACATAAAGTCACTGTTTCAAATTCAAACTCAATTTAGCGGGCAGCTGATTGTCATCTAGCCCGAGACATTGAAACAGGAGAAAAGGAAAAAACTTTTCATGGTGGGCGAAACCCCACACTAAAATTATATCGAGAAGGAGAAAGGACCACTACGGGTGACAATCCCATGAAAATATTGGATAGCAGAATTTAAAATCAGACACCCTTCAAGCCTTCATACTTGCAAACCAACACAAATTATATCGAGAAGTAAAAGGAATTGAATCCCAAGATGAATATATATATATATGAAGCAACTCGCAACCAAACCCTTGCATCAACAACCACCAGCTGGATTGCTTACCATCTCACTCGGAGCCAAAATTGGCAACCAATTTCAACTTCACTTGGAAAATAAATCAACCTGATAGCAGTGCATGCTGCCTGCAGGAATAAAAATGCATCTTTCTGAATAAAGGTGTGCTGATATTACAAAAGAACCCAAGTGCTAAGCCAATCTGGAACAATCATGCGGGTGTTATCCATACTGAGGCCAACATTCGCTAGATGTGGGAGCAATCAAGCAATCACAGGCAACAAGACTAGTAAAACTGATAGAATGCTTCCCTTCACCAACTGGCAAAACAGTTCACAGTTGTCCAGACTTCTGCATTGTCATGGCAGGTTTAAAAACGGCAGCGTATCTATGAGGAAAAAAAAAAGGTCCGTCGCCGAGCAATAGGAGTAAGATTATCAAGAACCAATCAAACTGACAAATGAATAAGACAAATGACTGTCTGTCAAAATGCTTTGCCATGGCACTCGTGGTATTCGATGCGCAAGAATTTAACATCAGAAAAAGGAGTCTGAATTCCTGGCTTAAAGCCAGACCAGCCACGCAAAAAAATGGATTGTAACTGTCTTATCCTGATGATATCAACTTGCGATTAACCCCTGAAGCATAGGCATGTCGATAACACTGGAATTCAAATCAATAATAACTGTCTAAAGTCTAAACCCGCTAGCTTAAAAACTAGAAAATAAATACTGGCCTGCTTCAAAGGAAAAAAAAAAGGAAAGCAAGAATTACTGGAAGAATAAAAGATTCATATAACCTTAATGCAGCGTATAACCTTCATTGCAACAGAAATTATTAAACAACTTGATCTCATACAAACTGTAGCCATCCGGGTCAAATTACATATGACTTAAAGCCCGCCTAAATCAGTACAAGTACACAGCCATCCATCACTGTGCTCTGTTTACAGGTTCCAATGCTTCAACTGTGACAACACTATTGCCTCTGAGCACCTGCAGCAAGAAAGCAATACCAATTTAAAAATGGTAATAATTGGAGAATAATTCTGAAGTAATGATTTGACTAATACTGAACAAAGAAAAATAGTGAAAAGATGACTCACCACCATGCCTATATCAGTTTTCTCATCACCATTCACCTCCACAGTGTTGTCAACAACTAAATTCATGAACTGGTCAAACCCACGAAGTGTTCCAACCACCATCCTATTTGCATTCAGCTTGACTGCATTAAAATGAAAAAACTCATCAACTTCAAACATTATCAATAATGTAAAACACAGGCAACTAGTGTATCAATAGGTGACTTAAAGAGCCAGAAACAAGTTGGAAAATAAACTGATTGAAGATGGACAATCTGAACTGACCACAGTGCTGTTTCATCTGAATACAACAGTAGTTTAGTAACAAAACTTGCACAAGGTTTCATATCTATGCGCCTTGTTCCATTTTACACCGATGTCAAACTCCTAACTGAGTGGAAAGTCAGATTGGAAGAGATTTAAGCAGCTCTGAAACTTGCTTAAAACCATGATTGCCCAAGCAATTCAAGATGTGTAGCTCAGATTTTAAGATTATTTGTTTAATTCTGCATGTAATTTTACATTTGCACTTCGACTTTTCATACTTTCAAGATATTGAAAACAGGAGTCAAAAAGTTAACACCCCAAAAGTTCTAATGTTCTACCATGAATATTCAGATAGTCTCCAATCATAAAACTTCCCTTACGAAACCCCCGTGACATCTGTTCATCAATCAGGTTGAAACACAAGAATAGTACTGGTACAGCATGTATACCTGCTCCCATATCCCCGATTTCCTCTTCTTGAATCAATTCCAAATTTTAACCGAATTCCAAAACCCTTTGGACTTGAAAAATCCAGCCAAAAGCAACTTGAAAGATAATTTCTGCATCTAAGGAGAGCTTATTTCACCTCTAAGCTGTCTTATGGATTATTCTAAATTAAAATAAGTGGCAAATGAATATTTATAACAATTTAATCAGACTTTGGCCACATGTCAATTAAGTACACTGACTCTAAAGACAAAACCAGCTTCTTTGTGTCTAACAAAGTTATGAATTTTTCACCACATTAAACAAAAAAACATCACTTCAAGACAGAAACAGAAAATTAAAAAAAAAAAAATTGGTTTCATCAAAGAGAATCCACCAACAAGAAGTTCACAAAAAAATAAAAAATTATTTTACACGACGACCTATTGAATACTTCTATACAGATATTTTTACAATACCGTGTGACAAAAAACACAAATAAATAAAAAGTAGATACATAGATATCACACGTAATAATATCAAACCCAAAACTCTCCATCTTTTGCTTCCATGATTATCCAGCGACTAAACAGTTGTGAAATAAATAAA